>SESF01026462.1_pt1 | contig 14363 bp, 11 predicted proteins | sample 3171521 | NCBI WGS metagenome assembly SESF01 (sample SAMN10866945, study PRJNA518727) | freshwater metagenome | biome: subpolar coniferous forest; feature: holomictic lake; material: water; isolation source: holomictic Lake 227, 6 m and 8 m depth | place: Canada: near Kenora, Ontario | collected...
CGCCTCACAGGAAACACGATAATAATCTAAAAATGCACCAAACTCCTTCTGGTAATCCTTTGCCACTCCACGAGGGTCCACGGTGAGAAGCTCCCCCGTCTCAAGGTCTTCAAATTCAAATCCCTGTTTCAGGGAAAGGTCGATTTCCACCGGATCAAGAACATGCAAAACAATGACGTCGTGTAGCCGTTTCCGGAAATGTGCCAGTGCCTGCACAATCTCCTTTTCATTGTCGAGCAAATCAGAAATCAATACCACCAACGCACGTTTATGGATGGATTCGGCGATCTGATGCAACGTCTCCGCAGTATTAGTCATAGAAGCAGGCACCACCTCCTGCAATCGCTTCAAGGTGTTATTCAGATGATTCAGGGAATTACGCGCCTCCACCTTCATGTCCATCTTGTCTGAATAAGTGAACAGCCCCACGGAATCCCTGGCCTTAACAACCACATATCCCAAGGCGGCCGCCAGACGACAAGCAAAGGTAAACTTCGTGATATCCCCACTACCATACGCCATCGAATTGCTACGATCCAGAATGATATACACCCTCAGATTGGTTTCATCTTCATATCGTTTGATGTAGTAGCGATCCGTACGCCCCAGCACTTTCCAATCCAGATGTTTGGGGTCATCACCAATGCCATAAGACTTGTGATCGGCAAATTCGGAGCTGGCACCTTTCAGAGGACTCCTGTGTGCGCCGGAAAGATTTCCCTCCACCACATAGCGTGACTGTAACACAATGCGGCTGAGCTTGTGCATCTCTTCTGGATTAAGGAAGGCCTTGATTCCTTCCTCGCTTGGCTTCTTCGGCACCTTTTCGGCGACGCGCCCCTTGACGTTTATTTTTTTTGCCATAAATTTACAATCTGCCGTTCATCGTCACTTCGCGCTGTTCTCGTCTTTCTTTTTGTAAATATCAAGCTTGTCGCGTTCAATTATTTCGGCCTTGTTACGCTTGGCGATTTCAGCAAGCAGGTATTCCGCCCAACCGTCCTTCCCAAGTTTTCCAATCATCTCTTTTTCGTTCGCGATAAGGTCCTCATCACGTTTAGAAACATTAACAGCATTCTTACCTCCGGTAAAGGAGTAGATAATCGCGGACACATCCCGTTCAGCAAGCATCTCTTTACCAACCTTGGGTGCCAGCAGGTCTTTATAGCGCACGATCACTGGATTCAGGAATATCTCCCGCTTAACCGGATCAGCTCGCTCTACAAAGCCAACCACGGCAACAGCATCACCGACCTTTGTGACCGGGTCTTTTTGCAGAATCGACAATGATATACTTTTTTGGACCAGAAAACTCACCTGCATGCCGGAACTCGGCTCACGGGTCTTCAAAAAAATAACCGGCGCGCCGTTATTATTAGATTTTGTGAACTCAAGCACTTGAAGGTACCTGAAAAAATGATTCTTACCAACCCCCTCAGAGAGGACCACTTTTCGCTCGGCTGGGGTCTTCGCCTCAACCAGCCTTAACGCGTATTCGTTACCGTTCGGAACGGGGACACCCCAAGCCGAGAAACCCAACAACACACTCAACAAGATCACAACCACATGTCTCAATGAAAAATGTTTCATGTCCCCTCCATTACTGTGTTACGGAATACATCAAGATATTTTGTCCCAAACGCTGCGAACTCACATCATCATAGCCCCTGGCATAAGGACTCTGCGACATTTCCCAACCACCTGACATACCATACGGACTATAAATTACAGCGATGTGTCCGTTCACTTCCACACCCTCCAATCGAGGATGAGTAACCGCTGTGCCCAGAGCCTGCTGCAACACGGGCGTCACACCAACCCGCTGGACATCGTTCGGCATCGAAAAAATTACGTTACCCTGAGAAATATCGCGCAGGGACGAACCGGGATACAGATCCGCCATGATTTTACGAAACGCCAAGTCGAACCCCTTACGGCCACAACATGCCTCGGCCAGCAGAAAGCCACCATTATCTAGATACTTCTTCAGTTGTACCGCCTCGCCCTTGTTCAACGTGAAGTTTTCATGGCCAGTCAAATACAACAACGGCGCATTAAAGATGGCCGTATCCGTAAGCCTCATCTCTTTGACCGTGTATTTCACCGGCACATCCGTCTTCAGATTGAAGGTTTGCAAAATCACGGACAACCCCGCATGCCGGGTCTTCCAGACCCCGTCATAAATCACCTGCACCATCGCGACCTTGTCGGCGCTCGACTCTGGCTTATCAATAAACTTAATAGCGTGTGCTTGACTTTTGGCCCATGCGCGCATCGCTGAAGAATATGAGAAGATGTTCACACCGAGCTTCTTTGCAGAATCCGCCTCATACGCCTGATACTCCGGAAGAACTTTGTCTTCCCATCCTACTGCCATACACCACCGTGATACAAGCGCCACAATGCGGCAATTGATCTCCACGGCGTCAAACCATGGCTCGTCACCAACAAAACCAGATTTTTTGACACCTGAGCAATACTTGACATGATCCAGATCATAATAGGAATGGAAAAGCGGGTGATCTGATGAGAGCCGCTGAACTGGCTGCTCTGGAAAAATTTTCGCCAACTCTCTAACTGCTGACCGGTAGAAGGGCGCCGACCCCAAACCAGTGTTATAGATAATCATACCACCCGCAAGCGCATATTCGCGGATGCGTTTGCGTTGTTCATCCGAATAGGTAAAATTATAATGCCCTGAACGGAACAGAATAGGATTTTTCGCAGGATCCCCGCTCACTTCACTCAGCGTAGCAACCTGCACGCTGTAATTCACGTTGATCATGTCCTTCATGCTTTTCAGCAGATTGTTCACATCATTCGGCGTCGCATTCCAGTCGAGATCATCCTGCGCCGATACCGGCAACAACACTAACATCAACCCGAAAAAGCCACAGAGAACACATTTCATAAGCTCTTCCCTTATATATCATCTTTTATGCCAAAGGCTATGGCAAAACGCCATAGCCTTAGACGAGCATCAAACGTACTCGTTATGAACCTACCAAAACACCCTAAAGATCAACTTCATCTCTCGGATACAATCCACTCAGTAGTCGTTCGACACAGGATTACTTTTTTTTCTTTTCGTCCTTCGTCGACTCAACTGTTTCGGATTTCAGCTTAGTAATAAGCGCTGGTGGTTGCGGCGGTTTCTTGGCTTCGGTTCGCGCCTGAGGCGTGACCGGACAGCAACAACACGGATCCGTCGTTTCTGCAGAAGAAATTGAACGGGGCGGTGCCGGAGGCGGTTGCCGAGCCTTAGGCGGAGGTACAAAACCAGCTTCGTCGGAGCCGTCACCTGCCAAGACAGTTCCCATGCACAGGGTTGTAGCCAGAAGAGCAACTCCAGCCGTTACCATCGTATGAGCTTCTTTTTTCATTGATACTCCTTTCAAACATGAATCATTTCATTATTAATAAATTATCATTTCCTGTTACTGTTATCAACACAAAAAAACGTGCATCTCCTCAATTTAAAAACCTTTGTTCGATGCCCCACCCGCAGATTGCTCTCCCTCAGCCGCATCATAAGAGCGCAAAATATCCTGACGGTTGTACTGTCGGAACAATATTTGGCTTTCCGATGGATAGTAGGGCAGGACATCTGAATAACCGGGAACGACCACTTCAACCACTGGGAAACCAATCTCTGGATCCGTAAAATCAATCACATAACAATCCTTGCCCAACCTCTCAAAGATCCCTTTGGCCTTCGCGATGTCCTGAAGGCAATCCTCAAACTTCTCGCCTTTTCGAAACGGTACAAGCGGTCCCTCTTTTAAAAAGGCAGCCGTCCTCTGTGGCACAAAACCGAACATGAATGCGGACAAATAATTATCGCCGTCCTCCGCGATGCATTTGAGAGCACGCAGGTCATACTTCAGAACCCGTTCCTGATCCGCCTTAGAGCCATCAATAAACTCATCCGCCATTCGCCCCTGTGCATACTCGGTAAAGATCCGAAGTAATGCATCCTCTAAATTGAAACCGGTACCCACTTTGAAGAAGTGATGGAACTGATAATCCTCGGGGATATTGGGATCCCAGAAATAAGCACCGATACACGGCATCACCCCGCCAAAGGTTAGATCTTTGATGTAAATTTCGATTCCTTTGCTTCTCACAAATGCCATCTGTTCTCGGAGAACAGGATGCGTGATCGTCTCCATGTCAATCGTCGGCATCACCAGCTTCTGCTTCAGGACGGTAATGTGAACCCGCCGTTCAAAAACCTCATCAATCGCATGAACAATTGCCTCTTCACGGCGGTTACCCGCAGCCATGCCACTAGGACCACCGATCCGCCGAATAAACTCAATGGGGATCTTTGCCGTTTTCCCCGTGATCAGCGAAAATCCGTCGACCCAGAACATCGCGATATCGGTCTGCTTGATCTTCTCAATCATCTCTTTCGAAACAGCGACATGTGGCAGCATCTGCTCGATCCCCACCGCATTGGGAATAGTTGACTGATGACCCACCATATACCCTGGTAATTCGGTGTGTTCCTTCGATGCCACCCACTCCGCACACTCAGCAAGTGCCCCCGCTTTCGCCTGCAGGGGTGTGATCCCTTTGCCCATGGAACGGAACTCCAAGTCGTCAATGTACAACGCTGACCAGTAGAGCCGGTCCGAGACCCTGGTCTCAAAAAGGCGGTATTCGTATCGGGCACCGATCGCAACTTCAAGTCGCTGGACGGTCTCTTCTAACGGCACACAGCGTCCAAACGCCAGTTTTTTACAAGATTCCAGTTTCATATCCGTTACCGAGGCTTGGCCATGACACTCCAATGATTCCCGTCCGACAACACGATAATGTAGGAACCTACATAAATAAGATTCACGATGTTCCCGCGGTCGCCCTCTTCACGGAATATGGAACGCCCCTCTCCCGTCTTGAACTCAACCACACTCTTGTTGCCCGTCACCATGCGGACAGCTTTGATGTCTATTCGTTCGGCGTACCCCATTTTCAGCGCGCCCTTCAGATCTGAACGCATTCCCAATACTGACGATTCAAGATCATATCGCTGGGTTTCCATTCCCTTAATCGCACTTCCCCTCTTATAGACCCACGGTTTGCCCCAGCGGTCCGTCAAGGGGGGCGCTTTGTCCCCGAGTGCTGTGAACACCTCCAAGGATGCGGGGAACTCAATATCCCGCCTGTAGATATCTTTAAGTGCGCGCGTCACCTGGTCCCTGTCTAGCCGACTGAGCCAACTCCGCGCCATCTCATCGCCCGCCTTCCGGAGTCCAGTCGCAGGGCCCTTGACCAACATGGTATTGAAGATCGCGGTTGCGGTGCCTGTATCACCTTTCTTCAGATGGTTCCACGCTTCAAGCCCAGAGACCACAACTGTGAACGGATCCTGCGGCGCACTGGTTCTAAATTTTTTGCAGGCCTTTGCCATTTCCGACGCTTCGAATGCGCTATTCGTACCTCCGCACCAGACATCCCACAGGCCTTTTTCGTCAGCTTTGACGGATTGAGCATGGCCTGTAACCGCAACAGCCATAAGAGACAGCACACAAATTTTAATCTTCAACATGAATTTCATATTCACCTTCAACCATCCAGCGCAAAGCATTTCATTGCTGTCACGCATACCCAATTTAAATACAGTCATCACCTGTCATTAACAATGCATGGCAGTATAATATTTTTCTGCTGATAACTTCAAGCTGAAACCAGAAAAATCACACCATACGCGATACGAAGACCAAAATCATGCCCACCCAAATACGCCACGTACAGAGGCGGATGAACCAGGGAGAAACCAGTAGGCAAATGATCGTAATGCCACAGAATATCGCAACCCCCCAGTCTGACATGGCAACCGCAACCTGAGAGGTGCAGACAAGCGAACTTAATCCAACAAAAAGAGACCCCATCAAACTCTTGATCTGCCATGCGCGAAGTTCAGGTTGTGAACACACAATCACATCACGGTTATTATGCGGCTTCAGAAAGAGCATGAAAGCCATCCCCAGCACGATCCAACTTCGAACACACCCTACACGATGATTTTGAACAGATAGCCCTTGCATCAACGGGAGTAGCACGACCATGCCAATTGCGAAGGTAAAGACGCCCACCCATACCCTGCGCCATACAATCCATGCACGGGGCATCAACACCTCTTCATTGCAATAGGGACACACAAAAACATGCGGCCACGGCGGATGCCGGCCGCATGAGACACACTGCCCTTGTGGATGGCGAAGCTTCATCGTCCTAGACATCACACAGTTTTACGGCATTGCGCAAGCTCTGCATGGCCTCCGTATTTTTCGGCAAAAATTCCTGTCCCAAAAAGCCCGTGTAGCCGCTATCCACGATCGCCTTGGCAATCGCAGCATAATCCAGCGTCTGGAGGCCAGGATCAATATCGCCGCGTCCAGGCACACCTGCCGTGTGGTAATGACCCCAACATGCACCATGCTTTTGAATATCCACCAACGGATTTTCCTTCATCATAGCAGCATGATAAATATCATAAAGCACTTTTACACGAGGAGAATTCACGCGCTTCACCAACTCAGCGCACCAGGCCGTGGTGTCCGCCATGTAATCTTTGTGATTAATGGAATTAAAAAACTCCAAACAGATGGTGACTTTTTTCTCTTCCGCATAAGGCGCAATCTTCTTCAAAGCGATCACACACTGTTCAAGGCCTTTCTGCTTGTCCAATCCTTCGCAATTGCCAGAGAAGGTAATCACATTCGGATAACCCCACGTTGCTGCCGTGTCGATTTTCTTGCGGATGCTATCGAGGCAAGAGTCATGATTTTCCGCACGGTTCAATCCTTTGCCACTAGAATGGGTTGAAATCATGGCACTCACCATGTTGTGTTTCTTGAGAAGGGGCCAGTGCTCCTCACCGATCATCTCCACACTCTTCAGTCCAATCTCTGCACAAGCGGCGATAAATTGTTCCATGGAGATATTATTCTTCTTCATGTAGCCAGCATAGCACCACTGGGCGACCGACTGTTTGATGCGACCTTTGAGTGCGTCAGCCCCCCAAGTAACCGCGGGCGATGATGCAACACCGAAAGCTGTTGCCCCTGCAATCGTCTTTAATAGTTCACGACGTGACGTCTCCATGCTTTAATTCTCCATTTGTTTTGATAATACCTCTTCATTAATCTCAAGTGTCGCCTGTTTTCCCCCGTGTGCACCAGTAATTTGGCTTTCTTTTTGTATGGGCGACAGCAATTACCAAAATAAAATTGGGTTCAATTGAAAAAATGATGGAATACGGAAATCCCGGAATCAAACATCGACGAAATGGCGTACAAAGCAAGCGGAAACGAAATGGCATCGCTACAATGTTTACGATTTCAGCTTCGACTAAATCTCGAAATCTACGCCCAAGGCCTCTTTGGCAATCCTCATAAAAAGCGACTGCTGCAAGAAACTCTGCACGGGCATCAATATCGAAAACGACAGCACTCATCCAAGCATCCGATCTGCTTCGGCAAAAACGGTTTCAGCAGAAATCGGAATCCTATTGCCATCGTGATACTCCTTATATCGGCGCTCCGCTTCAGCAACCCATGCAAGCTCAGTCTCGCTAAAGGCGATCCCATCAAGGGAACTCAATAAACGGTCTGCCAGAAAAGCACGCTCTTCCCTAGGCAACATCAATGCCTCTTGCTCCATGCGTTCAAGAATTGCTGTCATTTCGGATTCTCCTATACATTCATGCTGACCAACATCACTCCCCATGAAAATGTGTAATCGTTGTAAACTTTTGCTAGTATACAAAAAATATATCGGTATCGTCAATTGTGAAGCGGAAGTACAGAACATATTATCTGAGGAGGCTCCTTCTCAAAAAAGTCCATGAAATAGACCGAAAAATACATTCCCACCCGCGCTATTTTATAATATTATATCACGACTACTATCAAAGGGGGACTTACTTATGAACCAGAAGCATTTGTTATTCGCTACCACACTCATCACACTTCAGCTCTTTGCAGCCGCAAAACAAACAGGACAAGGATTCCCCACGTTCGATCCGAAACTGGACGAGCGCGCAGGATTTGTCACCCCCCCTGCTGGATATAATGAGGTACCCTTCTGGTGGTGGACAGGGGATGACCTGAATGTCGATCGTCTCGTTTGGCAGGTGCAGGAACTGCACAAGATGGGCATCAGCGGTGTGCAGGTGAATTATTCTCATTACGACACCAACGGATGGCCAACCGAACAAGGAAATCCAAAGATCTTTACACCGGAATGGTGGAAAATTTACGGAGAGGTCTCCAAGGCCTGTGCGAAATATGATATGGGCATCGGGCTGAGCACCTATACGCTGGACTGGCCGCGTGGAGGACAGAATCTTTTTCTTGAACTTTTTTACAAGCAAGAAAACTGGAATGCACGGGGCATTAAAGGCAGTGCCCTCGCTGCGGTCAAAGGCGCGACTACCTTCAAACGTGAGGCGGACCCCAAATGGAAATTTGTTGTCGCTTATGCAAAGGAAAATGGCGTGCTCTCCTCCAAAGACTTCATCACGATTCCCGTCACAGATGGCAAGATTGACTGGTCTGCGCCCGAAGGTAAGGAGTTTGCGGTCTGGGCGTTCTGGGATGAGGTCTCCAAGGGAACCTTTAATCCGATGATGCCGAATGCGGGTGACATTATCGTCAAGAAATTCTTCCAGGCTTTCGAAGACAATTCACCCAGCAAATCATCCAAGGGCTTAAACTACTTTTTCAACGATGAGTTGCACATCGGACTCGGCCCAAACGCCTGGAGCGATGATTTTCCAAAGGAATTCAAGAAGCGCAAAGGCTATGATCTCTTCACCATCCTGCCTGTCATCTGCGGCGCAAACATGGGCGACATCTCCCCTAAGGCACGGATCGATTATGCGGATGTCCGTATGAGTCTAATGGAAGAGCGCTATTTTAAGCCGATCTTTAATTGGCATAACTCACGTGGGATGATTTATGCCTGCGATCCAGGAAGCCGTGGAACCAATCCGGGCGAGTTCGGCGATTACTTCCGCGCGATCCGCTGGTACACAGCGCCTGGACATGATACGCCCGGCGGTTCTGCAAATTTAATTAAGAACAAGGTCTCCTCGTCGATTGCCAATCTCTATCAACGTCCGCGCGTTTGGCTGGAAGGCTATCACAGCCTCGGCTGGGGTGCGACGCCCGAAGTGATCATGAAGGCGACGCGTGAAAACTTTCTCTACGGCGCCAACCTGCTAAACCTTCATGGACTCTATTATACGACTTATGGCTCGCACTGGGAATGGGCGCCGCCGTGTTATCACTTCCGGATGCCCTATTGGTCGCACATGAAATCCTTCTTTGATTATTTTGAACGACTCTCCTACATTGCAAGCCAAGGACACCTCGTCGCGGATGTCGCCATCATTTATCCTGTCGCAGGCTATGAGGCAGGCCTCGCAGCAAAAGAGGCGACTGACACTGCTTTCGGAATTGGAAGCAAGCTTTTCGCAGCAGGTGTCAATTTTGAATATGTGGATCACCAGTCCCTTGAACGCGCGGTGGTCAAGCATGGTCGTCTCACGATCGCAGGACCAGAAGCCTCATACAAGACACTCATCTTCCCGAGTATGAAAGCTGTCCGCTGGTCGAGCATGGAGAAGGCCGAAGCCTTTGCCAAAGCCGGGGGACTCGTATATGTCGTCGGCGCATTGCCGGAGGTCTCCGACCGCGCAGGAGCGAACGACCTTCTCCTGACACAAACCAACGACAAGGTATTCGCTTCTGACCGTCGGATGAAGAATGCCGATGATCTCTGCAATTCCATTCGGCAAGCTTATGTACCGGATGTCCTTGGAGTCAATTGTAAACCGCGCGCCATGCATCGCAAAACAGGTCTGCGGGATATGTACATGGTCATGGACACTCAGCCGGGAGACGTGGTCGAATTTCGAGCCAAGAGTGACGTCGTCGAACTGTGGGACCCAGGGTCAGGAGAAAGCACACCTCTCGAAGTCGTGAAGGTCACTGAGACAGGCACACAGGTCAGGCTGACACTGGAACCCTCTGAAACAAGCGTCGTCATGTTTGGCGGACAGGCGACTGCGAAGCAACAGCACGTTGTTTCAACACGCATCCAGCCCCCAACGGTGTTAAAGGAATTGACGAATGCATGGACTGTCGCATTTGAACCCACCATGAACAACTCCTTTGGAGACTTCCGGATGCCCGTCACCCCGTTAAACAAGATGATTGGCGTAGAGGCACGGCGGTTCGACTGGAAAGCCGGCACGCTCTCGGGCAAGAAATTACACGGATACGGAACGCAATTCTATGTCCTTGGACCGCTCCCCGCTGGAACAGCGCTGACACCCCAAGAAATCGATGTCACCAAGCCTATTGAAAAGGACGGCAAGCGCTATACGTGGAAACCGTATGACTTCTCCTGGCGCATGGGCAAGGAAGATAATTTAGGACATCAGGGTTATCACGGGCTCAAGCGTATCGTGACCGATGATTTCATTTGTCTGGGTAAGAACGCCGGCGGACTAAATGAAACCAAGTTGGAAGATGAAACGCCAAAGGGCATCTATTATCTCTGGAGCACCCTCACGGTGGTAAAGCCCACCACGGCCACAATCCTGTGCGGCGACAAGCCATCGCCTGAAGGCTCGCATACATCGTCCATCCTGAAACTTGGCGATGTTTGGTTGAACAATGAAAAGAGAAACATCAAAGATCCATTGCCGTTGAAGGCTGGAAACAACCCCCTGCTCATCTGCTATACATCATCTGGACGCGGACACTTTGTCGTGCGTGACGCATCGATTCCGCAACCGACCACGCGCGACGCACTTTCCACATGCTGGGCCAACGACAAGGGGATCATTCCCTTTGACATCTTTGCAGGAACACTGCCCGAAGAGAGCTTCACCTTCGTCACGGCACCCGGCACAAAGGCAATTGAATTGCCAGAGCTTAACGCAGTAGTTAGCGCCTTCATCAATGACAAGCCCATGCAAAAACAGGGCAATGTTTATGTCGCTGCCCAGTCAGAAAAGGATGCAGCCACAGTCAAACTACTCATCACCAGCAAGCAGCCAGGCATCACAGGTGGCGGATTATTCTCTGAACCGATCCGCGTTGAAACAGATGGCACAGGCCTGATGGCCTTGGGCGACTGGTCAAAGGTGGGCATCCTGAACAACTACTCAGGTGGCGTACGTTACAAGACCCACATCACCCTGACAACGGAAGAGGCCAAGCAACGCCTCATTCTTGATCTTGGACATGTGGCAGGAACAGCAGAAATCTTCGTCAATGGAAAGAGCTGCGGCATTTGCCTCTGCTCCCCTTGGAAGAAAACGCTCAGCGGACTCCAAGCCGGCGACAACAACGTGGACGTGCTCGTCTTCAATTCCCTCTCTAACCACTACCAGACCATTCCGTCACGTTATCGCGGTGCGTGCGAAGCAGGTCTGCTCGGACCTGTTAAGCTTTTACAACACTAGTCGTTTTCTGTTTTTAGTAAGGAGTCTCCTTATGAAACTGATGTGTTATGCAATTGTTCTCTTGACCTCGGGAGTGATTGCAGACACCGCCGAGGATGCGCTTGCTCTGGCGCAACGCACATTAGTCTATGTGGAACGGACGGTGCCGCGTCCTGAGCAAACCGCGGAGTTGAAAGCACTCGCGCAACGGTTGCCACAGACACGCGAGGCTGTAGCGCGTGCAGCACTTGAAAAAGAAATCCGTGCGCTGCGGCGGAAGATTCTCTTCTCACATCCGGCTCTGGCCTTCAACCGACTATTGGCCAGTCAGCGCGGCATCCCTTACACGGTCGCCCCACACATGGTCGATCAGTATACGGGTAGATGCTCGCGTCCCGGTCCCGGACTTGTGGTGATTGAGGACTGGAAAGGCACACCGCACAAAATCGAACCGCTGAAAGGCAAGCTTCCGTTGGGCACGGTGCTCAATCCTGATCTGCACTGGGACGCCGACCGAGTGATCTTCGCTTTTTGTGATCACACGGCGAAACGTCCGCTTGCGGCTGAAGGCTTAGTCATCCCAACTGTGTTGAACGGTGCCACACGAAATGAGAATGCCGTCGTGATCCGTAAATTCGATCCAGAGAACCCCTGCTTCAAGATCGCCGCGAAAAAGAAGTACGACCCAACTCCGGTCGCACACCTGCGGTATTTCATCTGGGAGGCTGCAGTAGACGGCTCATGGGTACGACAGCTCACGGGCACACCGCAGGACACGATGAAAACATGGGAAGATCGCCAAACCGTTCTGATTGAGGATGCCGATCCGTGTTATCTTCCAGATGGAGGATTCGCGTTCAACTCGACGCGCTGCCAGAGTTACGGACGCTGTCATTGGGGACGTTACACGCCTGCATTTCTCATTTATCGTGCAGACGGTAATGGCGCGAATATTCGCCAGCTCTCTTACGGCGAAGCAAACGAGTGGGAGCCCGCTGTACTGAACGATGGGCGCTTGGCCTACACGCGTTGGGATTACATCAACCGTAACGCGATGTGGTATCAAAGCCTGTGGACGATGAAGCCAGATGGCACCGGCACGGCGCATTTCTACGGGAACTACACCATGCACCCCGGTATCCAGACGGAGGTACAGCCGATACCTGGCACGCACGTCGTAGTGGCCACAGCCGCCGCACATCACTATCTGACAGCCGGCTCGCTTATCACCATCGACACGCACAAAGGCGAGGACGGCCCCGAGCCACTCACACGCCTGACGCCAGAGCTGCCATGGCCTGAATCAGAGGGATGGAAGCTTCCTGGATGCTATGCCGCCCCCTATCCGATCAACGACACTCTCTTCTTCGCCAGCTATTCCCCGGAGTCTTTAGCAGGTGCTCTACAATGGGGCGCATGGCCCTCTAACAAGGCATTTGGAATTTGGCTGGTCGATACGATGGGCGGCCGCGAACTGATCTATCAGGATTCCGAGATCGGTACCTTCACACCAATTCCGCTTCGCAAGCGCCCGCGTCCGCCGGTGATCCCTTCGGTGTTGCCTCCTGCGGCCACTGCTCCTGACTTTGGTGTGTGCTATGTCGAAAACGTCTATGACTCCCGCGAACCTTTGGCGAAGGGTAGCATCAAATATTTGCGTGTCAACGAACTGATAAACCAGCCTACTGCAAAAAAAGCAAACCGAAACGAAGGTCTCGATTTGGACATCTACAAGCGACCACTCGGCGTGGTGCCCGTTGCAGCGGACGGCTCCGCCGCGTTTCGCATACCAGCTTGCAAGCCGATCCAGTTGCAGGCGCTGAACGCAGAAGGCATGGCTGTGTTTACTATGCGCTCTTTTATCTATGCCCAGAAAGGCGAAGTCCTCGGGTGCGCGGGCTGTCATGAGGACAAGATGCGAAGCCGTCCCCCACAGGAGCTACCCAAACAACGTGCGATCCTCAACCCGCAACCCAGACCGGCGCTCGACTATGAGGGAGGCTTCAGCTTCGTACGGACCGTTCAGCCTGTCTTCGACCGACACTGCATCAAATGCCACGGTCTGACACCAAAAGATAAAGATGGGCAAGAACCGCTGAACTTGATCGGAACGCTTGCAGGGCCGAATTTAATCGAGCGGAAACTGGTCAAGTGGGTCGAGTCGTATCAAGAGACAGGCGCCAGCAAAACGAATGACTACTTTGCGATCGCAAGTCCGCTGACAGCGATTTTAAAGAAGGGACATCACGACGTAATACTCTCGAAAGATGAGTGGGACGCGCTGATCGTTTGGATGGATTTAAACATACCTCACTACGGCGACGGTTACTACGGATTCAATCGCTTGGAACAGCGTCAGCCAGAGCCCGAGGGCGAGAAGCAATTACGGAACGTAATCGAAGCGCAGTTCGGCAATGTAGTGGCAGCACAACCGTTCCCTTCACTCGTGAACGTCGGGGCACCCGAGAAAAGCCGTATCCTGCTTGCGGCATTACCAATCGACAAGGGTGGCTGGGGACAACTCGAAGGTGGCTTCAAAGGAACAGAAGATCCACGTTACCTTGCGATGTTATCGCTTGTGCACGCGTCAATAGCGCCCCAGAAGTATCACGATGTTTTTGGGACCTGCGGACGAGGAACAAACTGTGTGTGCAACAGTTGCTGGGTCTGGATGGGGCGCTACAATGAAGGAGGAGCCGGCAAATAGGCGGGATAAACGGGCGCATCTGCGATTCATTGACCTGTTGACTGAACAGATAGGCTGGGCGTATAGGCGTCCTCGCCTGTACACTGGTCCGGCAGCTGCCGGACCAGCCATCGACACCACGCTTCGCTGTACAGGCGAGGACGCCTATACGCCTAGGGGTTGCAACGAATCGCAGATGCGCCCGGATGA
>SESF01003811.1_pt1 | contig 14356 bp, 15 predicted proteins | sample 3171521 | NCBI WGS metagenome assembly SESF01 (sample SAMN10866945, study PRJNA518727) | freshwater metagenome | biome: subpolar coniferous forest; feature: holomictic lake; material: water; isolation source: holomictic Lake 227, 6 m and 8 m depth | place: Canada: near Kenora, Ontario | collected...
GTTCGTTAGTTCGGGCCTACGGGGCCGCGCATGCGCTGGCCTTGGTCGGATGGCTTTTGAGCCGACAGGGCGCGCAGCTGGCCGAGATCACCGCGCTGATCGACGCGCGGATCGGCGCGCTCCGGGGTGCGGCGGCGGCTGGTTGATGCCGATCTTGACAGCTTGCTTTTGTTCAGAAGGTCGAGTTATAAGTCGTCTGCGTCGCAAACGCCTCGGAACCTCCGCCCTCGTCAGCGGAGGATCGCCGGGATCGGATAGGGTTTGGCTTGGATTGCCCAAGGGCAAACGACGAATAAACGCTACAACCATGTCCGAGGTTCTCATGAACGAAGACACCATCATCAACCGCGCAATCGATGCGTACTTTCGTTTCTGCCGAGATCACGGCGTTGTCTTTCAACAACCGGCCCTTGGTCTATCGACCTTCGACGAAAACGTCGTAACTCTTGAGAACTGCGGCGGCGTCCTGGCAAAATACCGGTGGACAGGACAGAGGGTCGCCAAGGTCGAGCACAGGGTTTCGGCCTGAAACGCGAGTGTGCCCTTATAAGTTCGCGTGATACGAAGCTTCGGGCACCGGTGCCCGAATCTTCGTTTTGCGTGCATGTCATGTTGTCGCTACAACCTAGACCTCGGCCATCATCCTGAACTCGTGCTCGCTGATCAGACGGCGCACCTGTTTTATTCCGCCATGAAGATCAGCCCGGCGAGACTCAAGCAGGCAGTCCCGTTCCATGGCGGATACCGCCGATCGCGCCGAAGACTCGGCGTAGAAGCTGCGCGTTGCAATTACAATCTGCGGGACCGGATACCACTCGCCTTCCTTCATTTCCTTTAGGATTGCAGACCAATTCTCGATTTTCTGCCAGAATCGAGCATTTTGTCCGCGACCACGGTCGCGGGGTGGCTCCGCTTTGTCGGGCGCTACCGGAGCCGCGACGGCCCCGACGTTTCCCATGGCCGCAACACCCGCGGCGGTCAGCCGGTAGGAGGCCCGCTGAAATCCAGTCTCGCGCCCTTCAACCTGCTTAACAGCGCGGGCGCTGTAAAGAACAGTGAAAAAGTTCCGCGTTGTCCAACCGGTTCTTTGCTTCAACACCTCAAGAGGAACCCAGTCGAGGCCTTGAAATGCCTTGAACAACTCAAGGCGCGTTTCCTGATTTGATCCCCTCATCGCCCGCACTCCGAGTATTTAGCGCGGCCCAACGCTGTCAACCTGTATCCGTTGCCTGTCCGTCCGCGTTTTGCGATCTCGGCGAGGCCTTGTTTGTGTAACTTGTTCAAGATAATGCGTGGCCGTTGCTCGGCCTGCCAGAGGTCAATCGATAGGTTCGTCAGTTCGTCGCTGGACAAAAACACGGTGTATGTTGCGAGGCGGGCGAGGAATTCTCGCTCTAATGCCTCAGCACCGGCCGTCAATGCTGCACGGTGCATTTCGGCCGGGACTACCGGCTTTTTGACTGCGGCGACGTGAATGGCGCCGGCCGGGATTGCGGCGAGGCCGGCCCTGGTGATCGAAAAGGCGTTATCCGATTCGGCGATTAGTTTCGGACTCTTATTCGTCATGATTGCGAGTTCTGTCCGGATCACGTCGCGCCGGAGGCCGGTCGCCGTCTGGATCGTGGCGAGGCCATGCCACTCCAAATCGCTCGCCAGGAAGGCCAGGATGCGGGCCTGCGGCGTCATGCTTGCGTGCTCACGCAGCGCCAGGGACAGCGCACCGTCGCCCTGCAAAGCCCGTCGACGGGCCGGCATTCGGCCGCGACTGCTCCATCCAGCCATATCTCGCCCAACGCTCCAGCAGCCAGGAGGCTGCTCTCGATCTGGCCGGCAGCGTGGTCGACCTCGGCTTCCAGGCCGACCCGGCCCCAGACCTCGGCGACAAAAAGCCCTCGGACGTCCACCAGTCCGAAACCAGTGTTTCCGAGGTAGGTTTTGCTGGCCGGCAACAGCGAGAGCCGCACCGAAATGTGTTCCGAGGCCGGGACAAAGCCACGGTCAGCCCAGCCCCAGGTCGGCGCAAGTGTTGCCAGATTGAGCATATCGGAGTCTTCGGCCGGGGCCTGATATGCGTCGGCCCAACCAAGAACAGACGGAAACGTTAGCGTCTTAATAAAGTTCTCGAAGGCGAGCTTGATCGACGAATTGCTAAAGCTCATTTTGCCCATCCCTGCGCTGCGCGCTCGACCATGTAGTGTGGCGCGTCATGACGGTCGCCTTGATCCTGACGGCGCGCATTTGGATAGTCCGAGGTAATGAAAAGCCGATCGCCCAACTCGACGGCGTCGATCACGGCGTCGATCTGATCGAGGGCGCCCTGACCGGCCGGGTCGATCCCGGCGCCTCGACCCTTTGGATCAGTGTCGGATTCCGGCGAACCGATCGAGGCGACGAAAGAACACCGAGTTCGGCCCGATCGGCTCGGCGTGTCGGCGATCAGTTCGGCCGCAACGGCGCGCAGTCGTTCCTTCACTGCCGCCAGCATAGCGGCTTTCTCGGCGCCGATGATCTCTTGGATGCTAGCCATGTTATCGTCCGATCGGTCGGCGTTGCGCCGAGTATGTCTGGCGCATTGCGTTGTCCATCTGGCCACCCTTGATGGCTTTGTTGACAGCGTCTTCGACAATGACCTGGATCATCTGCTTGCCGTCGGGGCCCTTGCCCTGATCCTGGACATGCACGCCATCCCCCGGCCCGCTGTCCTTGGCCACGGTGCGATTATCGATCACCTGGACCACGACTCCGCCGCCGCCTTCCGCCTTGCCAGGAGCCGCGCGGACACCCAGAGAGCCGTCGCTGGCGCGGGTCAGAGGCATGACTGCTTCCGGCCCAGCCTCGCCCATCAGGCCACTTCCGGAGGCCATCGGGAACAGGGTCGGCTGTGGAACGATCGAGTTCGTGAAGGTACCGCCGCGGGCGAAGGGGATGACATTACCGCCGGAAAAAGCATCGCCGAAGCGCTCGGGAGACGGTTGCGGGTTGTCCGCCGTCTGACCGCTGCCACCAAAAATTGAACCGAAGGCCTCGCCCAAGGGACCGACAATCGCCTTGTTGATCATGATCTTCATCAGGTCAGACAGAATCGCGTCGGTCAGACTTTGGAAGTTCATTTTGCCGGTCTTAACAAAGGTCTCGAAGGTTTTTGTCATACCGGCCGCAGCATCACTAAACAACTTCTCGCCCTGCTTTGCTGCGTTTCCAGCATCGTCGGCGTATTTCTCCCAACCAGCTTGCACACCAGAGAAAAAGTCGTCGCTGTTCTCCAGCATCTTGATCTCGGCTTCGTGCTGCGCGCCTTCAAACGTGTCGAAGTCGATCGCGCCCTGGCCGAGTAGTTCGTTTAAGTGCTTGAGTTTCTCGGCGTATTGCTCTTCGGCGTCGCCGAATTTCTCGGTCAGGACCTTGCCTTCCTTCCGGGCGGCATCGCGCTTTTCTTCCGCCTTCTGGGCGTCAAACAGGGCGCCGGCTAGTGTCCGGATGGTCGAGGCCTGCGCCTCGGTCGCCTCGCCGTCGGCTTTCCTCAATTCCGTGTCGATCGCCCGGGCGCGCTCGGTCTGCCCAAGCATTTCCTTCTCATGCTGCAGGGCCTCGATCAGCTTCGCCACTCGATCAACTTCAGCTGATCCAGTCGTCGTTGTGTCTTCTTTCTCGGATGCGGCTTTGTCTTCTTTGTATTTAACAACAGAGGCTTGCCGTTTCTCGCCTTGTTCTGACTTGAGCGACTTTTCCGCTTCTTTCGCGACATTGAGAGCCGCGGTCAGCTGGGTGACTTCCTTCCGCCGGGCGGCGACGTCGCCTGAATAATCCTGGCCCTCCAGAACGGAGTCGCCCCCAGCTGCCAGACCCTCGGCGGCGGAGAGGCCCTTTTGGGCGACGCCGAGGCGCTTTTCAAGGTTAGAAACGGTGGGGTGCGACGCTGCGTTGACCATATTCATGATCTCGCTCAAAGCGTCGCGCACCGGATCGACCAGATATTTGCCGAGGTCAAGGGCAAAGTACGATAGCAGGTCACGCCAGCCCTGGCCGATATTGCGTAACATCTCGTCGGACTCAGCGGCGAACCGTCTTTGACTTTCCGTTGAACTGTCGAGCTTCACGGCATATTCTTGGTTTTGTGCCGCCAACTCTTGAAGTACCACCTTGTATGCGGCGCTTTTGTCTTTCGCCTCGACCAGTGTGTCGATCTTGCGGCGTTCCTCGGCCGTGAGGTTGACGCCGATCGCTTCGAGCTTGTCACCTGCGGCGCCCAGGTCTTCATAAGACGAGATCAACCCGCCGATCACCGTTTTGACGTCTTGGCCTGACCGGTCTGCGAATTGTGCTGCAAGGGCGAACGTGTCGCGGATTGCCTGTTGGCCGAGGTTTCGCGCCTTGATCAACGCCTCCATGGCCTCGGCAAGCGCTTCCCGGCCTAGACCGGTCTGGCCGGCCGCCGTGTCGATCAGAGAGCTTGCCCCTGCGGCAGTCATGCCGCTGGCGCTGTTCGTGAACTTCAAGGCGCCTTCAAGGGCCTTGCTCTCGGCCTCGAAGTTCTTGGCCCGGTTGGTCGCATCCGCCAGGGCGAGGCCGACCGCGCCGATCGCTCCGGCATAAAGCGAGAGGCGCGAGGCCACGAGGAGGAAGGTGGCCGCGCTCTCGGCGCCGACGGCGTTCAGGCCGGTAGTTGCAAGCTGCAATTCTAGGTAGTGCTTTGCAGTATCGGCAATCGCGGTGCCTGTAGTCCGCTCAGCATCCGCGTTGTCTTTTGCGAAACCGCTCCGGATCGTCCGAATATCAGAAATTCCGCGCGCTGTTACATCTATTGCACGTGCGATGCCTCTGGCCATGCCGTCGGCGCCATGCTCGATCTCCGCGAGGCCGGCCGGGATAAGCGCGAGGGTGCGGCCTAGTTCGCCAACGGACTTTACCGACTGGGCCGAGGAATCGACCACGGCCTTTCCAGCCTCACCGGCGCGGCCGGTGATCTGGTCGAGGGCGTCTGCGCCCTTCCCCCAGGTCGAGGTCAGTTCGCGATAAGAGGCCGAACTAACGTCGTTTGCCGCGGCCAGATTTCGGAACGCGTTACCGGTTGCCAACAGGTATCCGCCGGACTTCTGCGCTGAAATGCCGAGTGCGTCGAGGCGAGCTGCAGCATCGGCAAGCGGTGCGGTGTCGACGTCAAAGCCCAATGGCAGTAAAGCGGTCCCGGTCATCTTCAACCCCTGACTTGAATCGACCACATCGCGCCGACGGCGTCGCGTGCGACCGAGATCACGGAATGCGTTTTGCCGGCGATTCTAATAGTATCGCCAGCTTTTGGCGTGATTGGCATTGTTTCGCAGAATAAAGAAACTAAAATGTCGCCTGCGTTGATCCCGTCAGCGGATACTCTTGTCAGGTCGATCGGACTCGACCAGCCTCGTGCGTCCCATGGGACAGAGTTATTTTGCTGGGCGTAGATGAATATGTCGGCTAGGTCATCGAGGCCTTGTCTAATGTCGCGGGCGAGGTCTTGAGTCAGTCTGGACATTGGCGGGCTCCCGAAGGGCCAGGGCCGCCCCGAGGATAGGGAGGGGCGCCCTGGCGGCGGCTGTTACTGCGACCACCATCCGCTGGGTCGTTCGTCTGGCTACCCTCAGACGAAATCAAGTAGCGGCGCGGTGATCAATGCAAGCGAGCATGACTTCCATCACCGTGGCATTGCTGGCGGCAGAGGACATGGCGAAACCGATCGGCGACCGGTGCGTCGCCGGCAGGTCACACCATGTACTCGTGCCCGTCGCCGACCACGAAACCCGGTCGCCGGCCGTGAACACCGCGCCGTTTTTCTTAGTCAGCTCGAAGATGCCTTCGGTCATCAGAGCAACAGGCGCGCTCTGGGTTGCCGAAGTGATTGCGACGCCACCAAGCGAGCCCACGATTACCACATCGCCCGATGCAACCGATCGAGGCGCAGTCACCGTGATGACTTCACCTTCGGAGAGAAAATTCTTCATTGCGTGTCTCCTTCACCAGCCCGAGGCTGATGATACAGTGATTGTGCGAATCCGAGGGCCAGACCTTGCAGTCCGGCCGATCTCGGCATCTATACTGGTCAACGCCGACTGGAGTTCGGCGATCGAACGGAACGTGCGGGTTGCACCACCGGCCGAGACCGTCAACGAGCCGGAGGCCAAGGCGGATAGAAGTGCATAGCGCCAAGCGGGAAGCTGGTAAGCGGTCAGCGCCTGCCAGTTCGCCGCGGTTCCATGCCGTTCCGCCGCTGTCTGCGCCTCCAACAAGTCCATGTCGACGTTCAACATTGTCAGGCTCCAGCGTTCTTGTAAGCGCCGCGGTAATCGATCGCGGCATAACCGTAATCGAGGCCGACGACGACTTTAATTCCGCGGGTCTCGAAGTCAATCTCTGACCTCACGACTGGACCGGTGCTCGCGACGTAGCCGTGAACGAAGGTCGGCGCTGCACTCGGCGAGCAGAACAAGTACCAAGCCTTGTCGGCGATATTGCTATCGACGACGATCTTGAACTGTCCGGCCCAAGGATTGACGGCGCTCGAAGTGTTCGGGCTGATCTGCGTCATATACTGACGGGCGATCACTTCGACGTCCGGGCCGACAACCAGGATTTCCGGGTTGAGGTTCAGCAGAATACCGTCGATCGACTTCTGCTTCCGGACCGCAGCCATCGCGACCGCCAGCGAGGTCACCGAGATGGCGGTCGCCGACCCGGCGAGGTTGCCGTGGTTCGCGTGGAAGAGCGGATCGCCGTCGGCCATAGTCGGGTTGGCGGCGAGCAAAGAATAGTTCCAGCTATTCTCATCGCTTGCGACCCGCTGTCCGATCAGGCTGGAGAACTCCTGCAGGGCGCCCAAGTCGTCGTTGATCAACGCCTTGCGCGAAATGCTGATGCCAGTGGCGAACTCTTTGGCATACCAAGTTTCGCGCGATTCGGAAATCGTGCCATACTTGGGCTCGCCACCTTCCGCCGTGACTTCTTTCAAAGCCGGGAAGTCGCCGAGGCGTAAGGTCTTCTGTGCCCGGAAGTCACTGATAGCCCGCTGGGCGGACCATGACTTGTAGGTCGGCGCCGCGGTCTGGTATCGGGGCACCAGAACCTTGTTCAGGGCGCTTTCGAGCAGCAACGGGAAGTCTGAAGTCGAATGACCACCAGAACGGGTCAGGAGATCAGCAGTCGTCGCCCGGTCTCGGGCATCAACGCGCTCGCCGCGGCTCCTGCAAAGCTCGGCGCCCATGTCCAGGGCCGACCAGCCGCGAAACCGCTCGGCGCGCCCATCGAGCGCGATCGTCGGGTCGAGGCGGCTGGCCAAGGCGTTGGCCATGGCGCTCCGGACCAGCACCGGGTCGGTGTGATCGGCGATCACCTGGATACTCGCGTGGCTCTTGACGCCGCGGGCCTGCATGGCTTCAAAGGCCTCGGCGCGCACCCGGCCGATGTCGTCGACTCCGGCATCGATCCGAGAATCGGCCCAAGCCCGATCGAGGCCGCGATCGAGGCCGGCGACCTCGGCGACCGAGCGGATCATGGCGTTAATCGGGCCTCGGTTGGCCGATTCAATGTGTTGCACCTCGACGGCGGCGCTCCCGGTGATCTCTTCCAAGGGAATACTCCTGATCTGACACGCGGGGTCGGCCGGTGTTGGTGTTAAGCTGATCTCGGTCACAGTCCACTGTCGGGCGGTCTTTGTCCGAATGCCGTTGATTACTGATTCCTGCCAATCGGATACTCTGTATCCGACCGATGTCCCGGTGATGTCGCCTTCGGTGACTTTCGTCATAACCTTGGGCTCTGCACTGGATATTTGAAATTTCGCCTCAATGCTGCCATCTGCGGCCCGCCGGGCGTCGATTACCTTGCCGAGGACTTTGTTGACCGAGCCCGAGCCGTGCCAGTCAAGGGCAGGCAAGCCGATCAAGGTCGCCGGGTCGAGGGCCTCGACGTCGAGGACCTCGGCGAACCGGCCGCGCGCGTCGCTGCGCATCACCGGCGTCGAGGTCGCTACCGTCGCCCAAAAGGAACGCTCGGAGGTGTCGACCGTGATAGGCGTGGATGGAAGGGAGCGGGTCCACGTGGTCATCAGGCGGGCTCCTGGCTGGGCTTGGGCGAGGCCTGGACGGTCTCACGGGCTGGGCCGGCCTCCGGGACTACCGGCCGGGCCAGGGCGCTGGGCACGCCGAAGGACAGCCCGAGGGAAACCTCACGGGCTCGATCGGCGGCGATCTCAGCGTCGAGGTCTTCGACGTCGATCCCCTGCTCAGCTGCAGCAGCGGCGCGGCTCGACAGACCAGCATTCACGGCCTCGATCGAGGCCTGCAGGTCTTTCAACGGGTCGAGCCAATCCCAGGCCGGCGGAAACCAATCAACCGAAAGATACGGGCTCGGATCAACAAAAAAGTCAGGAGCATCGACAGCGCCAGACAGAACAGCCGTCTTGATAAAACGCTGCCAGACCTTACGCAAAAGCTGCGGAATGATGATATTCGACTGGATTTGCTCGACATGTCGCTTGAACTCGATGAATCCGGCCCTCATTGACCCGTAATTAGCACCAGACAAGTCGGCGCTGATCTGCATGTACTGCACGCCAAGGCCTGCGGCAATAGATCGGAGATGATCTGCACAAAAAGCGCTGAAATTATTGTCTTGGACCGGAGTCGAGAAGACAATATCAGCGCCAGGTCCGAGGTTAGACAGTGTTCCCGGTTCAAATGTCAAGTCGAGATTGCCGTTTGCATCAGCCGACCGACTTCCGCCCAGACCAGCACTGTCATTCGCCGAATCTTTAATGAAACCGCTCAGTAATGCCGCTGTCTTCGCCTTGACCAGGGCGGCATCTCGATAAGCGTCGAGTTCGCGAAGCGTGGTTATTGCCGGCGCCAGCCAAGACAAACCACGGACCTGACCAGGAACGATTTGCCGAAACATATGACAAACGTCTTCAGCAGCGACGCGGGTCGGCTGATACGTGTTTGTCAAAGGTAACCACGGGTCGGCTGGGTTTTGCGGCAAGATATTGTAGGCAACAGGCCGGCCGACGGGCGAGTATTCGATGCCAGACCGGATCAAATTGCCGGGCTGTATATCCCAGGTCCAATTGACCGGTACTTGGCTTGCATCGATCAAGTCGCACGACAGCGGCACCGGGCCAATCGTCGAGTCTTCGCGCAAGTGAACAAAGGCCTCGCCGGTCTCGATCATGGCGCGGACCGCGGTCGAGAGGCCAGCGTTAAAGTCCGTGCCGTTCATGCCGGTCTCGGCCCAACGAGACCACAAGTCATGAAGCTGGGTCTTGACGGCTTTATCCGGATGCCGCGAACGCGGCTTGATGCCGACGCCGACGGCATGACTGATCAGCGCTTGAACTGCAGCGCTCGCGTGGCTGTTGTTGCGGCAGTAATACGCGGCGCGCTGTCCAACGGTCGATCCGCCGGCGGCGATGTCTTGGTTTGTGGACAGAGTTTTACCGGTTCCACCCTGCGGCCAGCGTCGACCATTGCCAGCGGCGTCGAGGCTGCGAATCTGGTCTGGCCTTGCAGCCCGGGTTTTCTTCTTCGACACGATGGCGCCTTGAGTCGCTAGATTCCCCAGAATAGAATCTCATTCAAGGCGCAAGTCAAGTCGAAATGTTCAGAAATCATGCACAAAGCCCGATTTAACTGATTTTCTTGACAGAAGAGTGGGACTCACGTCCTTTGCGACGGTCACCAAGGCCTCCAACGCATCCCAGTCGGCATCTGATATTCGGTCTATGCCGTGCCTGCATGCCGCGGCTCTAGCGTAGACTCGACAATCGAGAGCCTCGTTTCGCTCCCTTAACTTCTTCCATGAAGTTGTTTTTGGCTTTCCTTTTCCGCCTTCGGTTACTCTGTGCTCGGAAACAAGTTGTTTGCAGTATTCTTCGCCGACGAAATGCGGGATATGAACATATCCGACCGGTTCAGGGCTTCCCGATTCTTTAGTCGGCATTATCTGGCGCAACCATCCGTATAGTTCCGACTTTGCTGAAGATACGCCGACAGGCCACAGCTTTACGCCGCGCGATAGTCTTTTCCCGTTCCAAACGACGTCAGTGTCGGCCGGACTTCCTAGTATCGGCGCGAGGCTTTGACTTGATCCTTTGACGGCCATGACTTTAGGGCCAGCCGTGCGCGCCCAGTTCTTGACGTGCTCCATCGAGTTTCCGTCGCCGGCATCGACTGCGCACATTTCGACGGCCAGGTGGGCGCCGTTCTCGTGGCGGTAGCTGCGATTCAGCATGGCGGTCAGGAGGCGCCACGGCGTTTCGCATGCCGCGTCGCCCATCAGAACCTCATGCTCGACCAGCCAAGAGGCTTTGCCCCGGCCCCAGGCCCAAATACTGACCTCAAGCCGATCTCGCTGCACGTCCGCGCCAGCTGTCAGGAATAGGCCACCGGCCGGGACGGTCCCGGGCTCCCATAGTTCGCGGCGGTCGTATATCCGGCGCCAATCTGGCGCCTCACCGCGGTCCCGCCAGCACTCGCCGAGGGTTGTGTTGACGAAAGTCCGGAGGCGGTCCGGATCGCCTTTTGCTTCAAGAAACTCAGCGGCTAGCTTTCCCCACCGGGCGCCCGGTAGGAGACTATAGCCGCTCCAGATGTGAAAGCTCCGGTGACCTCGAAACGGGCGCTCTGCGACCCATTTCCCGGCCGACAGCATGCCTGTTTTCGAGCTTTCGTCTATGATGCAGCCCGAGTTACACACGTAATATGCCCCGTCGGGGTCATCGTCATCCCAGCGCAACCCTGCGCCGGTGCCGTCGCCCCAGCGCAGGGCCTGATATGTGCCGCAATGAGGACAGGGGACGTGAAAGCGCTCACCGGTGCCAGCCAGGAAGGCTGCTTCGATCTTCGACTGGCCGGCGACCAAGGGCGTGCTTCCCATGACTGCCAACGGGTGTAGGCTCTGAACGGTGCGCTTCATGCCGAGGGCGATCTGATCGCCATCTTCGCCGGCGGAATTTGGGTATCCGTCAATTTCATCGAACAAAATCAAGTCAAGATCGATCCGCCGGAATGCCCGAGGCGAATTGGCGCCGGCGACCTTCAGCGACCCGCCAGGAAACGATTTGCGCTTGATTGTGTTCGCGGCTTTCTTCGCGCCAATGTCAGCTAGTAGGCCTGCCAATATCGGCCAGTCGTTCATGGGCTCAAGAGTGTCTTTGGAATAGTCCTCGGCGTCTTCGGTTGTCGGCTGCACCACCATGATCTGAGACGGTCGGAGTGCGATATGGTAGGCAATGGCGGCCGAGAGCATTTGAGAGTATCCGACCCGGGCTGACTTCATCACGCTGATGCGATCGACTTTCGGATCATTCATCGCGTCGAGAATCGCCCGCTGATATGGATACGGCTTGAAGACGGCACCGCTGTATAGCCGCGCATTGCGCTCGGCCCAGTCCGACAGCGACAGGCGAGGCGGCGGGCGCAAGGCTGAGAACCAAGCGGACGCGGCCTCGGCGGTCTCGTGGCTAATCCGCGGCATGATCATCTCCGACGATTCTGGCCTCGCTGAGTTCGGTCAGCGCCTCCGTGATTGCGACCTCCAGGATTTCCCGGCACTCGCCCGGGCTGGTCACCCGGGCCAGCTGGCCGGCGAGGCGCGGGCCGAGGCCGAGCAGGCGATCGCGCACAAGCCCGAAGGCGGCCGCGACGGCCTGTGCGACCTCGGACCTGACCAACAGCTCTGATCGCGTCAGACCGTTGCGAAGCGCTTGGCCGTCAGCCTGTTCACGTGCCAGTCGGGCGCGCTCGGCGGTCAGGTCGTCGCTCGCCGGGCCGACAGCGTGTCGAGCTGCCATCGCCCTTAGATGTCTGATGTAGGAAACGCGGCAGTCGTCGAGGTCGAGTGAACTACGCGAGGCATTGGGAAAGATCGCCTTGTCCCGTAGCTCCCGAACAGACCGATCGGATAAGTCTAAATGCTTTGCTAGTTCGATCTTGGTCGCCATTTGGGATTACTTTCTCAGCGAATTGTGAAAATATCACGATTTTTACTATTATGGAACCCTCTATGCGGTTTTGCACCTAGCCATAAGCCGGGGCTCCGCTCACCCCCGAGCATTTCTCCCAGGAAGGACCCGCTTTACGTGTGGCGGGTCCAACCAGGTCGAGCGTTATGGAGAGTCGACAGCGCATTCTACATCGTATGTGATGTCTTCAGCGCCGCGCCAACAACCTACATCATCATTGATGTCTTCAGCGCCAAGCGGATAGCAAGCATTGCTTGCGTTTAATGCAGCCAGTGCGGACTCGCGTTCGTCCTTTGTAAGTCCAGCGTGCATGGTGGACAGTTGGCGTCTCGTTAACGTCATGTCATTCTCCAATCGTGCTAAGTACAGACTCGACCACTTCAACAGCGGCAGCAGGCAACGGCTTGTGGCTTGGGGCTTTTCGCTTTCCATCCTGAAGCTACGCAAGAGGAGATATCGCGGGAGACGTTGGTTACACAAGGACGTGTTTCGCAGATACTCAAGGATATTAATGAAACAGGCACCGTACCCGTTTCATTAATATCACCCGAAACTCAGGTACAGCGCGTTAACCATAGGCGAAAGTCGCCGGGGTCGAGCGCTTCACTGACGTCGACCAGATGGCGTCCGCGCTCGAATACCGAATCACGATCAAGTTTCCACAGCTGGTCGGCTGCAGCCTCGGCGATTCCTCGGGCGTTGCCACCCAAGGTTGCATAGTTGAATCGGCCGGGTGGCCGGGGTGTGGTAGGGTCGAGGTTCATGTCGTCTCCTTGGTTAGATGTCTAAGGGTGAAGCATGTGAAGCAGTGAAGCTGAAAATCTCGGGAGGCATCACCGATAGTAATAATATTTCAATTGCATTTTACGTAATATTATTACTCTTCACGCCTTCTCCCGAGATTTTCAGCTTCACTAGCTTCACATGCTTCACTGCCACCCCGGGCAGACTGCGGCTTCGCCACCCAACCCGTGCCAGGAGCCCAGAAATTCCGCCTTGTCCACCGGTCTTTTCCCTTCTTAACCCAACCAATCCGAGTAAGGATTGCGCCAACCCGGCGGTAATCCGCGGCTTTCTGTCTACTGGCATCTATATTCAGAACTTCACTCAATAGAGTTGTCGCGTCTGTTGTTAGAATACTCTCCTGTTTAGTTTCGTAGTCACCGTTACCCTTCTGCACTGCTTTACCGTCAGCATCATAAACAACAACTTCTTTTCCATTTATTAAGTATTCATAGATAACGTGCTCCCACGGGTCAACTTCATATCTCTGTTCTTGTTCTGGCACAATATGCTCTTTCTCAAACTCACGGGTCGGCCACCAGGATTTGCCAGACTTGTAAAGCATCACCGCTTCGGCAAATATCTGATCGCGGTTTTCCTTTAGCCATTTAATGTCAATATTGCCTGTCTTGACGGGCCAATACCTGCGCGCTCCCGTCTCATCTTTGAGATATGCCGCTTCATTCTGCGTTCCAATGAAAACGCATTGCCGCTTTTCCTGAACTTCAACAGTTCCATAAGGCGGTCTGTATTTCTCAACTTGCTTGCTGATAAACTGCTTTGCGGCTTTAACATCTGCTTTTGAAAGCGATCCCATTTCGGCGACTTCTATCAGCCATTTTCCGCGAATGTGTATGCTTGCGTCTTTGTTGGTAATATTATCCGGGAGACTATCCGAGAAATATTCATCAGACGCCAACACCCTGCAAAGTGTTGACTTTTGGGCGCCTTGGTTTCCTTCGAGCACAAGCATGTGATCAACCTTATCCCCAGGCGCGAATATCCGGGAGACCATCGAGATTAAGAACATTTTGCCGATTTGTCTTGTGTACGGCCCATCTTCTGCACCAGCCGCTTTCGCCAGCCAGCATTCGAGTCTTTGGCTTCCATCCCACACTAGGCTTTCGAGATATTCTCGAATCGGGTGAAACGTCATTTTTCGAGCAGTATGTGTAATTGCTTCTTTTACGTTGTCGCTTCCGATCGTATCCAATCCGTTGTTTTGTAGCCATAACTTTATTTCTGTAACGTGCTGATCTTCTAGTTTCACAAATTGCTGGCTTGAGTGGATTTTTGACGTTGTCAGTTCATCCGGATGCGTGATGACAACGGCCATATCCATTTCGTCAAAGCGTAGCTTTCCTTCCCAGCGAACACCGGAAAGCAAAGCAACAGCATTGCGCAGATTCGATATTGGCCGTTTGTTGGCGCCAACATGTAATCTTGGCTCGGTAATCGGCCGTTGTACTTTTGCAGCCATTTCTTTTGTCGTCTCTGGTAAATCAAGAGCATCTTCTATCACGTCAAACTCCGCCAATGCGCTTTCCGGGAGATATTCAACATTCCGCAAGTAATTGCCCACCTCGG
>SESF01023906.1_pt1 | contig 14354 bp, 16 predicted proteins | sample 3171521 | NCBI WGS metagenome assembly SESF01 (sample SAMN10866945, study PRJNA518727) | freshwater metagenome | biome: subpolar coniferous forest; feature: holomictic lake; material: water; isolation source: holomictic Lake 227, 6 m and 8 m depth | place: Canada: near Kenora, Ontario | collected...
ACTCTTTCCACGAATATGGGTAATAATTATGCCACCAAGACATCTGTAAATACTGCAGTTGCTAATGTTTCATCATCACTTGCAGCACAAGTGGGGACTCTAACTACCACCCTTAATGGGGCAACTAGTTCTATATCAACCCTCACCTCATCAGTAGACGGCCTCAAAACTAAGTGGGGCGTGACCATCAATACTAATAATAGAATAACAGGCATACAGTTGAATAATGGTGGCACCTCCACAGCATTCTCTGTGATGGTTGATCAATTCCAGATTGTGGATCCAAACAATACAGCCAATACTCCCTTCTCTTACGCAAATGGGAAGATCCTTGTCAATAACCTACAGACCTCCAACTACTCAGAGATCAATCCATCAACGGGATCCCCTGTATCTCTCGGGTCAGCTGGTAACATGGCCTTTGCCGGAGCCAAGCTAGACTCTACAGGAACCGCTCTCAAGGTGGCCCCCAGTGGTCTCATCGTGGGCGGCTATACCATGACAGATGTATTCTTCAGAGCCCTGAATGGTTTGGATGGAACCAATTCATCGGGTCGCGTGTTCTATCGAGGATCCAATGATGCTAACACATCCTATGGGACTCCAAACCCTGACCGTTTACGCCTATACTCTAAAAATGTGTACCAAATTGGTCAAATAAACTGGGTAGACTCAGGATATAATTATATGTATCCCTATGTATCCGGAGGATCAATCAAAGCCCTTTTTGACTATGTAATTCAGCCTGAGTCTATATCTGACAATCTTGATGGCATGCGATACATGAAAGTTGAACTATTCCCACATGGTACCGGAACTTCTATAGACACCGTGTACATTCCTGTTACGGATCGGTCTTATGCGGATATATCTGACAGTAGTGGTGTAAACGCAATTCGGGGTAGTTTCACGTGGGACTTCCCCAATAATGGTGAGGCCAATGGACTCTACATTTATAATAGTGCCTTTTACGGTAATATCCTAGTTACTCTTTATAATGTCTATGGGGCCTCCGCTCAGCGTTGGTTTACCGGGATTCAATGGCCAGGAGAGATGCCCAGAACTACTACCAGTCCTTACACAGGGGCAGTAGTATTACCACCTGACGGTGGGGGCGGAACCACTACAGGTGCCATATCTCTAGAGGGCGGTGCTGGAGGAGGGTATTGCCCCGCACCATATACTCTCGTGGATACTCTTGAGGGTCAGATTCAAGCCCAGGATATCCAAGTAGGGATGAAGCTTAAGACTAGATCTGCCATTACGGGAGCCATCGGTGAATATGCGGTGAGTTCCGTGTCAACTGAGCAAAATGATATATGGACCCTTGAGCTTGAGGATGGGAGATGTTTAGACTTCGCTCCAAACCATCGGATATTCACTTTACCTGCGGGTTTCATGGAGCTACAAAATCTTACCCCAGGTACCAAAGTGGTGGGTTCAAAACCAGGAATCGTGAAGAGTGTGACACTCAAAGCTACCAATACTACCGTAATTCAAATCTCTGTGGACAATGCATACTCTTATGAGACCTCGGGTATCCTCAGTCATAATCTAAAAATTCTGTATCAAGAAGTACAAATCTAAAGGATCCTATATGCTAGAAAGTCTGCAATCCAAGCTAAGACTTTATAAGTATACTGTCATTGCGTTTGGTATACTCTCGTGCACCTTGATTGTGATGTTCCTCTATATCAGGGACCTAAAGAAACAAAATACGGCACTGGCCCAACAGGTATCTACAACTAGCGAGCAGTTCCAAAAAATAGGGGACTCCTACCAAGCTCAGGGTATTGCATTCAAGACAGAGAAAGAAGCCTGGGCAAAGGCCACCAAGGATCTCGGGGTAACCCTGACAGCTTCCATGGCTCAATCCCAAGCACAACTTCAAGTGCTATACAATGCGGTTGGGATATTACAATCCCAACTTGGTCAGGGAACCTCTCCTGCTGTAACTCCAGCCCCTTCAGGTGCCTTCAAGGGTGTAACCCTGGTTCAAGCCAGAAAAGGGCCAGCACTTTCAGAAGTATCCCTCACCTATGATCCCGCTGCACAGGATCCCACGAAGAGACTGGCCCCACAGTGGCTATCTTATCAGGAGGAATTTGATGTAGCTATGGGTGAATGGAAGAAAAAAGATGGGGGGTTTGTGGCAGCGTTACGCATGACCCGCAAGGTTCTTAGACCAGACAAGGATGGCCTCAAGGTAGTGGGGGAGGAAGACATCCCCATTGGAACCGCCACTGCATCCTTCGGACCATCAGCCTTTGGTGGAGAACAGGCCCTAGCTCCGGTCCCTAGATTTACCGTCTTTGGTGGTGCTGGGTGGGACACAGATAAGAAAAAAGCAGTACCAGTCCTTGGGATGGACTATCGACTGACCACCAATACAGGTATAGGGGCTGGTATCGCTGGCAATATTGTCTTTGGTTCACTATCTTACCGCTTTGGTAAATAAGGGGTCTTTATGGAACTTACCGTACACAGAACAAAGCTAGGTTCTAAGGCTACTGAGGGAACCCTAGAAGTGGATGGAACTTACGAGTGTGTCACCCTAGAGGACGTTGTTAGAGACCTAGGCCCTGATGGTTTTGGTAAAGTACAGGATGACACTGCAATTCCAGCGGGTAGATACAAGGTTATTATCAACATGAGCCCCCGCCTTGGGCGAATGATGATGCGCCTAGTGGATGTGCCCTATTTTACAGGTATACTCATACATTCTGGAAACACTCATGTTGACACACATGGGTGCCTACTTGTGGGGTCTCACGTGGATAATGACGATCTAATCCATGGTGGATCCCACAGTCTACCCATCCTTCAAGAAAAAGTTCAGACTGCCCTTGATGCTGGGGACGAGGTGTGGATCACGCTTTGTGATGAGTTCTAGCTCATTGTTACTAAAATAAGTTCTTTGTAGGATATTTTCATACCTTTTGAAAGATGGGTCGTATATTAAGTAGCGGGTGAATTCCCGAGACTAGGAATAGTATGCGACAGTCAATCACCGATTTTAAAAAATCTAGTGCATCTGTGGGATTCTTCTGTAGAGATGAAACCCTACGCAGTGACGAGTTATCACTCCTCACTCTAATTACTGATATGGAACTGGATTTCCTTAAAAATCCATGGTCTGGGTCTAAGTTAATTGTTGTTCACGGTCAGACTGCCACTGTGGTGGAAGATCGGCGTCAGGTAAAGACTCCCTCAGATATCCAAAAAGTAGCCAGTAAATTCAGAGAGTTACTCTATGACGTAGGGGCTGACCAATATGCCTGTCTGGTTAATCTTGATGCTACCCCAGACCTTCCTGGCTCTCTAGGCCCTCTCTTTGGTTTCCAGGTATTACTTTCTGCCTTCGGATCCATGGATACTCTAGAACTTCGCACTAGATACTATGATGCCTCTTCAGGTGATCTAGAATATAGAAGTGATCTGGAATCGGCTATGAAAACTAAGTGGCAGATGGTTCTCAAAGAACCCATCGAAAAATTCTTATCACGACTTTTTATTCCATATAGGAGTTCTAGTGTCTCTGGAGTTTAGTCAATTTTATAAGGAACACCAATTACTTGATACCTTACCAGAGTCTGGTTGGGACCTGTGGCTGAGCCTGATTGAGGAATCCTCTCATGTTACCCCTGGGTACCGTGATGGTGTGATGCTAAAGCGTGTATCGGGTGTCCCCTTTAGGCACACCACAGTAGTATTATCTAGTGAGGAGCCTATTCTTGCTACGTACAGTCCTAGGGTTTCTGGTGAAGAACCCCGTAAGAGGCTCTATATGGTTAAGAAGGTAGAGGATCTGGCTTTTGCCAAGTCTGTCTTTGCGGTCCTCTACCGTAGGGATGTTCTGGAAGAAGATGAAACTTATATTGAAGCTGACTGGGCTGTTGTCGCGCACCTAACCTCATCAATGGATACTCCAGAGCCAATGCACCCCGACACTCTCATTGCCAACCACTTCCATCTCTCGGGTGGAACTAACACGGGTCTGGGTGCAGCACAATTTGAATCCTCTCTTAGAGAATCCGTACTATTCTGGAAAAATAAGGTTACTGCTACTCTTGCGTAGTCTCCTTTTTATGGGGGCTCCGTGAAACTAATCCTATTCGTTGAGGACAATGTAACAAATAGAGACGGCCTTGTTCGTCTTCTTCAGAAACGTGGCTATAAGGTTATGGTTGCTGGAGATGGTGCTACTGCTGTATCCATGGCCATGGAGTTGAGACCAGATCTTATTCTGATGGACATAAGTCTTCCCGTGCTGGATGGGTTTGCTTCCACGCGATTGATTCGAGCCTCAGAGAAGCGTAGCTCTAGGAAGGCTATCCCCATTATAGCCCTCACAGCCCATGCCATGGCAGAGGATAGAACCTCTGCGGAGGCTGCAGGCTGTTCTGATTTCGAGACTAAACCCGTCAATCTACAGCAACTTTTTTCTAAAATCAGTTCCTATCTGGCTGTATCTACCTAGTAGGAGCTTAAATGTCAATTGCACGGGACGTATCAGATTCCAGGAAAATTCTATCCTTGGCTATCCTAGCATGTCTGGTGGGTATTATTTTTCTAAAGACGAGGTTAAACCTTTCGGCTTACTTATTTATGGGGGCGGGTGCGTTTTTACCCCTACCCCTGATTATAGTATTAGCCCGTAGGTCAGCAGATCGCTCTCGGAGAGGGTGTCTACCGCTGGCACTCTCAGTAGGTATCTCTAGTGCTGAGAAGGGGGATCTGCCTTCTCTGGTAACTAGCATACACTACAGAGTCGGGAGGGGGTCCGTCATAGGGGAGCGTGAGAAGGCTTGTTTCGATTGTATTTTAAGTGATATCCTCTATGAGGATAAAAATCTGTATAATCTATTAATAGAGGAAGTAGGTTCTGAGCAGTCTAAGAACTTTCTTTCATGAGGAGCCAACACGATGGGAGTTATTGCCACACTTAGCACAGACGAGGTGACAGTTGTACCCGAAGTTTTGCATCTCCCCTTGGCAATAGAAATACCCAAAACGGCTTCCCCGATAGTCAGTACCCCTCTAACTATTACCTCGACTCAGGATGTTGTTTCAGCGACCCCTACCCTTGAGGCTTCTGCAACTACAGATAAGGATGGCAACACGACTTCCGTGCTAGGATCCACCACCATTGTTGTGGATGCCCAGGGGACCTCAAAAAGTTCCGACTTGGTTTCAGGGCTTAAAACCACGACAAACAAAGTTTTTGGGATCAGTATCATTGAGCAAGGTGCTACTAAAATATCCTCTCAAAGTATGCCTGGGTCAGCAGCATTGCCCCTGATCATTACTGAGGATACCTCCACAGGTGTCACCAAAGCTGTTCAGGGTTTGGTCTCCACTACACTGGATACCACTACAGGTTTGAAAACATCGGTTGACTCCAAAGTAGGCATCACCACAGTAGAGAACCTCTCCAAAAATATAGTTACTTCCACAGATTCTATAGGGAATACCACTATTCGGGATACTATAAGCGGCAAGTTAACCGTGACCGATGTAGTCGTAAACAAGACGGTGGTTCTTGACCCACTTGGGAAGACCCCCGTGGCGTCTGCTGTAGCGTCTAAAGCATCTCCTGCAGCATCAACTATCACAGCCGCTAATGTGGCCGCTAAGGCGGCATCTACGGCTCAGACCCAATCTGTCTTAAAATTTGTTTTGAAATATGCCCCCACAGCTATGACAATTGTAAAAAATGTGCCTAAGATATCCGCAACTTTGATAGCCATTGAGGGCTCTATTCTAGTTACTCTACGGGCAGATCCAAAGTCCATTCTTGGAAAATCTAATACATTGGCCTCTAAAGCATCTGGAGAAGCCAAAAAAGCAGGGAACGCTATGGCTAAGAAGGCGCAAACTGCTGCGAAGGCTGTGTTCGCCAAGATCATGAGCTTAGTAGGCAGTGCTTATAAAACCATGCTATCTAAGATCAAAGCTGCGGCTGCTCGGGAGAAGGCAAAGATTCTCAAGCAGTGGTCTGAATTAAAGAAAGCCTATCGGGCCCTGATTGATAAGGCAAAGGCCACCTGGGATGCCATCAGCAAATTATTTAAATCAACTTCAAAACTACTCAAGGCCCAGTGGGACTCGATGGAGAATACTAAAATCACCATTCCTGCTGGACCTACGGCTACCATCAAAGACAAGATCACTATGATCGGAAAGATCTCTAAGTCTGTGAGTGAGAAGGCTCAGAAAATATCCTCCCTTGTTAAGGCTGTCATGAAGGCAAAAGAGGATTTCACAAAGGCAATGACAGCACTAACGTCTTTAGCCGGGGCAGTCCTCAAGCTTATCTCAGATGTAACTCGTCTAGCCATGCAAGTGGTGTCCTCTGCAATGACGATGGCGGCTGTTGTGGCTTCAGCGGGTGCTGGATTTGTAGCCAGTCTCCCCGGAGCAGTCTTGAGTGGGCTAGCTGCAGGGGTTAAATCTGCCACGGGTCAGTCGGTGACAGGAACCTCCTTTGCCGCAGGAATAGGTACCGCCGCAGGTACTACCGCCCTATCCGGGGCCTCGCCCACATCAGGGATTTCGATGGTGGAAAAGACAAATGCTATCTTTGATGAGGCAGCATCCCTTCCGCAACCTTCTGACCCTACCACTAGAGAGGAAGCAAATACTATACTGGTTACACTTAAAAATGTGGCAGCAAAAGTTAATGCAGCATGGACAGCTTTTTCAGACCAGTATCAAGCAGAGGAGGTTGGGTCTGTTGGAGGAATTTCATGGAAAGAATATAATGCGGCTCTGGATAAAAGAAGTTCTGTGGGCCGTCTCCTTGCGAAATACTATACTCCTAGCGCACTCTTCCTAAAAAATAATCCCGTGGTAGCCACCACTGCTCCAGCACCTACACCACCCCTAAAGTATTCTCTATCATATGACCCAGAGGCCCTGAGTGGATTAACACCAGATGAGAGAGCTTTCTGGGATGCCGCCGCAGTTGCTAGGTGCACTCTAACTAACGACCAATATATTAGCTGGCTGGCTACAATGCGAGAGAAGGCCACCACCAAGCCCCCTGGGTATGGGGTAAGTCTTGAGAAGGTAATTGCCCTGATCACAGAATTCACGGTGACATCTTCTTAAACCCCTAGAACTTTTTGAGGGTAAGACAAATTAATCTGGTGTGGTTCAAGATTAGGGTCGTATATTAGGATGGAGAGCTTCATGACCATCCAACAGATTATTCGTGACTACCATCGGATCCCAACCTTTGATGCTTCATCCTTGGGTATTCCTGAACACTGTGTGTTCTGTGGAACCTCCCTGGACATCTATCCTGAATCTGACGTACATCTCTGGTGTCCTAACCCCATCTGCTCTCGCAAACTTTATGGGAATCTTCTCAAGTTCTGCGAAAAATTGGATCTTAGGTCGCTAGGTGTGGTATCTCTTCAAGCCCTGGCAGATAGTGGGTCGGTGAAGACAGCTTCAGATCTATTTACACTAGGCTCTGATACCTTTCAGGCTAGTATCCCACGGTCTGGTGACAAGGCTTTCTCTAACTTCCAGTTGGGTCTCAAAGCCCTGAAGGAAACCCCCGTGAAGCTCCAGGTATTACTGGCTGGCCTGAACATCCCGTTTGCGGGGGAGGGGACCTGGGAGATGCTTCTCCAGGCTCCGTGCTTTGATAAGCACGGACTAGATGTGTCACTCTTGGCTCACTTGCGTGATACGATCTGCCTTGAAGACTGGCTGACATTATTCAAGGACGTTCCTAGGGTGGCTGACCGTGCACTTCGCTCCGTGTATACCAACAGACTTTACGTTGTATCCGAGCTAGAGGCACTTCTCCAGCACGTGAGCCTTAAAGTAGGACAGACAGGTGGCAAACTTATGGGCATGAAATTTTGTCAGACTGGTGGCCTTACTCGAACTAATGCTCTCACTGGGAAGCGTTTTACTCGCAATGATCTCATCAATCTGATTGAACGGGAGGGTGGTCTGTGGTCAGATACTGTGGATAAACTCACCCAACTCATCATTGATGACGTAAACTCCACATCCAGTAAGGCTGTAAAGGCTAGGAAGTGTGGAGCCACACTTCTCTCAGAAGCTGATTTCTTCTCTCTTGTTGAGGTCTAGCATGGTTAGGACCAGTTCTATCTTCAATAAACTTGTGGGGTGGAGTGGCGGAGACCTTATTCAAAATGCCAAAATCCTTGGCTACGAAGTTTCCCGTATCAACGGAGACCACTACATTATGCGGCATCCTCAGTTATCTCGTAACGTAGTGATTCCACTACGGGATGACCTACGGAGAACTGATGTAGGTATCGTCAAACAATTGAGAAAAGCCGAACTTACCCTACGGGCACAGGCTGACTTAAAGCCTCTCCTGGATATTCAACTCAACACTAGGTCCGCAACAAATAAAGTAGTACCTAACCCAACCCAGTTGGAGATTGTCTCCAACCACCCTATGGAGGAAGCAATGGCTTCACCCAAACTCGCACAATCATGGAACCTCTGGCTTCGTGAGGTTCGTCAGGCAACTGGATTGTCGCTGAAAGCGATCTCTGAACTCTTCCAAAATCCGCTTCTTTCCGAGGCGTTGCTCTCTCAGGTGGAGCTTGGTAAGCGTCACTTCTCTAAGGAGGAGTTTAAGGTCTGGTGCGAGATTTTCAATATCAAGCAGGTCCACTATCCGATTCCATTGGCTACTGACAACGAGATGCAACGCCGTGAGCTTTGGCATACCAATCGTGCGAAGGCTGTTAAGAAGATGGCCAAGACTCCAACCCCTGCGAAAGAGGTGGCTACCCCCGCGAAAGAGGTGGCTACCCCTGTGACCCAGCCTACGGTGTGGAACGCCTGGGTCCGTGAACAGCGGATCAAGTCAGGCCTTACCCTTAGGATTGTTTTGGACCGTATGGGCCTTGAGGAGTCCCCTGCCAGCGTATTACATGACACTGAGCGTGGGCGTAGGAGATTCCGTAAGCAGGAGTTCACGGCTTGGCTCAAAGTCCTGGGGAACCCTCAGCCCCCTGTTCAGATCCCCCTGTCTACTCGACCTTCTAAAAAGCGCACGATTGTAACCCCTCCTGCACTTATGGTAGCCCACGTTGCACAGGAGCCGATGGTGGTCCCCGTCCAGGCTTTGGCTGATCCCTCACGGCGTGAAGCCTTACTTGCTAAAGTCCAGAAGGTGGTCAACAATACCCATCTTACGGATGACCAAGTGGCTAAGCTGGTAGCCACCCTGCGCTCAGAGGCTCTCACCCTCCTGGGTTTCTAGTAAATTCGTATTCAGCTTCTCTATAGCGTGTAATTTTTAGGGGCCACTTAGCTGGCCCCTAACTTTTTTTGGATTTTTTTTTGTTGAAGATAAAGGAGATCTGACGCGTTCAGGAAGTAGCACTGTATCATCCTACATGCGCCATGGAATCGTGTAAGGAGCATAAGTGATTGCTCTGCCACGGCTTATACCTTAAAAGACAGAAACTCCCAGAAACTAGACATCCCTTGTTTGTCTTTCGATGTACCCTATTCCGGGGCCGTATCTTAATCGTAGGTAGTCCATGAGTTTTGAGTTTATCTCACACGAAGGAAGTTTTGAGAGAACCCTAACTAATATATAGTTAACCACAACCAAATCCTAGTTTCTGTAGGAGTAGCTAGTGCTATCGAATCAAGCAAGTATCAACCCAGACACCTCATCCCTCCCTACTGCTCTACTGGAGCTATCCGGTCCATTAAACGGGCACGTTGTATCTTTTAGAGCGGGGATCTCCATCGGGGTTGACCTAGAAAACCCTTTCTTGGACTCCCCTGTAACAGGTCCATCCAAGTTGCCCCCCAGACGAGGTGGGTTTAATCAAGTTCTTAAAATGTCTGACGGCATGAAAGTTTATCTCCGAACCGGAGAATACCCCGATGGCCGACTGGGTGAAATTTTTATTGACACCCAAAAATTTGGAACTTTCACAAGATCTATGCTTAATTGTTTCGCCATGTCTATCTCTGCAGGGCTTCAGCACGGCGTACCACTGAAGGTATTTGTAGATTTGTTTAAAGATACCATGTTTGAGCCCAAGGGTTCTGTGTATGGCTCAGATGTGATCTCGGAAGCAACTTCGATCCTAGATGCCATCTTCCGAGAACTAGAGCACGCGTATCCAGACGGGAAAGCTTGTGTTCCGGCATCATCTAAGTCACGAAAGCCATAGTTTTTTATGTTTTTCCTTTTATATGGAAATGCGTTATTCGCATGCTGTTCCCTAATTGGTGCTCTGCACCCATCTCCTCGGAGGATCCCATGAGTGAACTATCTCGTCTACTTCGTCAAGCTGCTCGTATTACTGCAGGCGTGGCCCCCAATACTGACCGTGCGGTGGAAGATCACAAGGGTGATGCCGCCTATATGACCGCTCTTGCGTCCGAAAAGAAAGCTTCTCGCAAGAAGGCTGACCAGTCCCCTAATACTCCTCGTGCAGAAGAGGACCACAAGGGTGATGCCGCTTATGAGACCGCCCTTAGCGCCAAGGTTGGTTCAAGAAGAAAGAAGGCCGAAGAAGAGGTTCCCGTAGAGTTTGAAGGCTCTGCTGATGCCGAGACCGCTGAAGATATGTTTGGCGGCGAGGAAGAGATTACTAATGCTGACATGATCGAAGCCCTTGAAGACGTTAAGCAGGGTATCGAAGATGTGAAGGTAGAGCTTGGTGATGACCCAGCTTCCGCCCTGTTGGGTGCCCTTGCTGAAGTTCTTGACGCTGTGAGTTCCATGCAGGACTCAGTAGCAGAGGACGCAATGCAGGATCCCGAGGCCAAGGTTGCTTTCAAGAGTGCTTCTCAGTTCAAGCAGCACTTCATTCGTGAGCGTAACATCAAGGCTGCTAAGGTTATCCGCAAGCGTCTGGCTTCCTTGCTTCCCAAGAAGTAACAAGTTTCTCAATAAAAGAAGAACCTAACTCGTGAGGGTTGGGTTCTTCTTTTGTATAGATATCTATGGATAAACCTGGGCAACCCTCGAAGTCAAAAAAGATTATCAAACCAAAGCCAGAGAACCTTGATCCCGCTAAAATTTTAATAGCTCAGGATTCTTTGCAGCGCCTTAAAAAGAAGGGTGAGCACATCCCCCCTATTTTGCGGGATCTACAGGGTAAGTTTATTCGGGTTAATATGCTCATAGAAGAGATGAACGCAAGACTACGAATGCTTCGTACGTTTGGTGATATAAATCAATTGAATGAACTGGCAGAACTTAATTCATCTCTTCGCCCAGCACTAAAAGAACTCCCAGGGCTCATAAGTAGGGTTTCTTCTTATGTGAATGGACCCATGAATGAGATCTCGGACTTAGACTTAGCCTTACGTGATCTTAACCCTAGAAAAAAGGATACTTGATTCGTATGTCTGCACTCAAGGAAACTGAAATCACCTACAAGATCTACCTAGATATCTGTGAGTGTCTGCACTCAAAATCTAAATGGTCTTTCGGAGCATGGTCTTGGGTGAGCCTGAGTAACCTAAACATATATTACGACTCAAAAGTAGTCCATAATCCAGACGGGTTTATTCCAAAAAAATTAAATCTACCAGGAACCCTGGAAGCACTCGGGCGTATAGGGCTAGTTGAAAAAAATTCAGACTTATTTTTACAAGACGCTTTCTTTCGCTTAACACAAGCTGGTCGTAATCTAGTCCAGGCTGGTATGCCTGGGTGGGATAAATTGATGAGTATGTGATCATCATTGATTCGTGCCTTTCTTCTTTGTTGAAGGGGCACGCATGGAGTCATCCGACTTATGGACTAAGCTTAACGCTGAGCACATTTACGCCTCGGTTGCTAAATCCCTGTCGCTGGCTATACTATGTTCTTTAAAGTCTGGTAATGAGCCTCTGAAACTATATAAACAAGCTCAGGGGGAGATTAGGTTTTCCTCCAGTGAGTTCTCTAACTTTGATGCTGAGAGCCTACTTTCAACGCCTTCCTGCTTGGCTACACATATCATTCCGCTATTATCCGAGTTAATCCAGATTGAGATGAGTCTAACCCGTGGACTAGACACTGAGGGGTGCCTACTAATCCTAGCCAAGTACCCCTTCATATTTACATCTTTCTCATTCATAACCTCTGAGAAAAACCCTCCTCCAGTCTGGGCCTCTATTGGGGATACTACATTTACTAGTTTTTACTTAGTTGGGGGTAAGACCGGGATTGGCAACGATGTCTCTGGATTTGCTATATTTCAGGAGTCCCAGCCTGGGGTAATCCTGGACTCGTCCGCATTTGTAGCACCTTCCAGCATTATTGCCCCAGGATTTTCCCCTGAAATGATGAGGATCGTGGCTCAGCAAGAGGGCAAGATAGTTCCAAAGTTGAAGAAGACCAAGGGTTCAGTCTTCAATCTAATCCTAACAGAACTTGCTTCGATCCAGATTCCCGTTGAAGTCAGATTCCTATACGGAGTTGGAACTACCCCCTTCAACAACATAGATAAAGTGATATCAAGAGTAAATACGAAACAGATGGCCAAAATTCCTGCTCACAGGCCATAAGTCTACGATTATCTTTTATTGTATGGATGACTGGAAGCCACAATGACCCTATCAAAAATCAATGTAGTTTGCCCCCGCAAGATCGTATCCGAAGCATGGCTAAAACTTTCGGATTCAGCCGGGTGGACCTCTGAGAAATCAGAGGAATTTCGTATAGAATTTTTTAAGCTCACCGCAGAACGTGCGAGTAAGAAGAAGCCCGGTGTGAAGTTTCCAGCTAACTTTGTATTCACACGGTCATATAAGACGCATGTTGGTAGGTTCCTAGTAGTGGCCCACTACTCCCCCACTTACAATGAGGATGGGAGTGTGACCCTCACCCTAACCCAGCTTGGTGCATACCTAAAGATTTGGGAGTCAGATAAGTTGCAGACTTCATCTTTAGAGTGCGATATCTTCACAAATTAGGGTAGACCACCATGCCTAATGTTTTTAGACAGTTGAAAGAAAAATCTGGATTTGGGGATTTGATAGATACTTTTTGGGAAATCGTGCATGATCTAACTGCATTCAAGACCTATTTCAAGGATTTCACCAAGAATAGTTCTAACTCTGACCGAGATTTTAAGTACATTGCAAAAAATGGGAAGAGATTCACGGCTGAAGATTTTGCAAAACAAAACGGCTATACTCTAGAAGAAGCCACACGAATCCTGGAGATAGGTGTTTCGGATGACTTGTTCATTAAAAACTCTGATGGGAGCTACTCCGTCACCAAGAAGTGGCTTGAGGTAGAGAAGGCCGAGGCAGCTAAGGCTGCAAAGAAGAAGAAAACCTCACCTGGAAAGAGTGAAACTGGAGAAGCTGAGGCTAAAGCTGAAACCAAGGGGCCGCGTGGATCCGGGGGATCTGAGGACACCACTACAGTATCCGGAAAAGACCTGAGATCCTTTACACTGGCTAGTGCTGATGTAGAGGATGATATCAACTATATAGCTGAGCACGGGGCTCATCCCCTAGTTCCCGCTGAATGTGCCTGGGCCTTAGGTGTCTCTCAGGCCGCAACAATAAAATTATTTGATGCTGGGGTTAGAGATGGCCTACTAAAAAAGAATCCGGATGGGTCTTATTCGGTTACTTCTGTGTGGATGAAAAAATTAAATATATCCCCGGCCTCTGAAACCCCCGAGACTCCTGAAGAACCGGATACTCCAGGAGACCCTGAGAGCCCAGATGAGAAACCCACCCCTGTTCCAGCAAAACTGGTGGAGATCATTACATCCAAATTTATCAATAACCCAGGGCACTCTATCTCGGTTGATGAGCTTACCGGATTATTCACCAAATTTGACATGGTTGAAAATCGTAACCGTATAATGAGAACTGTAAGAAAGATGCTCAGACAACACGATAAAGACTTTATTTTCAATAGATCTTCAAAAGCTTACACGCTTACTACCTACCCCCAGCCTTTAAAGACAGGTTCTCTAGATCCTTGGCTGGGTGAGATCTCCCAGCAAGAAGCGGCCCGACTCATGTTCATGCACCGAGCTTCTATAACTAACCCCTCTGTTATATCTCCTTTTGAGGAGGTGTAATTATGGCTATGTTACCCAATGAAATTGAGGCTATGTTACCCAATGAAAGTTTTGGCTGGCTTGTCAGCACTCCGAGTTCTAAGGATGTGGACCCCAATACCCTGCGGAAGCTAAAAAAATTCAGTGTAGAAGCTGGTGGGGGCCCCTTTAAGTTCGAGGTTGGTGATTTGGTAGACACCTATGACCAAGAGGGATCCCTTGATCACACAGTATGGATTGAAATATATAAGAAAGACTCAAATTCAAAAGTAGCAGAAATTTCCATGGAGTTATCTGATAATACGGATG
>SESF01009453.1_pt1 | contig 14353 bp, 8 predicted proteins | sample 3171521 | NCBI WGS metagenome assembly SESF01 (sample SAMN10866945, study PRJNA518727) | freshwater metagenome | biome: subpolar coniferous forest; feature: holomictic lake; material: water; isolation source: holomictic Lake 227, 6 m and 8 m depth | place: Canada: near Kenora, Ontario | collected...
GGTACCTGCAGGATTACCTCGCGTGCGTGCAGTCGGTGGACGACAACGTGGGTCGGCTGCTCGACTGGTTGGACCGGAATGACCTAAGCAAGAACACGGTGGTCATCTACACCAGTGACCAGGGCTTTTTCCTAGGCGATCATGGGCTTTATGACAAGCGGTTCATGTATGAGGTTTCGATACGAATGCCCCTTCTCGTTCGCTGGCCCGGCGCGACCAAGCCGGGAACGGTGCAGGCGGCGATGGCGATCAATCCCGATTTTGCGCCCACGTTCATGGATATGGCCGGGTTGCCGGCGCCGGCCGACATGCAGGGCCGCAGCCTGGTGCCACTGCTCAAAGGCGAGCCCCCGGCGGATTGGCGGACTAGCTGGTACTACCGCTACTATCACGACCCCGGTGATTGCAACACGCGCGCCCATTACGGCGTCCGCACCACCACGCACAAGCTGATCTTTTTCTGGAAGAAGGATCAGTGGGAAATGTACGATCTGGTGAAGGACCCGGACGAACTGCATAACCTCTACCACGATCCAGCGCAGAAGGAAGTGGTGGCGAAACTCAAGACAGAGCTTTATCGCCTGAAGAAGGAGGTCAAGGACGACGACCAGTTCGCCTTCACGCAGCCGCCTTAAGCAGAGTGGATATTCTGGGGCCAGGCGGCAGCAACAATATATGCAGAAGACTCTCAATGCGGCGGCCGTGTCGCTCGTCATCAGCCTCGGACTGATCTGGTTGGTTCCCTCGACTGGCTTGGCACAGTATCACGGCTATAACGTTGCCAGCGGTTCGGACGGCATCGTCCAGACTTACCGCTCGCCGAATTTGCCCGCCGGAATCTACGATGCCATACACGAGGAGTACGTGAGCAGCTCGGATGGCGGGTCGGGGTATTTTTACGGCGGCATGGTCCAAGATCCGGGGAACAACCAGACCCTGGTGCAGTATGTCTGCTGGCCCGCCAGCGGAGGCTTCGCGCCTTACTCGCAGCAAATACCGACCTTCGCCGGCACGAACATGGTCGGGTATGCGCAAATCGGCGAGGGCAGTAGTTGCGCGATCAAGGGCTACTGGCCGCTGTTTACGAGCAACCTCTGGAGCCGGTTTGCGGTGCGGTATTGGCAGCCGGCTGACGGCACCCCACACCTGGGCTACCAAGGGATGTGGATGAAGGAGCCAGTGAGTGGCAACTGGTACCACGTGGGCACGTTCCTGTATCCTTTCGCGGTGACGGGGGTCAACGGCATGAGCGGCTGGCAGGAGAACTTCAGCGGCTATACCGGCGATTACATCGTGGACCATGCCGGCGGTTATTACCATAAGAACGGCCTGTGGCAGTCCGCCAACCAGGTGCAATTTACTTCGTCCGGCTATGTCAGCCTCATCAATGGCAACACAGCGGCCGAATCGGCGGTCGGCCCCTCTTACACGGGGTTGTATAATGTCCCGAGGACCCTGACCCTCACGGCTCAACCGGCTCGGCCCACGTTCGATCCTATTGTCGTCAGCAGTGCAAGCGCCAGCGTCCTCAGCACTCAGGTGCTCTTGCAATGGCAAATGCCCCTCAGCAGCTCGCCGCAGCTCGCCTACCAGGTCGAAGTCTTCAACAACCCGAGCTACAGCGGGTCGCCCGCGGTCTCCTTCTATGAGCGCGAGCCCGAGGCGCGGCAGAAGCGGTTGAATATCGCCGGCGTCGCCACGCCTCACGTCCGCCTGACCCTCTCGGATATCTTCTTCAATACCAACCCGCCCATTCTCCTCACACCCACCACGGCTACTCCCAGCCCAGCGACCGGTATTTCGGGCACCGTGGGCGGCCTGGCGTACCAATACTACGAAGCCAGTTCCGGTCACTGGACCGGCCTGCCGAACTTCGACGTGCTCACTCCAGTTTCTCAGGGGGCGGTGAGTTTCCCGGATGTGACTCCTCGCCAGCGACGGACCGATTACGGCTTCAACTACACGGGATATCTCACCGTGCCCACCGACGGTCTGTATGCCTTCACGCTGCATTCGGGTGACGGCAGCAGGCTGACGATTGATGGGGTTACGGTGATTAACTTCGATGGCCTGCACGATTCATCGCAGTACCTGAGCGGTGGCCTGGCGCTGGCTGCGGGCCAGCACGCGTTCAACGTGCAGTTCTTCAAGGGAGCGGCCAACCCCGTCAACGCGACGGCCTACACCGACGGTTTGGGGCTGACGTACGAAGGCCCGGGCATTGCCAAAACGGAGGTTCCCGCCTCGGCCTACTCGCGCGTGCCTGGCGTCAGCGAGCCGAGCATAACCCTGACCTCGCCGACCAACAACGCCATCCTCCCCAACTCCAATCCTGGTCTGATCGCCACCGTTACCGCCAACGGCGCAACGGTCAACCGAGTGCAGTTCTACCTCACGGATTTCTATTCCTACTACACCCGCCCCAGCCGCGGGGTGGATTACTATCTGGGTCAGGACGCCAGCGCGCCCTATGGACTCAACTCGATGGTGTGGACGGCGCCGACCAACCTGGTGCGGGCGCGCCTGGTTTACAACGGCAGCAAGACGGTTGATTCGGCTCCCGTGAGCATGGCGACCACGAACTCGACGTTCGCGCCGTGGGGTTGGTCGCCGCTGGAGATGCATAACTACCCATCCGGGGCGAGCATCCAGGGCAACACGTACACCTTGCTGGGTGACGGGATGAACTTCCTGAGCCGACAGGTCACTGGCGATTGCACGCTGATCGGGCGCCTGGCGAGCATCACGCCGAACACGGTCGGGCCGGATGGCGTGGCGCCCGACGCCAGTTGGCGAGCGGGGATTATCTTGCGAGGCACTACCAATGCCACCCTGGGCCAACCGCTGGGCGACGGCAGCGGGACCCGGTTCGCGGCGCTGTTCAGTTCGGTGGGCGGCGGCACCTATTTCGAGGACGATACAATGCGCGGGGGCAACGGGGATGCCAACGCGTGGTCCGGCAACCTGGGTGGGGGCAACCGCTGGTACAAGATCCAGAGGGTGGGAAACTCCTTCATCAGTTCGGTATCGATGGACGGGGTGAGCTGGACCCAGGTGAACAGCAATCTGCTCTCGAACTTCGGGGCGACGATCTACGCCGGGGTCTTCATTCACGCCGTCCAATCTCTGAATCCCAACATCCACCGGGCCACTCTGGACAGCGTGAGCCTGACCGGACCGAACGTTCTCGGCCCAGCCAGCGTGTCCGTCAGCCCGCAAACCAACGCGGTCATTGGCGGGTTGCCGGCGACGTTCTCGGCGTCGGTTATTGGGCCGGTGCCGACGGGATACCAATGGCAATTTAACGGCACCAATATCCCCAGTGCCACCAATGCCAGCTATACCATCGCGAGCGTCACCACGAACGATGCCGGCAGTTACACCGTGGTTGCCAGCGGGGTTACCAGCGGTCCGGCCACCCTGGTTCTTACGGCCCCGGCAGGTTCCGGCGTTTGGGCCAATATCAGCGGCGGCTCCTGGGCCACCGGCAACAACTGGAGTGGCGGGCTCATCGCCGGTGGGCCTGATGCGGTCGGCGATTTCAGCACGGTGAGCTTGAGTGCGAACTCCACCGTCACGCTCGATGGGGCACGCACCGTCGGCACGTTGGTGTTCGACGATTTGAACCCGGCCACGAAGCACAACTGGGCTCTCAACTCCGGCAGCGGTGGGACTCTGACGCTCGCCGTCAGCAGCGGGACGCCGAGCATTGCCGTGAAGAGCGCGACCACTGCTATCAGCGCGGTGGTTGCCGGCGCGCAGGGCTTTAACAAGACGGGCGGGGGATATCTGACTCTCAGCGGTGCGGGCACATTCACCGGGACCGCCAGTGTTAATGCCGGCACGCTCGAAGTTCAGAACAAGTCCGGCGATACCCCCTATGCGGTATCCCCGGGCGCAACGCTGAAGTTGGGTTACAGCACCGGGGGAGGCTACGCCAACACGGGCCTGACGATCCATGGCGAGGGATCCTCGGCGCTGACCGGGTTTTACCTCAAAGGCGGCAGAAGCTACAACGCCAGCGGTGAGATGGTGCTGCTGACCGGCCCGACCACCATCCGGCAATATGGCTCCGGGCTGGCCAGCATCGGCACATTCGACATCAATGGCACCGGCCTGTGGGGTACGGCCGCCGCCTCCGGTTCCGCCATCGATCCGAACGTCCAGATCATCAGTTCGGGATATGGCATGTCGATGCAGATCGATGCGGGCGCGAGCAACGCCACTGGAGATCTGACTATCAGCGGCCCGCTCAATGTCGGCACGTTGGGCTTCTACAAGCGCGGCAGCGGCTCCTTGCTGCTGAAGGGCACGGCGAGCAGCGGCAACACGGCGCTCAATCTTGAGGGCGGGGTTGTGATTTGCGGGGCTGCCCATTGCATCGGCGCCTATGCCTCAGTGCCGATTTCTGGCGGAGCCAGCCTTCAACTCAACGGGTTTAACCAGGTGCTGGCCTCGCTCAACTCTGCTGCGGGGAGCGCGCTGAGCTTTGGCGGCACGAACACATTGACAGTCAGTAGTCCGCCAGTACTGGCGGGTGCCTTGCAGATGGCGATCAGCAAGGGCGCCAGCCTTGCCAGCAGCAAACTCATCGTGGCCAGCGGCACGCTGACCCAACGCGGCGCTCTCAGCGTCACAAATCTCGGCGGCAATAACCTGGCGGCGGGCGACACGTTCACTCTTTTTAGCGCGCCGAGCTACGCGGGAGCGTTCACCAGCCTGAACCTGCCTGCGTTGCCGGTGGGGCTGAGCTGGAACAGCAGCAACCTGGCGACCAATGGCACGCTGGTGATCTCCACGAACAACTCCAGCGTTTGGACCGGCGCGGGCACGAGCGGGAACTGGAGTGCGCCGGAGAATTGGAGCGGGATGTTGCCGGTCAGCGGGCAGTCGCTGACTTTCCAGGGAACCTCGCGCCAGAGCAATACCAACAACCTGCTGACCGCCGTGGGGCAGGCTGTTTTCGGCAATGGGGGCTTTGCTGTGTACGGCGGCTCGGTGGCGCTTCAGTGGGGGCTGGACAACCAGGCTGGAAACAACCTCTGGGCCGTGGGCTCGACCCTGGCCGCGCCGCAGTCTTTCGTCAGCAGGAGCGGCACCCTTACCGTCAGCGGGGCGGTGGCCAATGGTGGTTATCCGCTAACCCTGGACGGGGCGGGGAATAGTTTGCTTTCCGGAGTCGTTTCCGGGGCAGGGGGGCTGGTAAAGAATGGGGCGGGCACGTCGGCACTTTCGGTTCGGAGCCCCTACACGGGCGGTACCACAGTTAATGGCGGAATCCTGAACCTGACCGGCGGCGGTGGCAGCAGCGGCACGATTCGCGGCACGGCGACGATCCACACCGGCGGCACGCTGCAATTGAGTGCGGGCGATGTCCTCGGATACGGCGGCGGCGCTTCCGCTTTGACCGTCATCAACGTTACCGGGGGCGCGCTCGAGGTAAACACCACGGCTAATCAGACGCTGGGAAGCGCAGTTATCAACCTCGCAGGCGGTTCGATAACCGGCAATGCCAGCGGCAATCTGGATTTCTTTGGCGGCGGTTCCGCGCTCAACACCCTGGCCTCCAGCACGACCGCCAACATTAGCGGCGTGCCGTTGTCTCCGCTCCGGCAGGGCAGCGCCACTTTCACCATCGCGTCCGGCAGCACCCCTTCGGGCGTTGACCTGGACATCTCCTCGGTCCTCCGGACATCCCCCAGCGGCGATGCCGCGAGCGCCGCGCTGATCAAGGCCGGCTCCGGCACGCTGCGTCTCTCCGGCTTGAACACCTACGCCAAACCCACGACCATCAGCGCGGGCACGCTGCTGGTGACCGGCTCGCTGGCGGCGGGCAGTGTAGTGACCGTGGCTGCTGGCGGCACTTTAGGCGGCACGGGTATCATCAAAGGCCCGACCACCGTGGCATTGGGCGGAACGCTGGCTCCCGGCAATAACGGTATCGGCACGCTGACGATCAGCAACAACTTGGTGCTGGCGGGCCAGGCCTGGATGGAATTGAGCCAGAACGGGGGGAGCCTCACCAACGACCTGGCCTTCGTCACCGGGACCTTCACTCAGGGCGGGACGCTGGTGGTGACCAACACCGGCACCAACGCTCTGGCGGCCGGCGACAGCTTCAGGCTATTTCACGCCCCCGGTTACTTTGGAGCTTTCACCAATCTCATCTTGCCGGGCTTGGCCATCGGACTGCTGTGGAACACCAGCAATCTGCCTGTCAACGGGACGATTACGGTGAGACTCGCACCACCTGTGATCAGCGGCGCGGACATGGCGGTTGACCGGAGTTCCTTCACTCTGATGGGCACCGGCGCAGCCAACCAGGTTTATGTGTTGGTAACGGCGACAAATTTGCCGCCGGTGGCCTGGACGCCCGCCGCGACAAACACGGCGGATGCCAGCGGCGGCTTCAGCTTTAGCGATCCCCAGACCACCCATGACGCCCAAAGGTTCTACCGCGTGCAGGCACCCTGACCCGCCCGGCCGGGTCGAGCCAGCGAACGGTATCCACTGGCGGTTGCCCGCGATTGGGCGGTGAGCCACACTCCCGCGCCGGTGCGGAGTCAGGTGCCGGATTTCATCGCTGCCATGGCTAGTACCGTGACCGGTTAAATACGATACATCAGTTACATGAGCGACCAGCGCCACCGGTGTTTGTAACGATGTAACTCATGTAACTTATTTAACCTGTCACGGTACTAGTGATATCGGGTGATGTGTTGGGGCATGATGGGGTTTACTTGCTATTCCGGGGGGTGATTGTGTTGGGCCATGCGCCAGCTTGGTTCGTGAGTATGCTCAACATTCGCCTTGAACGGGCGGTCCTACGGAAGCTAAGGTGACGCCTGACTTGAGCAACATTAAACACCTCAGCGACCGCGGCGTTTCCCTCATACTGCTGGCTCTGGTGCCGGTGTTTTTCATCCAAGGCGTCATGGCTCAGGACCGGTTGAAGACGATGCCGGGTTACCAGCGGCATGAGAAAATCACGCCCCAGATCGCAGGTTCCGTGGTACTCGGCAGCCTGAAAGTTAACTGGACAAACGACGGGAACGCTTTCGAATATCAGCGGGCGGGCAAACATTATCGCTACGACGTGTTGAGCCGGACCGGAACGGAGCTGCCTGGGTCAACAAATGCAACTTCGACGGGAACGCAGCGCCCCGCCGTTGCGGACAAGCGTGCGAAACGGCAATCCGGTGATAGCCCCGCTCGGGGCCGGCAATTCAAGTCGGTGGTTTCGCCGGACGGCAATTTTCAGGCGATTTACCATGACCGAAATGTCTGGCTGGCTGAAACCAGCGGGACGAATGAGGTGGCGATTACTGGCGCGGGAAGCCCAACCAACCGCGTCAAATATGGGGCCGCCTCCTGGGTTTACGGCGAGGAGCTCGAACAAAAGACCGCCCTATGGTGGTCAACCAACAGTCAGAAGTTGGCCTTTTATCGGTTCGACGAAAGCGGTGTGCCTGATTTCTACCTTGCGCTGGACCAGACCAGCATTCAGGACAAAGTAGGCGTGGAGCCGTACCCCAAGGCTGGCGGAACAAATCCGGTGGTGGATCTCTTCATCTATGATGTCACGGCTAAGACTACGGTGCGAGTGGACGTCCGGGACGGCCAGCCCGGGGACAACCAGGTGGTGGGGCACTACGTGTATGGCATCGCCTGGTCCCCCGATGGGGCGGAGTTGCTCTTTCACCGCACTAACCGGCGACAAAACATCCTCGAGTATTGCGCGGCCGATCCAGTCACCGGAAAGTGCCGCGTGATCGTCCACGAGACCTGGCCCGCCAGTTGGGTTGAGAACCTGCCGCCAATGCGTTTTCTTCAAGACGGGCGCCGCTTTCTCTGGATCTCTCAGCGTTCCGGATGGAAGAACATCTATCTATACGACCTGGTTGAAGGATTGTTGCGGCCCCTCACGGAACATGGCTTCGACGTCGGCGACGTGGTGGACTTAGACGAGCGCTCCGGTGTGGTCTATTACCTGGCGCGGAGCGGGGACAACCCCTTGAAGCCCCAGTTGCATCGCGTCGGCCTCGATGGCCAGGGGGAGCGACGTCTAACCGATCCAGCCTTTCACCACTCGATCACCTGGTCGCCCAACTACCGCTACTTCCTCGACACGGAGGAAACTCATGATTGTCCTCCGTTCACAACGTTGCGAGACTGCGAAGGCAATGCTCTGGACAAGTTGGCTGCGAGCGATGCGATGAAGTTCCACCAGCTCGGCCTGAGGCCGGTGGAGCTGCTCTGCTTCAAAGCCGCTGACGGGCAAACCGATCTGTATGGCATGCTCCACTTTCCATCGAATTTCAGGCCTGATAAAAAGTATCCCCTCCTGGTCTCGGTTTACGCGGGCCCCGAAACTTCGGGGGCGCACGAGACCTTTACGCTGCCGTCTTCCAGCACAGAGTATGGTTTCCTGGTGGCGTCCTTCGATTCGAGGAGTGCCCCCGGGCGCGGCAAGCGGATTCTTGATTCGATTTATCAACATCTGGGACAAGTGGAGATCAACGATCAAGCCGAGGGGGTGAAATCACTGTGGTCGCGCCGTTACGTGAACCGACGACGGGTGGGGATTTACGGAACTTCCTACGGCGGCACCGCGGCGGCAATGTGCCTGTTGCGGCACCCGGAGGTGTTCCAGGTTGCTTGCGCCTCTTCGCCGGTCACGGATTTTCGGAATTACGACACCATCTACACGGAACGATATTTGTGGATTCCCCAGGAGTGCAAAGCGGCCTACGACGCGGCAAGTCTCCTCACCTACGCGGGGCAATTGCGCGGTCGTTTGATGCTTTACTACGGATCAGCGGATGACAACGTGCATCCGTCCAACATGATGCAGTTCGTGCAGGCCCTGCAAAAGGCGGGGAAAGGCTTCGAACTCCAGGTCGGCCCAGACCAGGGGCATGGCGGCTTGAACCACGAACGCATGATGGAGTTCTTTATCGAAAACCTGGTCCTAAAATAGGCATCTGAAGCTCTGGCCGCCGTGAAGTCTGTCATTATTCCGGTCGCAGTTTTTGCTGTTCCCACTCCAAACAGGCAGCGTGGGCCCTGGCGAAAAACCTGGCTTTGCCTTTCCGGTCGCTTACTGAGGAGTCCCCAGCAGGCACTGCCCCAAAAGCTGCGGAGGCTTCTCCCTCGCCCCTTCAGAAGGGGAGAGGGGTTGCCCGGTGTTGTTGCATTCGATGTTGCTGGCCCTGGTGATTGCACGCCGGCCGAGTTCATGTAGCAAGGGCATCCTGGCAGGCAAAAACGTTGCACCTCCGAGGACGGGATGGATACAATGGCCGTGTGAATTCCATTTGCCACGCCGCTGAAGCCTGCCGCATACCATGATGCGGAAATCCAAGAACTTGCGTCGAAGCCGGTTGTCGATGTGTTCGACACTCGTGACCGCCCTCCTGCTCATTGGTTGCCAAAGTGCGCCTCATGGCAATCCGCCACCTCGCCCCATCGATCTCGGCGGCAAACCCCAAGAGACGGTCATCCCTCCGGCTCAGTTGCGGAAAACAATATCCCCTGGCGCCTGGAAAGCTGAGGCGGATCGCTGGCTCGGGGTAAAATATCGAAAAGGTGGCTGGGATCGAAACGGCATAGACTGTTCCGGTTTGGCGGCGCAGATGTACTTGGCAGTGATGGGGATAGCCCTTCCTCGCACCGCCCAGGACCAATCCCGCTGTGGCAACTTGGTCTCCCGCACAGACCTACGACCCGGGGACCTCCTTTTCTTCATCACGCTCAAGGACAAGCAGGTGGATCACGTGGGGATATACCTTGGCGACGCGAAATTCGTTCACGCCAGCCCCTCAAAAGGGGTGGTCGTATCCTCCTTGCTCCAGGATTACTATGTGCAGCGGTACCACAGCGCCCGACGAGTGGTTTTGTGAGGATTGTTTAGGTGCGACGTTTTATCCGCTCGGCCAGGGAGTCAGCTCGAATGTTTTCGGTTTCCTACATGGAGTTGTGTCCTTGGCAGGGATGCAAGGTGAAATGATGGCTGCAATCCCAATCGGGCAGATCTTGGCCGTTCTATTGACACTCCACCTGATCGCGCTCTCCATTGCCGCCTACGTAATCTCGCGCCGGAAATGACCTGCGCTGGTTGCAGGGTGGAGGAAAAGAGCCGCGAGCGAAGTCTCGGCTCGTGCTCCCATCAAAGCCCATTTCGCATTCGTAGCCAGTCGTTACCAGCGGGGATGACAATTGTGGCGAGATTCCCATCCGCGCTAGCCATACCAACCCGGCCGGCACCGCCATGGTGCAAGCTCAATTCAATCGCTTTGCAGCTTGAATTATCAATTCAGCCGGGACAGCCTATTCCGTGCGTGAAAAAGGTACTCTCACGACGGACGGGGTTCACTTTGATTGAACTCCTGGTGGTTATTGCCATCATTGCGATCCTCGCCGCGATGTTGCTGCCGGCCTTATCAAAGGCCAAAACCAAAGGGCAAGGCATCGTTTGCCTCAGTAATCTGAAACAACTGCAGCTCGCCTGGCTGATGTATGCTGATGATAACGGTGGCAGGCTCGTTCCCAACCTCTGGGCCGGTTCCCCAAATGACGGTAATCCGCAGATGAACTGGGTCGCCGGCCGTCTGAACTTTGACGGGAACAGCCCGGACAACACAAACACTCTCTTCCTCACTCAATCGCCGCTGTACCAGTACACGAAGAATATCGGCATTTATAGATGTCCATCTGACGGCAGCAGGGTCAAGACCCCAGCCGGCGCGTTACCCCGAACACGCAGCCTTTCGATGAACTGCTGGGTCGGCGATGTCGAGGAACGAGCCTGGGCCGGTCAAACGGAGTACATCAGCATGAAGAAGATCGGTGACTTTTTGCGTCCGGGACCGGTGCGGACCTTCGTCTTCAGTGATGAGCACGAGGACAGCATTGACGACGGTTGGTTCGCGATCGACATGCGCGACCGGGGCACTTCGGCCATCATGGCTAACTATCCAGCCAGTTACCACAACGGCGCGGGAGGACTTTCTTTCGCTGACGGTCACGGCGAAATCCACAAATGGACCGATCCCCGGACGAGAATCCCGGTCCTCCACACTTACATCACGCTCAATGTCCCCTCCCCGAATAACCAGGACATTGCCTGGATCCAGGACAGGGCTACGGGTCTAAAATGATTTCTCTGCCAAATAGAATGAATCTCAGAATCTATCGTAACGACTATGAATTAGGTGCCGCAGCGGCTCAAACTGCGGCGCTCGTCTTGCGTGAGAAAATCAAGGATCAAGGTGGCGTTCGCATCATCGCGGCGACCGGGGCGTCGCAATTCGCTTTTCTAAGAGCCTTGAGTATGGTTTCGGGGATTGATTGGACCCGGGTAGAGATGTTCCATTTGGATGAATATGTAGGGTTGCCGTCCAGGCATCCGGCAAGTTTTGGCCGTTATTTATCGGAAAGGCTCATTCGACCCACGGGTATCAAACGATTTCATTTGCTGGATGGCGTCGGGGATGCGCCGGAAGTATGCCGGCGTGTGGGGGCGGAACTTAATGTCGCCCCGATCGACATTGCTTTTGTAGGGATTGGAGAGAACGGGCATCTCGCTTTCAACGATCCCCCGGCGGATTTCGAGACGCAAGAACCCTACATCCTTGTGGAGTTGGATGAAGCGTGCCGTCGGCAACAGGTGGGGGAAGGATGGTTTAAAGACCTCGCGGAAGTGCCGCGGCAGGCGATTTCCATGTCGATCCAGCAAATCCTGAAGGCGCAAAAGATACTGTGCATCGTGCCGGACCAGCGCAAGGCGCCCGCAGTACAATTATGTTTGGAAGGCAAGATCAGTCCGACGGCGCCAGCATCCATATTGCAAACGCACCGGGACGTGATGTGCTTTCTGGACGTTGACTCGGCGTCATTGCTGACAAAGCCATTCCCCACGATACATGCGGGTTGAATTTCCCAGTTTGTTCGATCTCCAAGTCAACGGTTTTGGGGGAGTGGACTTCAATAATCCGAGCACGACCGGTGGGGACGTGTTGCGCGCCGTCAACCGGATGCGCACAACGGGCGTGACGCGGTTTCTGGCGACGCTGATCACTTCACCGTTTGAACGGTTTGCGGCCTGTGCCCAGACGCTGGTCGGCACTAATCTCCGGGCGATGGTGGGCATCCATATGGAAGGTCCGTACATTGCCGCCGAAGATGGGCCTCGCGGGGCGCATCCACGCGAGCACGTGGTCCAGGCGAGCATCGATGACTTCGTTCGGCGGCAGGAGGCGGCGGGAGGGAATATCCGTCTGGTGACATTGGCGCCGGAAGTGCCGGGGGCAATGATCCTGATTGAATACCTAGTCAGCCGCGGGGTGCGGGTGGCAATTGGGCATACGGCGGCGACGTCCGAACAGATTCGGGATGCGATTCAAGCTGGTGCAACGCTCTCAACACATCTCGGGAACGGCTGCGAGAGTCAATTGGCGCGGCATCCGAACCTGATCTGGGAACAACTGGCGGCTGATGAACTCAGTGCCAGCTTGATCGTGGACGGGCATCATCTGCCGGCGGCGACGATCAAAGCGATGGTGCGCGCAAAAACACCCCAACGCACAATATTGATTACGGATGCAACGGCCGCTGCGGGTTGTGGGCCGGGGAGATACGAATTCAATGGAGAGACAGTGGTTTTGAGCGAGTCTGGCCGTGTGTCACAAGTTGGCCGACCCTGGCTTGCGGGTTCGGCCATCACGCTCGATCAGGCAGTAGCGAACATGGTGAAGTTTGCCGGTCTGCCGCTGGAACAGGTATGGCCTATGGCATCGAACAATCCGGCGCAGTATCTGGGGCTCCGGACGGCTGGTAAAGTGGTAGCCGACTGGAATGCCGCCGCATGTCAGCTAACAAAGTTGAAGGTTTTCGAATCTGACCCCCATGGCAAAAACCCCTAGGTTCTTGAAATCCAAACACGCCCACGGAATGCCTTGGAATACCCCCGCACAGAGATCCGAGGTTCAGAGGAGTCCCACTCCCGCTTGCCATTGGCCAGGCTGAGGTCCGTCGTAACCGACGACGTTACCGACTTGACCGCTGCGGTGCTTGCGGCTATACACATTAGGCCATGACAGTTTGTGCTTTGATTTGGACTTCTTTGGAGCCATGACAAGTTGCACCTGTGTCACGCAACCGTCGCGCAGTCAGATCTGAAGAGCATCAGAATGATTGTAAGTGACTGCACATAAGTGCTTTAGCCAGTTTAGCTCAGTGGTAGAGCAACGGTTTTGTAAACCGTCGGTCGTCGGTTCAAATCCGACAACTGGCTCCATTACCGGAAGGCGAGGGCCCCCAGATCAGGATTAGCCCTGTTGATGAGAATGCAACCTCGGCGGCTTGTCGGCAAATTTGGACAGCGGCCCGCCGCCGCCCCACCGGACAGGACCCCGGTTAACCCGCAGCCTGGGTCTTTGCTATTCCTTGCGGAATGACAACTTCAGAAGAACGGGTTGTGCGCCTTCTCCTCCGCAACCGTGGTTAGCGGCCCGTGGCCCGGGCAGAGCAACGTTTCGGGCGGCAGCGTGAGGATTTGCTCGCGCACCTTCTGGCGGGCCAGATCCCACGATTGGTTGCCACGGCCGATGGATCCTGCGAACACCGCGTCGCCGACGATGGCCACGTGCGGCGCATCTTCGGGCCAGGTGCCGACGATGTAGGTCGTGCCGTCTTCGGCGTGGCCGGGGGTGTCGCGGTGCGTGATGCGCAGGTTGCCGAGGTGAATGAAATCGTTGGAGCGATTGCGCTGGTCCACGGGCGCGGTCTTCGCGCCGGAATGCAGGCGGACTTTGGGGAATTGCTCGCGCAACTCATCCAGCGCCGCGACATGGTCCTCGTGGCTGTGGGTAATGAACAGGTGACGAAGCTGAAGCTGGTTCTCCGCGATCAACTCGACCACTGGCTGCGCATCCCAGCCGGTGTCAAAGAGGGCGGCTTCACGGGAGACTTCGTCCCAAACGAGGTAGCAGTTGACCGCCATCCCTCCCTCGGTAGTGGTGATGCAACGCAGTTCGCACCACGCCTTCAAATCTTTGGCGGACGGCAACCAGCCCTTGGCGATGGCCTCCAATTTGCCCGGATGCAGGCCGACCAATTTAGCGAGCGCTCCCAGGTTAATTTTGTTGGTTGCTTGGCTGGATTCCTCCAGCACCGCCAACTCTGCCTCCGTCAACCCGGCCGCCTGTGCGGCGGCTGCGGCCGAAACGTTCGACATCGTGCGCGCCTTGCGAACGATGTCGCCTAAATGATCTTCCAGGTTCATCCCTCAGAACTTAACCGGCAGCGAGGGGAGTTCAAGTGCGATGGTTGGAATTACTTTATGGGCCAGGGT
>SESF01011414.1_pt1 | contig 14333 bp, 8 predicted proteins | sample 3171521 | NCBI WGS metagenome assembly SESF01 (sample SAMN10866945, study PRJNA518727) | freshwater metagenome | biome: subpolar coniferous forest; feature: holomictic lake; material: water; isolation source: holomictic Lake 227, 6 m and 8 m depth | place: Canada: near Kenora, Ontario | collected...
TCTTTATGAAGAAGTCTGTCTTTTAACGCAACCCTGAGCGACGCTCAGGGTTAATCGTTTAGAAAATGACCGTCCATTTTTCACTTTTCACTTCTTCTTCCTCCTCTTTTCACTTTTCACTTTTATCTATTATCTTTCTTCCTCGCATCCAATCGGTGCACCTGGCGCGATAACTTTTGCCTGTGGGGCTATTATGTCCTTCGGCTTATTGATCCTCTCCACCGCATAAGTATAGTGTGCCTTTAAAGCCGAATTTGAAATGGCTTTTTCTGAGGCAAACTTTTTAAGCGATTGTAAGCGATCGAAGCAAATTGATTTTACCTGATAGTTAGCATTATCATTCATGCTTACAGAAATGAGCCAGCTCAAAACCATCTGTTGTGTTTGTAAAGATACTTCCTGCTTCAAACCCTTTTCTGCTGCGGCTTTCCAGGTTTTTTGAATAATAGCATCCACTACATCATCAAATCCCGGTGTACCAGCTTGCGCCTTTTGTTGTACTAACCGATTAGCTCTTTCTGTGTTAAATAAAAATGCTAATTCATAATTCGTCAGTGCTTCTGCTGCAGCTAAAGCATCGAAACTCATACCTGTTCTTTTTTCAAATAATTCTCCGACGCCATAATACAGAGGCGGACGGGGAGGGATCAATTGAATGATTCTGTCGGAGAGGGTGAGTATATCTGGACTCAAACAATCAACTGCAGCATTCAATGCTTTTGTTTGTACCTCTTTCGATAAAATCGTAGGTTTTACTTGTGCATCGCCTTTTACACTATAACTATAATTCATACCACCAATGAGTTTGCAATTTGCTTCTAATTGATAACGATGATAATTATAAACAGGTACCAACACATCTTCCAATTTAGCAAGTGGCGTATTAGTTGTAATGGCATCGGCAGAGAAATGATCTAATGCCACTTTACGTACAGAGAGTATTTGTTTCAATGCATCAGATGCGTCGGTGCCATTATCCCATAAATGTGCGAAGGGATGTAAACCACCAGCAGCACGTGCATCGGCGTCGGCAATAAAGAGTAATCCTAGTTTATTATTTTCTTCCAATAAATTATTCAGTGCGGTCTGCTCGTTGGTGCCGGGAGCAAAATCGGAATAGCCATATTGTATGGCGCGTTTATCCCAAGCCCCAATTTCGTTGGTATATACATTCGAAAAATCGATCTGTCCCTTGCTGTTCAATTCCACATTCGGATGCGGATAATCCATCACAGAAGCGCGATTATTTACACTAGATGCATAATTATGTTGTAGTCCTAATGTATGCCCTACTTCGTGTGCTGCTAATTGACGCAAACGCTGTAGTGCCGCCTGTTTCATAGTTTCAGGAACTGGCTTGCCAGTTTCGAATGGAGAGAGTAATCCAGTGAATATTAAGAAGTCCTGTCGAATCCGAAGAGAACCAAGTGTAACTTGTCCCTTTATAATTTCTCCCGTTCTAGGATCAGTAATTGAAGCACCATAACTCCATCCGCGAGTTGAACGATGCACCCAATTAATGAGGTTATAACGGATATCCATTGGGTCCGCCGAATCGGGCAAAACTTTTACAATAAATGCATTTTTAAAACCAGCAGCTTCATAAGCCTGGTTCCACCATTTAGCACCATCTAATAAAGCAGAACGGATTGGTTCGGGTGTTCCATTGTCAACATAATACACAATGGGCTTCACTGGTTCGCTTATAGCGGCAGTAGGATCCTTTTTCTGCAGGCGATGGCGGGAAATATACATTTGTTCGATGGGCTCTGTAAAAGCAGTACTATAATCGAAATAAGAAATACCGAAATAGCCACTGCGGATATCATATTTGCGAGGGTGGTATTGGTTATCGGGCAATTGCACAAATGAATGGTGCATGCGTAAAGTAATAGCTTCTGTTGAAGGGGTAACAGCATTGACAAGTCGCCCCGCATCAGCGCCGCCAGTAAAGCTAATGGTAGCTTCGAATTCGCTATTGAGCGGAAAATTTTTTGTTCCAGCGAGATATATGGCAGAGCGTGCTTCATTAAAAGAATAAGAACCTTGTTTCATATTGCGAATTCTATCAGCTACACCCTGCGCATCACGGACGAAAAAATTAGTGGCGTCAACCAATACTTTGCCGCCTTCTTCTTCTTCCACCACAAAATTTCCGATTACAGATTGTGCAAAAGATTGTCGCACTGCGCGCTGTTCATTAGCATTTTCTGTAACGGCACGGTATTCGTAATTCGGTTGCACCATCAAGATCTTTTTGCCAACACGATTAAAATAAACAATTCTAGCGTTGCCAATTAATCCCCGATCGAGTCCGATATCGTTCGATCCAAGTCCCGCTGGCAATGAATTCACATACAAAAATTCGGTGTCAAATTTGTCGATCTGCAACCATATTTTTCCGGATGATGCATCCCACCAGAAATTAAAATAACCCTCAAATTTTTGCATGTTTTTTGTTTTCTCTGCCAACTTCGAATTTGATTGGGCAAAAGAAAATAGACTCATTAAACAGGCGATAGAAAAAGTAATGAACCGCATATGATTATTTTTTTTAAATGATTCCAAAGTTTCTACAAATAAAAACTCCTGCATTATTCTAATGAACAAGGCAGGAGTAAGATATGTTTAATTAAAAGTTAGCTTATTCTGCAGCGGGTGTAGCCGGTGTTTCTGTAAATGGAATTTCTACAGGAGTAACAGGCGCAACTACGGGTGCAGCAACGGGTGCAGCAACTTTCTTAACGGCTTTTTTCTTCTTAGGAGCTACTTTTTTTGCTACTGGTTTTGCAACAACTTTTGGAGCTGCTTTAACTGCAACAACTTTCTTAGCTGCTTTTGGAGCTGCTTTAGGTGCCACTTTTTTTGCAGGAGCTGCTTTCTTAGCTGCTGTTTTTTTTGCAACAACTTTCTTAGCTGCTTTTGGAGCTGCTTTAGGTGCTACTTTTTTTGCTGCTTTTTTTGGAGCTGCTTTTTTAGCAACGGCTTTTTTAACCGCTTTTTTTGCAACCGCTTTTTTAGCTGCTTTCTTAGGAGCCACTTTCTTAGGTGCTACTTTTTTAGCTGCTTTAGGAGCTGCTTTAGGAGCTGCTTTAGGAGCTGCTTTCTTAGCTGCTGGTTTTTTTGCAACAACTTTCTTAGCTGCTTTTTTTACAACTTTTTTAGCTATTGCTTTTTTTGCAGGAGCTACTTTTTTAGCTGCCTTTGGAGCTGCTTTAGGTGCTACTTTTTTTGCAGCAGCTGCTGCTTTTTTTGCTTCCTTTTTCTTACTTTTTTTTGCCATGATGGTATCAATTTGAGTGATGGATTAATAATATATTATGAAAGTTAGAAAATATATTTTTATAAACAATACGAATTTATTTTCAACAACAATTTTTTTTGCACATCATTATCACTTTTCTTTGAATGCTAAACAACAAATAATGTCTGATTCTAAAAAAACAATGGTGATTGGTGCTTCAGAAAATCCAGAAAGGTATAGTTATCTGGCTGTAGAAAAACTCAAGAAATATGGTCACCCTGTTATTGCATTAGGTAGAAAGTCGGGTAAGATTGGCGATACCATTATTCAAATTGGCAAACCGCAAGAAGCGCAAGTAGATACAGTAACATTATATATCAACCCTGAGTTACAAAAACAGTGGGCAGATTATATACTATTACTGCATCCTAAACGCTTAATTTTTAATCCAGGCACCGAAAATGATGACCTGTATCAAATGGCCAAAGCCAATGGTATTGAGCCTTTGGAGGCTTGCACTTTAGTAATGTTAGGAACGGGTCAGTATTAACCGTATAATTCTAGATGGATCGCTTTTTTGTCGTATCCCATTGCTAGAATTCTTTGTTTAGCTTCATCAACCATGCTCTTCCATCCGCATAAATAAAAGTTAGCAGGCGTTTTACCATGATCACTTAATGCTTCATATACTGGATGCACATAGCCTTTATAAGTTCCTGCAGGTACTTCTGCTTCTCTTGAATAACAAGGATGGAAAAATATATTATTGCTATTTGCTTCTAATTCTTTCAATTCTTTAATGTATAGACCATCTTCAAAATGTCTACAACCAAAGATCAAATGCACGTTTTTGTGTGCAATACCCTTATTGTGTATATGGGTAAGCATGGATCGGAATGGTGCAATACCAGTTCCTGTGCAGATCAAGAATAGGTCTTTGTCTAAAGGATCAGGCATGGTGAATTTACCTTGTGGCCCCCTTAAAAGAATCTCCGTACCTACTGATACTTTGTTGAACAAATAAGTAGTTCCTAACCCACCCTCAAGCAATACGATCACTAACTCAAACACATTGGTACCATTGGGTGCCGATGCAATGCTGTAACTACGCCAGCGTTTGTTTTTTTGTTCGTGAATGGGTAAGTCTAGTGTTACAAATTGTCCAGATTCAAATACAAAATCTTCGATCTCGGGAATCTCAATCCAGAATCTTCTAGTAGAAGGTGTTTCGTTTTCAATTCTGATTACCTTGCCGTTGCGCCATGGTTCTATCATACAATCGTCTTTTTTAGGCAATAAAGGTAATTCAGATGCTTTATACACCCATCAAAAAAAAGCTGATTTATATCAGTTATTGACCTCTTATCGCTTCAAGAACAGGGATCTGTTTTATTGTTCTTGTAAACACGGTGCCAGCTTTATCGTTCAAGCGAATCACCAACTCATTTGACTTTACTTGTTTGGCAATATCCTTCTTAGGTGTAATCCCCGTTGTATCTTTTCTAAGGAGCTTTATCTGCCAAACCATTTCGTCGGTGTACTTAATCAGCGTGTCTTTCTTCTTATACCCATCAATTACCACAGGCTTTTCGTTGATCTTATCAATACTTGCGATATAGAGTTGATTCTTGATCCAGATCCTTTCAATTTTCAAATAGGGCACTTTATTGGCGAGCAAATAAATAAAATATTCAGGCTCACTTGCAAGGGTAGTGGCAGCAGTTTCTTTTCCACCAATTTCAACAATTGGGGTTGGTGCAACTCCGCTAATATAGCTGCGCTGATAAGCTTTTAATCTTAAAGAGGCGCTCGTTTTCTGCCCGAAAACGTTGCTGATACTAATTGCAAAAACGATGAATAGAAACGCTTTATTCATATAACTTCTATTGTTTTATGAGCTGTTGAGTTGTTTGGTACTTCCTATTATCACTCGTGATCTGTACCGTATAATTGCCTGCTGGTAAGCGATTCAAAGGAATCTGTCCATTCCCATAACTGGCTTTTGTCTGATAAACCGGCTGACCAAGCATATTAACTACTTGTATGTTGATTGACTTAATACCACTTACTGTACCAGCAGCATATTGATAAGTGCCGGTGCTAACAGTTGGAAATACTTTCACAAAATTCTTATCATTCAAAGTAATTGGCGCAACTGCTGTGGTAAGATTCGGCGTAAAATTCGGTGATCCAATAACGGTATAAAACATGCCGTTTCCATGTGTGCCGATCAATAAGGTATTATCTTCTGGACGATAGTCCAATGATGAGATCACCGCATAATTCAATATGGATGCACCCTCGCGCGACCAGATAATATTTCCTGTTCCACCAGTGCCCAAGGTTTTGCCAATGCTCTGTGTAGAATATAATCCCACAGAAGTGCCTACATAGTATTCGGTATAAGGATTATTACTCGCATCTTTTTTAGGAACGATGACACATGAACGAACAGAAGGTAAGGTTAGATCTCCTTCAGCATTGGACCAACTAGGAGTGGCCGATTTTGCGTTGTAGGTCCACCAGATTGATACCGCATTATAGTTAGTTACAATCGCCATGATCTCATTATCATCGTTTGGATTCACTGCAATATCTGCTACATTGCCTTGCATTCCAATTGGACTAATATCTATTGGTGCAGTGATCTCGTTTACATTGGCATAATCATCTAAGCGATATACTTTTCCAGTATTGGTTCCAAAATACATAGCATGTGTGCTTAAATACGGACCCCATGAGAAGTCCATTCCACGTATCGATACGGTTGCATCACCCGCAATATTCACGGTAGTTTCTACGCCGATCATTCTAGCCCATTTAGAACTATCTACTGTACTAGCAGCAGTGGTTCTAAACAGTTTATTGTAATTGGTATAGAACATGATTTCAGAATTGGAATTACTCAATTTGTAATTGGTAACGAAGTCGCCATAACCGGTGGACCCATTAGAAGTAAGATCCGCCACTTTTGGTTTGATCACAGCACCCGGATAATTAGCATTATCCAATAATTCATCACGAATTAAAATACCAGCTTGTACCCCAAAATAAGTGAGCTGTTTGCCAGCATTGATCTTAGCAATATCAACAGTTACACCATCGCCTCCAAAAAGATTTACATGATCATTTACGCCGGGTCTGTCTGGTGTACGAGCACCGAAATTCAAATTGGCATCTCTGTACCAAGTCCCGTTATCCTGAGCACCTCCTTCAAAATTTAATTTACCCTGTTCGGGGTCGATCGCTACCGAATAATACTGTAGGGTTTGATAATTATTCACCATCGTCCAGCTAACAGTTGCTGCGGTAATATCATCTGTGATCTGCATTCCACCATCATTACAAGCGAATGCTCTTTTTGAATTGGTAGGATCAAAAACAAGCAAGTGCATGTCGGGGTGACTATTCGTATAAATATTCGTAGTGAAATCTGCTTTATATCCGCCTAGCCATGCTGTGTTGTTTGGTGAAGTAAAACCATTTGTGGAGCGATATAAATTAGTACCACCCACAAATACCATATTCGGATCATCGGGTTTTACTGCCAATAACATATCGTATCCACCTTGTAGGGCTAAGGGATCTGATCCGGCTTTATTGCCACCTGGCATATCAGGCATGCTGGTAGAAAGGTTGGTCCATACGGGTGCTCCTCCACCAGTAAAATCGGCTTTGAATAAATCTGCTTCGGGTAATAAACTCGGACTAGCCTGACTCGCTCCATTCTCATACATCACGTACAAAATATTATCGTTTGAAGGCGCTAACTGCAATAGAATTCTGCCCCAGTTCACCGAGCCACTGGTACTTGTATTGATCTGCCATCCCGGTGGATTTCCAACGGTGCCGCCTGCAATTTGCGTATAGGTTCCTGCATCACCAGTTGTTGATTGCCACACACCTTTGTCCACACTCTTTAAATGAAAAGCACAATAAATTTTACTGCCGTCTTTAGTGATCGCAACATCAGTATTACCAGTAATGCTATTTCCTAAAGTAGTACTTTGTTTTACGGCCACCCAACTAGTTCCGCCATTTGTTGATCGATAGATCACACTTACTGCAGCAACATATACATCGCCATTGATCGGGTTTACCACAATGCGATTTACAAGATCAAAGAGGTTATCGAATGTTGCAATTGCAGATTGTGTGCTAGCCAGAGCCGTCCATGTAGCCCCATTATCGGTTGATTTATAAATACCATTACCTAAATAGAATGCACCAGAACCCGAGCTGCCACTAGCCGAATTGCCGAGCGACTCACCTGTTCCTGCATACCAAGTATCTTCATGGCCAGCTCTAGTGTCTTGCGCTAGACAAGAAAGATTGTGGATTTGTTTATCGGGTGCCACCAATACCCAATTCAAACCACCATCCGTAGATCGCATTAATCCCCCACTTATGCAACCAGCCAACATTACTTTATTGGTTGTTCCATTATATCTTTTGTCAAATGCAAATGCACGTGTTCTACCCGATACATTGGTGGGCCCGGCTGCGATATAAGTATTTGTTGTGGGTCCGTTTACACCATACGCTGTGCGCATCACACCATCGGCTCCCATGATTCTTCCACCTGCAAGAGGCATGCGCATAGCCTGCTCCATTTCTGCCTTAAATACACCATCGGGAATTTTTCCGGTCCTGGGATCCTTCAGCATATCATATTCATATTGGAAACGAGCTGCGTTCATCTCAGCTTTCTTTGTCGGATTCTCTTCATCATCTTCTGATTCTTCTATCCCGAACTTATTATTCTTATGCTCTTTACTTTCTTTATTCCATTGCCATCCTGCAATGGCCAAGCCAAATACTGCAAAAAATATGATGATCCCTTTTTTCATTTTCTAAATGATTAGTTCTCTAAGATATAGTATCTCTTATAAACGACAAAAGCAACCTAGTTGGTTGCCTTTATTATTAGAATCCGGTGGACTATTTTTCAATCAATATTTTCTTGATATACGTCTTGTTATTATGCCTGATCTTAAGTATATACAGATCTGAAGCAAAACCACTGAGATCAAGAGTTTTATTGTAATTGCCAATGAATCCAGGATATTCTTCAGCCAGGATCTTCTGCCCTAGGGAATTGAAGATCTCTAATGACAGATCCTTCCTAACATTCATCACAAAACTAATATTAACGATTCCTTTCGATGGGTTCGGACTTGTTGTAAGTTTTATTTCACTTACCAAAAGATCATTCAATGCAGTCACTACAGCACTGATGGTATTAGAAGTTTTGGAACAACTGCTTGCATCTGTTACTACCGATTTATAAATTCCGGTTCGGGTAGGCTTAAAGTGGTTTAGGGTAGCGCCATTAATTAATGTGTCGTTAATATACCATTGATTTCCGTTGGCAACATTACTTGTTAAAGAATCTGCCACCTGCGTAATCACTGGGTTTGGTACTGTTGTGGCCACTACAGTTGTTAGATCGCTCACACAATCGTTGGTGTTGAATTTTATATTATAAAGCCAATAATAATAACTCTGAAATAGATTCGGATTGGCTGTTGTGGATGCACTATTTCCTGTAATTGAAAAAATATTTGAAAAGCTGATCGGATAAGGAGTGTTGGTGATACTACTGTTTCTAAAGATGGAAGCACCATTTTGACAATCGATAATAATCACATGATCGCCAGATGATGGAATAGGTAAGTTTAAAGCATAAACTGCTCCAGTGTCGGCAGCACTATTGCCATTTGAAGTTGTTCCATCAGCATTTGCTGGCGTAGGATTTGGCGTTGTTGGATAAACATTAATAGTAACACTATTTAGTGGTGTATAACTATAACTAGAATGCGCTGCATCTGTCCATCCTCCAAAATTAGCAACAGTAAATGTGATATTGCCAGGATAGGAAATATATAATCTGGCAGATTCTATGGTAACTGGAACTGAATTAGTGATATTAATAAACTGTCCACTAAAGGCATTATATCCTCCATTCGCATTGATCATTTTATTGTTCAACCCAACGGTACCTCTTGCTTCCTTACCAACATAAAATGTATTATTGACCGGAATATTTGTGGTGGAGGTACTGTAGCCAGTTGCAATTGGAGTTGTTGCTGAGGCCGATGAATACCAGAAATAATTAGATGCTAAAGAGGGATTAGTAACTTTTAAAATAGCATTACCACTACAGATGGAGGCAGTTGCCGTAGGGCCGATTGGCTTGGCTGCTGTAACAATTGTTGTTGTATTAGTATTATTAGCGGTGTTTTGATCTGTTAAAAGATTTACCGAGCTAATAATGGTAAAACTAGTAGCAGGGGCACTAATGAAAGGTCTTGAAAAGGTATATTCAACCGTACTCAATGCAGGAATTGAAAGCGGATAAACAGTTGATAAACTTAAGATAGTAGTATTGCCATTTTTCACTACTAAAGAAATCGGAACGTTGGACTGATTAATTGTTCCATTATTTTTTATAGAGATTGTAACATACTGACTATCTATGCCACAACTTCCTGAAGTAGGGATTAGTAACTGATCAATACTCAAATCATTGGAAGGGTTCTTAACGCGCAATCTAAAATCTTCTGTCTCCCCATTTGCATAAGTGCCACAGCCTGTTACTGATGCGGCGTTACTTGTTTCTTGAACAATAATGCGCATGATGTATAAATTGCCAACAGGCAAATTAGCAGCAGTAGTAATACTGCCAGTATAGGAACTAGAGATCACAGCACTTTGCGCAACTTTTTCTGATGGTTCAAACTGTCCGTTATTATTATAATCAATATAGGCAGTTACGATTCTTGGATTCGCTGATGCATCACAAGAACTTGTTTTTACAAAAAAAGGAATGGTTTCTAAAGATTCTATATCTGTGGTGATATTCGTATTATCGGTATAGCTAGTACATCCTGCCGGATTGCTATAATGCATGGTTTTGAATGAGACACTATCAATTCTTGCTCCAGCTGTACTCGTTGGATTTGAGGCACAAGTAGCAGTTCCACCAACACCACTAACTAATAAAGAATAAGCTTGCTGACCTCTCTGCAATGATCCCTTATGCGTTATTTTGATCGTGTAAGTTTGTCCCGGTACCACACTATCCACCAAAACTTTCTCAACATTATCAGTGATATTATCGCCCTTGGTTGCTGCGTTATCTGGACTATTTGGATCAAGCACCCAAGGTTTAAAAGTACTGCTGGCTTTTGTAATTCTAATGTCTAAGTCATTCACCAATTTCTTTGCAGGATTATTCAAAACATTTACAGTTTCAACAGTGCCCTTAGGATCGGTCCAACAAATAGTTGCAACTAAAGGACCAACGCCCGATGCAATTACATTATAAGTTGTTGACGCACCATTCAGTAAATTGTTTTCGTAGAGTAAATGCTGACTGCTCGCGGCATTACCAGTGTTTACAGCTGCATTAATTACGGCAGCCGCTTTCTCAACATTTAAAACACCCCAACCATATTGGTAATCGGGTCCATCTGCTGGTCCCGCTTCATCTGCCGTATGTATTGCCAAACCTTTTATAGTTGCAGAACGTAAAAATTGCCCTGCTTTCAATTTGGTATAATATTCCTGCAATAATAAGAGCGATCCGGTTGTGTTAGGTGTTGCCATGGAAGTTCCAGAACTCAAGGCATAACTATTATTGGTGGTTGCAATACAGGAAAGTACATCAATCCCATCTGCCACAATATCAGGTTTGATTCTCCCATCGTCGGTTGGACCAAAATCGCTGAAATAACCAATTTTTGCGTCGTCCTTTCGGGTATATCCACCCGGAATTCCAGCGATGGCTCCAACGGTTATAATATTTTTTGCATTACCATCCCAAGGAATGGTATTGTATGAACTATTATCACTGATGGTTGCTGGCCTGGCTCCCGCGCTTACCATATTGCTATTATTATCATAGCGATAATAGGTATCACCAACGGCGGGTCCGTTTTCAGCCCGATTATTTCCTGCTGCTTTTACAATTAAATAATTTGGGGCATTGTATGCGATTGAATCTAGTAATTGTGCGTCGGGGCTATAATATCCAAATTTATAATCTTCATTTTCATTGGGCCTGCCATAAAATTCCCAGCGATTCATTCCGCCATTAAAACTCCACCCTGAAATAATCCCATAGGAATGATTTGATAACAAAAGATTCGGCGCTTCGGTCATCATCTCAGAAATATCATTATTAAAATCATATGCCAGCATTCCCTGCAAGCCATAGGCCATGCCCTTTGCTAATGGATTTACGCCAGTTGCGATCATGGTTCCAGCAACGTGGGTAGCGTGGTCTTCCGTAGTACTAGGCTGATCTTTTTGGGTTACCCTCCCAACCAGTTCAACATGCGTTGCCAAAACTTTTCCTTCATCCCAAGTGGCCAATTTATTTTTCAGACCTGCTGTTGAGCCACTCAATCCCAATCCACTAGTTCCTCCCGGCCATAACTGATTGGCTTTGGTAGTAGCTGCGGCAATGATATTATTCTGACTCATATAATATTTGGGATAGCCGAATGCATCAACCCCAACCAATCTGCCAGTCTTTCCAGTCCTGCCCTTAATAGTTAATTGCCAGCCCTTTTGTTTTGCAAGTGAAAATGCCTTTGCTTGATTGGCGTTTTCTTCCAAACGAAAACTTCGTCCCGCTCTTTCTAATAGCGCTGAGTTGGTAGTTAATTGTGCACCCCCCTTAATAGCCAAAAGCACCACAAAAACTATTAACAATTTCAACCTATTCATATCACCGATTAATTATAAATTTATAAGGGTCGCCCAATATATGGTAAGAATTACTAAAATAGACACTTTCAGCCTTAATTATATAGTATGAAACCCATTCTTTTTCTTCTTTTTCCGCTGATTTTAACAATCTTAGGATGTTCAAATACAAAAATATCCTCATCTATCATAGCAAAACAAGGCATTTTGGGTATTGTTACCGAAACTAGGGGAAATCAAATGCCAATGAAAGGGGCGCCCCAAAAAATGACAAAAATAATACAGTGTACCGTACTGGTTTATGAACCCACCACCATTTCAGATACAGAACCCAATGAAACTGCTGCTTTTTATACTGCTATTCATACCAAACAGATTGCCGCTGTAGATACAGATTCAACTGGTGAATTCAAGGTTAACCTTCCCATTGGCAAATACTCGCTATTTATTAAAATGGGTGATCGATTTTATGCCAATTTGTACGACCAATTCAACCATATTGCATTGTTTGAAGTGCTTCCCAATGGCTACACAACGGCGAATTTGAAACTGATTAGGTCCGCAACCTATTGATTCGCCCTATATTTGCAAACCTTTATGGTAGGCAGGTGTTATACCTGCAAGGGTTGATAGGTAGTTATGAATATTGGTGTATTGTTAGAAAAGTATCAGAAATCACCCCGCCTTTTTCAATTGGCGGACAGGTTATCTATTGCCCAACGCCTCCAGGAGAATGATATTCAAAAGATTTTTCTAAAAAATTTACAGGGTAGCAGTGCAGAATTTATGGTGAGCAGCGTTTTTATGAACGAAGCTTGCAAGGAGTTAAACCATTTAGTGGTTTTGAACGATGCGGAGGAAGCAGCTTATTTTCAAAATACACTCGAGAACTTAACCAATGCACTCGATCTTTTTTATTTCCCCTCCTCTTTTAAAAACAGAAAAAACTTTAGGCTTCTCAATAGTTCGCACGTAATGCTGCGCACCGAAGCGCTCACAAAACTTTCTGCCGGAGGCAATAAAAAAATCATCGTTACTTATCCTGAAGCATTATTCGAAAAAGTGGTGCTACCTAAAACACTTTCTGGAAATATTATTCATATCAAAGTAAACGAGACCATTCAGCTGAATAACCTGATGGAACTCTTTGTGATGTATGGTTTTCAAAGAACTGATTTTGTATATGAGCCCGGTCAGTTTGCTTTGCGCGGCGGCATCCTCGATATTTATTCATACGGAAATGAAAAGCCTTATCGTGTTGAGTTATTTGGAAACGAAGTTGATAGTATCAGAATCTTTGATCCTGAAACACAGCTTAGCGAAAGAAAATTATTACAGGTAAATATTATCCCGAATGTGGAAACACAATTCGAAACGGGAGAGAAAGTATCGCTCTTAGAATTTTTACCAGCCAATACCATTGTGTGGTTGAAAGATTGGGATGTGATCAGCGGAAAAATTGAACAAGAGGAAGAAGCGCTCGATGGATTCATGGGATTGGTGGAAGATGGTTATCGCATGAATAATTCAGATGATGAAGACGATAGCAGGGTTGTGAAAACGGTGACCAAAGAAGATTTTGTTTCTGCCGCAATGATCAAAGAATTGTTGGCTCCTAGAGATATTGTAGAGTTCGGATACAAGCCACATTTATCGAATTATGAAATTGAATTCGATACACGTATACAGCCTTCTTTTAACCGACAATTCGACCTGCTGATCAAAGATCTAAAAGCACATGAGTCTGCCGGATATGAGATCTATATTTTTGCCGAACAGGTTCGTCAGCTCGAAAGATTGAGCAGCATTTTTACCGATCTGCAAACAGAGATTCAGTTTGTGCCAGTGGGTACTAGTATTCACGAAGGATTTATTGATCAGGACCTGAAAATTGTTTGCTATACCGATCACCAAATTTTTCAACGCTATCATAAATACAAGGTTAAGCAAGCCTATAATAAAAACAAGGCCCTTACACTGAAAACCTTGCGCGACCTGCAGCCTGGCGATTATGTAACGCATATGGATCATGGTGTGGGTACCTATAGTGGATTGCAAAAAATTGAGATCAATGGAAAAGTGCAAGAAGCAGTAAGAATTATTTATAAGGATAGTGATATCCTCTATGTGAATATCAACTCGCTTCATAAAATTTCTAAATATACGGGTAAGGAAGGAACGGTTCCCAAGATCAATAAATTGGGTAGTGATGTATGGAATAAACTAAAAGAAAAAACAAAGACCAAGGTCAAAGAAATTGCGTTCGACCTGATCAAACTTTATGCGCAAAGAAAAGCGCAACAAGGCTTTGCACATCAGCCTGATACTTATATGCAAACTGAATTGGAAGCGTCTTTTATTTATGAAGACACAC
>SESF01025804.1_pt1 | contig 14329 bp, 8 predicted proteins | sample 3171521 | NCBI WGS metagenome assembly SESF01 (sample SAMN10866945, study PRJNA518727) | freshwater metagenome | biome: subpolar coniferous forest; feature: holomictic lake; material: water; isolation source: holomictic Lake 227, 6 m and 8 m depth | place: Canada: near Kenora, Ontario | collected...
GCGGGCGAGCATCTGCATGTACTCATCTTCATCGGACTTACGGGGCAGGGCCGGCCGCGTGAGGGCGTGTTTGAGGCGGAGTGGGCATTCCAGTCCGAGTTTGAAGAGTGATTTAGAGAGCACGGGCAAAGGCATGCGGAAGAGGTATGGGTGGGTGAGCCATAAGCGCAAGGGGATGCGCCGCTTGCGCGAGGGGATACGCGCTTGCGCGAGGGGGCACGGGGGCACGGGGACAAGCGCTTGCGCGAGGGGACATGCTGGCAAGTTGACACGTTGACAAGGGATACAGCGATACAAGCTAGAGGCTCAGAGGCTTGGTGGACCAGACGATACCGGAGTATCGAGTATGGAGTATTGAGTATAGGGAGAGGCGGATAACTAGCTGGCCGGTGGGCAAGGGAGGCAAAGCGGCGGAGCCGCGAATGCATGAGAGGCCCGGAGGCTCAGAGGCTCGGTGGACCAGAGAGAGGCTGACTAGCTGACCGTGCCTCGAGGCCGTTAGCGGCGCAGGAAGAGGCTGAGGGTGAGGGCGACGACGACGACGAGAAAGACTTTGCGGATGAAGGCAGAGCCGCGGTGCAAGACGAGGTCGGCGCCGACGTAATTGCCGATGAGCTGGCCGCAAATCATGATGAGAGCGGCGGGCCAGAGGACGTCGCCTTTCCAGATCAGGAAGCTCGCGGCGCCGACGTTGCTGGCGAGGTTGACGGCCTTGGTGTAGGCGGTGGCCTTGGTAAGTTCATGTCCGAGCAGCCCGACAATCGCGAGAGTCCAGAAGGCGCCGGTGCCGGGTCCGAAGAAACCATCGTAGAAACCGATCAGCCCGCCGAAGAGCAGAGCGAAGATCGCGACGGACATGCGCGCGGGTTTGATTTCCTCACCGAGCTTCGGATTCAGGTAGACGTAGAGTGCCACGCCCATGAGCGCCCAAGGGATGATCAGGCCGAGTACGCGGTTACTGGTATGCAGGAGCACCCAGGCGCCGGCGATGGAGGCGATGAAAGTGATGATCATCGCCGGCCGGACTTCCTTCCAGTTGATCAGGCCGGCTCGGGCGTAGCGCCAGGTGGACATCATCGTGCCGACGGTGCTTTGGGCTTTGCTGGTACCGAGGCCGAGCTGCGGGGGGATGCCAACGGCGAGGAGCGTCGGGACGCTGATCAGTCCGCCGCCGCCCGCGATGGCATCAATACATCCGGCCGCCGTCGAGGCGAAGAACAGGATGATGAAGGTGGTGGGTGACACGGAGGCGGAGTCGCAAGCGACGAGGGGAGATGTTGGCACGCGGGGAGGGGGAGAAGCAAGCGTGCGAAAGCGGAGTTGCGAGGGACGACACTCGTTGATCGGTTGGCAAGGAAAGCATCGATACAAGTTAGAGGCTCGGAGTCTCGGAGGCTCCGAGGCTCGGAGAGAGGCACATGAGCTGGCCAGTTGACAAGTTGACACGTGGGCAAGGGAGGCAGCGCGGCGGAGCTGCGAAAGTATGAGAGGCCAGGAGGCTCAGAGGCTCGGTGGACCAGAGAGAGGCAGATGAGCTGGCCGGCTGGTAGGTTGACCGGGTTGACAAGGAAGGCAGCGAAACAATCTAGAGGCTCGGAGGCTGGGTGAATCAGAACGAGGTAAGCACCCAATAACAACGAACCAAGAACCAGTAACAGCCGTGAGTAACAGCTATGTCGTGATGTAGTCCCGACCCTGCCATGGGTACACTAGGCCAGCTGCTTGTCGCGGTGTTGGCTGTAAAGAATCGAGGCGACGAGTACGGCGAGAAGGATGAGGGAGGTGTTGAGCGTACCGAGGCCGAGTCCGCCTTCGGTGCCGGGCTTGGTAAGTGAATCGCCGACGGTGGCCCCGAAGGGGCGCGTGAGCACGAAGGCGACCCAGAAGAGCGCGGTCTTCGAGGCCTTGGTGTAGAAGTGCAGCAGGAGTGTCAGGAGGAGCAGGCCGCCGATGAGCTTGGCGCTGCCGGAGAAGCCCAGTCCCGAGCTCTCGGCCAGATAGTCGCCGAGGGCGGTGCCCAGGGTGTTGGAGATAAGAATCGTGGACCAATAGAGTGACTCTTCGCGGCGTGTGCTGATGTCGCTCACGGAGAGCGAACCGGCGGATTTACGCCAGTAGATGAAGATGCAAATCAGCAGGGTGACGAGAATCAGCGAGCCGCCGGCATAGCCCAGACCAAGCGTGCGATCCATGAAATCGGATAACGCCGTACCGAGGATGCTCGTGGCAAGCATGACAGACCAGAACAGGAACGGTCGATGTTTGTCGCTGAAGAGCTGCAGGGCGAGAATGATGCCGAAAGTGCCGAGCAACAGTGCGGCCGTGAGTGCGTAACCCAGGTTGAGCGTGTGTGAGAGGTGGTCGCTGGCCGTCTCTCCGAGCGTGGTGGCGGCGATTTTCATCACCCAGAAGAAGGCGACGATGCGGGGGAGTTTGGAAGGCATGGCGGGGGTGGCGTGAGGGGAGGATGGGGGAGGGAGGATGAAAGATGAAGGATGAAAGAAGCGGGGCCATGTGGGTTGACCGGTTGATCCGTGGGCCGGCTGGCCGGGGCGATGCAGATGAGCTGGCCGGCTGGTAGGTTGACCGGGTTGACAAGGAAGGCAGCGAAACAAGCTAGAGGCTCAGAGGCTCGGTGGACCAGAGAGAGGCACATGAGCTGGCCAGTTGACAAGTTGACACGTGGGCAAGGGAGGCAGCGCGGCGGAGCTGCGAAAGTATGAGAGGCCTGGAGGCTCAGAGGCTGGGTGGACCAGAGAGAGGCACACGAGCTCAAACAGATCGTCCCGGCCCACGCCGAGCATATCAAATAGCCGGTCGGGTCGGGGACGGTTTATTCATAAGCCCGTGCTGGCCGCCGAGGGGGCGTTCTTTTTACTGCACTCCTCGACGATTTTGTCTTTCCGGGTCTGGGCAATAAGGATCTCTGCCTCGCTGAAATCCTGGAGTATCAAGGTGACCTTTTCTTGTTGTGACTCGTTCATGCTACGGGCGCAACTGAGCATCCATGCGAGTCCTTCGTTTTTGTCCAGTTCGACGCCGCGACCGGATATGTAGCAGAGGCCCAGGCCTAAGGTGCCTTTGGGATAGAGTTGTTCAGCGGCTCGTCGAAACCAGCGAGCGGCAATGACATCATTGGCGGGGTCAGGTGTATGGCGGTCGTAATAATCCAAAGCCATATCACATTGAGCGCGAGGGTCGCCATGTTCCGCGGCCTTTCGCCGCCAATGTTTGGTTTGAACCAGATCCATTTCCACGCCGTAGCCATTTTGAAAGCAGAGACTTAACGCGCGTTCTGCTTCCGCTGATCCTTGTTGGGCGGATTTAAGATACCAAGAAAAAGCCTCCCGAGAATCTTCGCTGACGCCCACACCTTGACGCAGCATTTCCCCTAAGTAAAATTGAGCCCCCGGATGTCCTCGTTCCGCGGCCTTGCGGCACCATCGGGCGGCTTCGGTCAAGTCCAGCTTGGTGCCTTGCCCCATTCCGTACAGGGTAATCATCCTATATTGTGCTTTCAGGTCGCCTTGCTCGGCCTTGGCTTTCGTCGTCGAAAACTCAATTTTCTCAGCAGCGACTTCTTTCGGGTCGCGAGCGAACGGCGAACGGTACGGACGCTTGCCCGACAGTTCCGCCGCCCGTTTCTCGGCGGCGGCCTGCTCTTCTTCGCTCAAGGCTTCGTATTCATTATGATAGTTGTCCCCCGCCGGGGGGTGGGCCGCAACTAGGCTGAGTAGTCGCCAGGCCATCGATTCGACCTGGTCTGCTTTGACGCCGACCCCTTTGGCGTAGACAAAGCTCATGATATGGCACGCCCGGCCTTGTCCTTCCAGTGCAGCCGGTTTGGCCAAGCTCACGATAATTTTGGATCGTTTCCAGTCTTCTTGCGCCATGATTTCCTCAGCGAGGTCGAGGCGTGCCTCCGAAAAACCGTGTTCGGCTGAAAGGATCAACCATTCGCGGGCGGCCTTCAGGTCGACCGGCGTGCCCGTGCCTTTTTTATAGGCATGTGACAGGTGGTATTCGGCCTTGCCGTTCTTCTGGTCGGCGGCCTTACGTAGCCAGACAAGGGAGGCGTCAACGTCTTGTTTGAGACCCCTGCCTAGTTGAAGATCCAGGGCATAACTGATCTCGCATTCCGCATCGCCTTTGTCTGCTCCCAGCTTGTGCAGACGAGCCGCCTCGGCTTTATCTTTCGTGGTTCCTGCCCCCATCGAAAATAACTCGGCGAGAGTCAGCAGCGCCTGAGGATCGCCGCCCGCGGCCGCCGCTTTCGCCGCTGAGAAAACTTCCTGGGGTGTCTTCGCTCGACCCAGATCTAGGATCTTTTTAACGGCGGGAGGTTCTGTCAGCGTCACGGCGGCCAAAGAGATGAGGGCGGCGAGGGCGAGGGCGGAGCTGATGACGATGAGCGGTCGGAGGTAGGGGCGCATGGTGGTGCGAGTATGGTGTTTAGAGAATGGAATTGGGAAAAGGATGAGGGACAGCTGTCTCAGCGAGAGGGTGTTTCGGGCGTGAAGAAGAGCTTGGCGGCTGCGGTACCGCTGAAATCCGTGAGCAGGCGGTTGCACATCACGCCGGCGATCGCCGGATAGAATCGTGAAGACTGGCCGTGGCCGAAGACCAGGGCTTCCGCCGCCTCTTCTTTGGGCAGCAGGAAAGAGGCCTGCAGGCAGAGCATGGCGATCTGATTGCGATTATTGGCGAAATCCGGTGTGATTCGACTTTGCGCCGCTTCGATGCGTTCCGTCTCAGGTCGATGGCGTTCCTCTGGGTCGAAATTCGACGTGTCGCGGCGTTGCTGGTAATGCGGAATCCGCTCCCACCCGAAATGCCAGCCGTACCCTCCAGTCGTGCACCAGATTTCGCGGTTTTCGCTGAGTGCGGTGGCGGCCTTACGCATGGCACGGCCGCGTTCTGTCGCTACGTTGGAGATGTCATCGGCCAGGCGCATCCATTTCGCGTAAGCCAATCCTCCTTCCTTGAATTGTTTCGGCAGGTATCGACAGGCTTCCTCGTAACGGTTGGCCTGGAAGAGCCGCCTTGCGAGAATCATCCGTAAGGCGATTTCGTTGGAATGATGGTCATCCGAAATCTTGATGACCGGACGTTCGCGGTACATTTCGACATCATAATCAGCCGGACAGGTTTCCTCGGCGACTTCACGGAGCTGGTCGATACTGAGCAGGACGTCGGCGATATAGATGACATCGAGCTGTTCTGGGAGTTTGCGGGCGGCGCGACACGCATCGGGGAAGTGGCCAGCCTTGAGCAGCGCATCGACGTATTCCAGGCGGATCAACACCGCGCGCTCCGCTGCTTCATTGATTCCGAAGGGGTAGGCGTGGCGACTATCGTAATAATCTGAAATGTTCGTCGTGGCTGGCGCTTTTTCCGCCATGTTCTTTTCGGTGGCCTGGAGGGCAGCCTGCAGGTGACTGAGCTTCTCGCTGAGATTGCCAGCGCAGAGCCGGCTGCGCAGGTAGTGGGCTTCCGGGTGATCGCCGGGGCACATTTCCAGCGCGCGTTTGCTCAGTTCCGGATGGCTGGTTTGTTCCAGCCTTACGGCCAGTCGGAGGCAGAACGGGTCATCGTGGGTACCGGTGCGTTCGAGCTCGTCGAGCCAGACGCCGGCCGCTTTTTCATAAAACTGGTTGTGATTCGGCTCAAGGTAGAGCGTCGTCAGACGGCGGAGCAGCGGATCGCGCGCCAGATCGGCCCACTGACCATGTCGGGAGAGGATTTCCTTCTGCATGGTATAACGGAGAACGGGGACGGCGTTTTGGGCGCCTTCGTGGGCGGCTTGCATGAGCATGGTCACGTGTTCGCGCAACGCCTGCTCGCGTGAAGGGATGCCGAGTTCCTGCCAGCAGAGGAGTCGGGCCACCGCCATCGTTACCAAGACATTCACGCTCAGCGGATCTTTGGTCTCGTCGGCGGCAAGGCCTGGGCGGGCGGACGACCGATCCGCTGCTCGGATCGTCTCGGCGATCGCATACCCTTGCTTGGGCGAGTAGGGTCCGAAGGTCATGATCTCGTCGCCTCTCGACGCATAAATATCCGGCAATGGCAGGAGGCTGCCCATGATGACCTGGCGGACGCACTGCGCGATGAAGGTGCGATCTGCTTCGAGTCGTTTCAAGGTGGCCAGCTTGGGCCTGAGGTCCGCTGATGCGATGAACAGTAGATCGAAGAAGGCCGGCGGGGCGTAGGCCTTGATGAGGGCGATATTCTTCTCATCCCCGCGGGTCATCAGAAAACGCCCAACGCCAGGTTGTTCGCCGTAGAAATTGAAGGTGTCGTGCCGATAGCCTTGGCCAGGACTGTCCGGCTCACGAATCAGGTCTTGGTTGCGGGTGTTATGTCTTTCGCGGAAGCCGATGAGCTCGGCAAAGTAAGCATTCAGGACCTGCCGCCGCAGCGTGTCATCGATGATGCCGTGAGGCCAGGCGGCGACGGAACTCGCTGGGTCGAGTGGCGAAGCCAGTTCTGCTTCGAGCAGGGCGATCAGGATATTCGGGAGGCCATCATGTCCGTCCCAGAAGTCGCGGACCTGAAAATCGTCGCTGATCATCTTCGGGCTCGTGAACTCCGCCTCGAACATCGGCGTGCCCAGGGTGGTGTTGGCGGATTCTCGCCATTGACGAGCAGCGATGCTGGGCGTCGATTCGGCGGCGGCGGGGGCTTCGCTGATGGTCAACAAGGAGAGGAGGAAGATGCCCAAGAGTCGCTTCATGTTTTAATATAAAGTTCTAGACTGGCATTTCCGCTTACCGGGCGCAAGGGGCGGGCGACCCAGTTTTATGGCATAAGTAAAATATAACTACGAGCGGACGGAGGATTAGGCGCGCTCATCCTCGCGACTTCGTCGCGTGGATGAGCCCGAGGGGACACGTGGGCAAGGGCACAAGGGGGTGCGACCAGTTGACCGGTTGACCCGTGGGCCAGTTGGCAAGAACGAGGCAGATGAGCTGGCCGGCTGGCAAGTTGACCGGTTGACATGGGATACAGCGGCACAAGCTAGAGACCCGGAGGGTCGGTGGAGCAGAAAATCATCTACGGGTCTTTGGTCTTGGCGATAGGGTGTCTGGTTCGGGTCAGCAGGTTCAGTGGTAGGTGCGGGCTGAAGCGGGCGCTCAATCCAGCCATCCAGCGATTCAACCAACCAACACGGGCTGAAGGGTGTTGTCAGGCCTCCGGTGGGGCGTAGGGTGGGGAGTCTCGCCCCACTGCTCCCATGATTATCCGCTTTGCCTGCCTGTTGTTCGCGCTGACCGCGACACTCTCCGCTCAGAATCAGAACGCGAAGAGCCCGCCGGCGGGAATCGTGCTCGCGGATAAGGATAAGACCGAGCTGTTGGCAGGAGCGATGAAGCTACAGGCCGACGTCGAGGCACTGAAGAAGCCCGGCGTGCTTGGTAAAGACGTCGCGGGGTATGTGCCAGACGTGGAAATCTTCTCCAAGGCCGTCCTTTGGGCGGTCGAGCTCAACGAAATCTACTCCATCAAGCAGGTCGCCGACGCCAAGAACCTCCTGAAAGTGGGCAACGAGCGCTTGGCCGACCTGAAGTCGGGCAAGACGCCGTGGAAGGCCGCGACTGGGCAGGTCGTGCGTGGCTATCGCTCGAAGATTGACGGCTCCGTCCAGCCTTACGGCCTGATCATCCCTGAGGGCCGTCCGGCTAACGGTGGCCGACTGGACATCTGGCTGCATGGCCGGAGCGATGTCCTAACCGAGCTGGTTTTCCTCGTTCCCCAGTTGGGTAAACCCAAGGCCTTGGCGACCCCGGCCAAGACCATCACCCTTAATATTTATGGCCGTTTCTGTAATGCCTATAAGTTCGCCGGGGAGACGGACCTGCTCGAAGCCATGGAGCACGCCCTCCAGGAATACGGGTGTAGTCGGGATCATGTCGCCCTACGTGGCTTCTCCATGGGCGGGGCGGGGGCCTGGCATATCGGTGCTCAGCACGTTGATCTCTTTGCTGCCATCACCCCCGGGGCTGGGTTCGTCGAGACTGCCGAATACTCTAAGGTCGATGCCGCCGGCAAGGTGCCCCCGACGGAGTGGGAGCGGAAGCTCTTCTCTTTATATGATGTCCCAGGGTATGTCCTCAACCTGTCGAACCGTCCGGTCTATCTGTATTGCGGCGACGAAGATCCCGCTCGCTGGCAGGGGTTGAAGATGGTCGAGGCGGCCAAGGCTCGTGGCTTCGAGATCCCGGAGTTGCTCGGGCCTAAGACCGGCCACAAGTATCACCCCGAGACCAAGAAGCAGCTCGACGCTCTCATGGATGCCGCGACGGAGAAGGGGCGCCCCCTGGCGCCGCTGACGGTCCGCCTGTCGACCCCGACTCTTAAATATAACAAGATCGACTGGGTGACCGTGCACGGCCTCCAGGAGCATTGGGTGCGCTCCGAGATTGAGGCGACCAAGGTCGGCGCGGCCAAGTTTACGGTGAAGACCAAGGGCGTGACCGAGTTCAGTCTGGGGGTGCTGGACGTCTGGCCCAGCGAAGGGTCGCCGGAGGTGACCGTCGACGGCGTTACTTTCAAGGGCGTCACCCGTTTCGAGAAGATCAGCGGTGGGTGGGTGGACCCGCGGACCTTGAACCGGACCGGACCCGGCCTGCAGAAGCGACACGACCTTCAGGGGCCGATCGACGACGCCTTCATGGGTGCGTTCGTCTTTGTACGGCCGACCGGCAAGTCTTCGCATCCGAAGGTCGATGCCTGGGCAAAGTCCGAGCTGGAACTAGCCGTCCGTAAGTGGAAGGTGAACTTCCGCGGGGAGGTACCCATCGTCGACGACATCGCCGTCACCGATGAGCTTATGAAGACCAAGCACGTCATCCTTTGGGGGGATGCCGAGTCTAATAAGGTCATCGCCCGGATGCTGCCGAAGCTGCCCGTTAAGTGGGACGGTGGTAAGGTGTCAGTCGGCAAGGATGGCTATGATGCCGCGACCCATGCGCCGATCTTGATCCATCCGAATCCTCTGGCCCCCGAGCGCTATGTCGTCCTGAACAGCGGTTATACGTTCCGTCAGGGCAGCGATGTCACCAATGCTTTGCAGACGCCGAAGCTTCCCGACTGGGCGATCGTGGATATCACCGTGGCGCCCTCGGCGCAGTGGCCGGGTAAGGTGACCGATGCCGGGTTCTTTGATGAGGGGTGGGGCGCGCGCTGAGCGCGCACGTAAACTCTTTGACCGGTTGATCCGTGGGCCGGTTGGCCGGGGCGATGCAGATGAGCTGGCCGGCTGGCAAGTTGACACGTTGACAAGGAAGGCAGCGATACAAGTTAGAGGCTCAGAGGCTCAGTGGACCAGAGAGAGGGACGTGGGTTGACCGGTTGATCCGTGGGCCAGTTGGCCGGAGCGATGCAGATGAGCTGGCCGGCTGGCAAGTTGACACGTTGACAAGGAAGGCAGCGATACAAGTTAGGGGCTCAGAGGCTCGGTGGACCAGAGAGAGGCACGTGGGTTGACCGGTTGATCCGTTGGCCGGTTGGCAAGGGAGGCAAAGCGCGGCGAAACTCCGTGAGTGGGCATGTTGAACGGCGGCGAACGAGCTGCCCCTACCTAAATACAGCGGATGCGATGTCATCGCATCCCTACCAGATGCGGGGTTGAAAGGGGTGGGGGCGAGGGCAGGCTGGTGGGCATACCCCCTTCCCCATGCGTTCCTATGCCTGTTTGTTTGTGTTGTCTGTGTCCTTGGTTTCGAACCTATCGGCGGCGGTCTTGAAAGCCGGAGCGGCGGTGACGGACATCACCCCGACGATGTTGCCGATGAACATGCCGGGAGGCTTTAGTGCAAATCCTGCCACGAGCACGCATGACCCCCTGAACGCGCGGGCTTTGGTGCTCGACGATGGTAAGACCAAGATTGCCTGGGTGGTGATCGATCATCTCAGCGTCCCGAAGAAGATTGCCACCGAGGCGAAGGAGATCGCCGCGAAGGCCACCGGCATTCCTGTGGAGCACATGCTCGTATCTGCGACGCATACGCACACCGGCGTGGGCGCTGCTGATGAATTTGTGGCGGAGGTCACCGGGGGGCCTAAACTTTCCGACCGGCAGATCAAAGCGAACGCCTATCGACAGGTCATGCTGGATGGCATCTCGCAGGCCATCATTCAGGCGCATGGCAAACTACGTCCCGCCCTGGCCGGGGCGGCGGCGCAGCCGTTGCCCGGGGAGGTCTTCAACCGTCGGTGGTATTTGAAGCCCGGCAAGATGGAGCCCAATCCCTTCGGGGAGCTGGATAAGGTGAAGATGAACCCGAATAATTCTCCGGACGTGCTGGAGCGCCCCGCCGGGCCGACGGACCCCGATATCACCATCCTCTCGTTACAGGATACCAAGCGAAAGCCTCTGGCCTTGTTTGCCAACTATTCGCTGCATTATGTCGGCGGCATGCCGACCGGACAGGTTTCGGCTGATTATTACGGCGAGTTCGCGCGCTTGATGCCTTCGCGCCTTCGAGCTGACGATCGTTTCGTCGCCGCGATGTCGAACGGCACCTCTGGTGATATCAATAATAACCCCTTCGGTTCGAGCCGTCCCCCGCGGGAGCCCTTTGAACAGATTCGGATCGTGGCGGGCGAGGCGGCGGACACTGCCTGGAAGGCCTATCGAGAGATCGGGGTGCACCGGGCGGACGTCAAACTCGGCATGGTCCAGCGCATCCTCACTTTGAAGTATCGCCGGCCCACCGCCGAGCAGGTCTTGAACGCCAAGGCCATCCTCGCCATCAAGGACAAGGAAGCGATTGCGCGACTCCCGCGGCTCGCCACGAATTATGCGGGCTCGACGGTGTCCGCGGCTACGCGACCTGAGGAGACCATTGATATCATCCTGCAGGCGATTCAGGTTGGGGACCTTGCCATCTGCGCGATCCCGTTTGAGACTTTTGCGGAGACCGGTCTCGAGTTGAAGAAGAAGAGCCCGTTTGGTCGGACCATGGTGGTTGGCCTGGGGAATGGCCGGCACGGCTATCTGCCTACGTCCGCCCAGCATGAGCTCGGTGGATACGAGACCTGGCTCGGGACGAACGTCGTGCAGAAAGATGCAGCCGAGATCATCGTGAAGAATCTCCTGGAGATGATGGGGGAGTTGAGGTGAGCGCAGACCAATGGCCCGCGTGGGGACACGGGGGCGCGGCGGCGTCGCGACCGAATGGGATTAGGGTCAAGGCGGATGCGATGTCATCGCATCCCTACCCTAGAGGCACCCAGGGCAGCACGCGGTGCTGTCCCTACCTTGGGGCCGGGGGTGAACCTTAAGGGGGAATGAAGATGATTTTTCGAGATTTTTGAAACCGTTTGATGGGGGCAGGGGTTTCATCCAAGAATCTCACACACTCCTATGAATATGAACATCGCTTCACTCATCCCCACCATCATCGCCGTCTTGATGATGTTCACCACCCTCGTGCAGGCGGCGCCGAATGTCGGCGAAAAAGGCGGGGCCCGCCGCGAGGCTGGAGCCAAGGGAGCGGAAGACCGTCCCGGCGAAGAGAGTCTCGATAAGCTCCGCGAAAGAATCAAGGCCATGACCCCTGATGAGCGGAAGGAGTTTTTGAAGAATCATCCCGAAGCCGTCGAGCGACTTAAGGAGCGCGTAAAGGAGGCGGCCGGCAAGGAGGCTCCTTCTGGCGATAAGCGCGCCGAGTTCCTTAAGGATCATCCCGAACTCAAGGAACACCTCGAAAAACTGAAGGCCATGTCGCCTGACGAGCGCAAGGCCTGGCTGAAGGACCACCCCGAGGTCGCCGAAAAACTCGAGAAGGCCAAAGCCAAGCTCAAGGAGAAGGCTGAAGACGCCACCCCTGAGCAGAAGGAGAAGCTCAAGGGCAAGATCAAGGAACGCCTCGAGAAGATGACCCCCGAGCAGAAGGAAGAGTTTTTCAAGAAACACCCCGAGGCCAAAGAAAAGCTCGAGGAAGCTAAGAAGTAAGGCGGCCCAGCCACAGGGCAGGGTTGCGAGGCGGCCTTTGGGTCGCCTCGTTTGTTTGGCGTCATCCACGGTGAGGAAGTAAAGATGAGATGACAGTGAGGAGTTGAAGATGAAGACAGAAAAAGTTGCCGAGGAGGGCGCGGTTGCGATAATCATGACATGTTCAAGCTACCCCGTGCTCTGATCGTCGGTTTATTGGCGGCGTTTTCTCTCCACGCGGCCGAAGGTCCGCAACATCGCCCAGCCAATAAGGCCAGCGACAACGAACTGAACCAAGCGGCGTCTCAGGCTGGTGCTGAGCCTGTCGCGTTCCGACGCTTTGCGCGGAACAGTCCGCACGTGCATCTGGATGCGGCGAATCGAGCGCTCGTCATCTGCCAGGCGCTGCCAAACAAGGATGTCGTCGGCACGGATAATTCGCCGTTCACCGGCACGGCGATTCAGCCGCTCGCGCAGACTTTTTTCCTTCATTCGCGTCCGGGTGCCCAGAAGGTGATCTATCTCGACTTCAAAGGACACGCCACCACCGGCACGCCGTGGAACAGCACGAGCGCGACCATCACCACCCCGCCGTTTGATTTGGATGGCAACCCGACGGCATTCTCTGACACCGAGCTCGCGGTCATCCAGGATATCTGGCGTCGTGTCTCGGAGGATTACGCACCGTGGGACATCGACGTCACCACGCAGGATCCGGGGGAAGAGGCCATTCGGCGGACCTCCAGCACCGATGCGCAGTATGGCGTACGTTGCGTGATCGGTGGTTCGAGTCTCGACTGGCTTGGTTCGGCGGCCGGCGGCGTGGCGTATGTCGGCACCTTCGGCGGAGTCGTCGCCGCTTCGGCGGCCTCGAATGACATCCCGGCGTTCGTCTTCCCAGCGCAGTTGGGCAATTCTAACAAAGCGATCGCAGAAGCTGCGGCCCATGAATGCGGGCACACCTTGGGTCTTTATCATGACGGCACGGTCGCATCGGGAACGGCCGCCGGGGTGGAATATTTTGGAGGGCAGGGTGATTGGGCGCCGATCATGGGCGTGAGTTATTACAAAGCCGTCACCCAATGGAGTAAGGGCGAATACCCGCTCGCGAATAATCCGCAGGATCAACTTGCCATCATTACCTCGCGTGTGCCGCCCATCGTGGCAGATCATGGCACCGGCCCGACCAATGCCACCCCGGTCACCGGTACCTCGGTCACCGCCGGCGGGATTATTCGTAATGCCAATGACAGTGCTTGGTATGCCATCCAGGCGGGGGTCGGCGCACTTAATCTCTCGGCGTTGGCGGCCAACCGGGATCCGGATCTCAAGATTGCACTTAGTTTGGTGAACACCGCCGGGCTGACCGTGGCCTCCGGCGTCGCGACGGGGACCAATGGGATGAACGCATCGCTTTCCGCGACTCTGACCGTCCCGGGTATCTATTATATCGTTCTCCGCGGAGCAGCCGATGGCACCGGGGCGACCAATTACAGCAACTATGCGTCGGTCGGCCGTTTCTCGCTGACGGGCAGCTGGGTCGGGACGAGCACGCCGCCGCCTCCGCCCGTATATCCTCCCGTGGCTTCGACCGTGGGCACGACTCCGACCAACGGTGCCGCCCCGTTGACGGTGAGTTTCGCTTCGGCTCATTCCACGACGACCAACGCCGGGGCGCTGCGTTATCTGTGGAATTTCGGTGACGGCACGGTGACTTCGAGCCTCGCCAATCCGGTGCACGTCTACACCGCGGTCGGTAATTTCACCGCCACGCTCACCGTGATTGATGGAATCAATCTCACCAACACCACGACCACCGTCATCAACGTCACCGCGGCGCCGCCGCCTCCACCCCCGCCGCCGACGGCGGCTTACGTGGATGTCTCTGGTATGACCGCCGCTTGGTTTGACATCACCAATGGGAGGGCTGTGCGCCGCGACGCGGATAACGACGATGACGATAGCGGGGTCCGTCCACGCCCGACGAATCGCAACGCCATGGGTTACTTCGCCTGCACCGTGACCATCTCTGATAATGCCGGTAAACCCGTGTCTGGAGCGACCGTCTCGCTGACCGCCTCTGGCATCCTCAACGGGAAGGTCCAGGTGCGGACAGATCGCAACGGCCAAGTGGAAGTCGTCTCGGAGCGTATGCTCGCGACGACCACTGGAAGTGTGACGTTCGCCGTCACCCATGTGCAGTTCACCGGTAAGGCTTACAATGCCAGCAAGAACGCGGTCAGCAGCGTCACCGTTAACAGGTAGACGCCCGCCGGCGTCCGTGGATTCTGAACAGAGCCGCTGCCGAGCAGCGGCTCTTTCGTGTTTAGGCCCAGAGGCGCTGCACCGCCCAAACGATCCCGGTGAGGGCGATCGCGGCGGAGGCCG
>SESF01003524.1_pt1 | contig 14310 bp, 12 predicted proteins | sample 3171521 | NCBI WGS metagenome assembly SESF01 (sample SAMN10866945, study PRJNA518727) | freshwater metagenome | biome: subpolar coniferous forest; feature: holomictic lake; material: water; isolation source: holomictic Lake 227, 6 m and 8 m depth | place: Canada: near Kenora, Ontario | collected...
CGCTAGACTTCGTTCCGCCTCCATTCGGAGGCTTCGGGCGACATGGTCCTTGATCAGACGCAGCCAGGCGACCTGCGCCTCGGTGAACTTGGTCCCCGAGCCCGAGTGTCGGGCGAAGATCCATTCCTTGAAGTTGCGGTCGACGGTGCGGTCATAGGAGGTCAAGATTGTGTCGATGCCAAAAACCGCGCGTATGAGGGCGACCAGGGCCGTCAGGGCGCTGGCCGGAGAACCGGTCGCTCCATGGAGCCTTTCCCAAGCTGTCCAGACCGTATAGGGCGCGAGCGCGGGCTGTTCTCGGACAAGCTGATCGTGGAGATCCTCGTTTGCCGCGTAGGTGAGTTCGCGGCGGCGTTCTGGCTGCCCGAACAGGATCTGGAGGGCGAGAACCTCGTCCCGCTGTGTTTCCACCCATGACCTGAACTCCGAGACAAGCCGCCCGGCTCGCTCCTCACTTTCCTTGGCCCACTCGGCGGTCTCGATCGCATCGGGATTGACCATATCGATCAGCTGTTCGTGAACCTGTCGTATCTCCTCGATCCACTTGTTGAGCTCGCCGGTGAAAACCCGCGCAGCTGCTTCGGTCCTGCGCTTCCGCGCCGCAGCGAGAGCTCCATCCGAAGGTTGCATCGCGGGTAGCGTGGCTTCGCTCGCCCTCGCCATCTCCTCGATAAGGTCGGGATCATGCGCGGCGAAGAGCGCCCGGACTACTTCGCTGAGTTCCCTGCCGCCCGATGTGACGCTGAATTCCTTGTGCTCCTTCCCGGTGAGCACCCGATCGAGGCGGGCGAGCCTGGCGCCCAGTGTCGTAAACAGCGCCTCGTCCCGCGCACCGACTGCCACCGCCTTGGAGCAGTGACTCGAGCGGTATCCCAGGCTTCGCATTCAAGGCGCGGCTCGCCGTCTTCCGGGACTTCGTTGCGCCGACCGCATCAATTATGACAAAATGATCCTTCACCTCGCGCGCGGAGGGAGTCACCTTGCGGAGATCGTCAAGAGAGATCGTCCGTGTGCCCCTCCCCTTCATCTGTTCGAAGTAATTCGCGCTCCGCACATCGCGCATGAAGATGAGGCACTCGAGGGAGCGCACATCGGTGCCGGTCGCGATCATGTCCACCGTCACAGCGATACGCGGCCAGTATGCGTTGCGGAAGCGCGCCAAGGTGGACTTGGGGTCCTCGGAGCGGTAGGTTACTTCTTGCAAAAGTCTTTGCCCTCGCCGAATTCCTCACGGAAGATATGGATGATGTCGTCCGCGTGACTGTCGGTCTTGGCAAAGATGAGGGTCTTGGGAATTTCTCCGCGCCCGGGAAAGAGGGTTTGGGCGAGCTCGCGATATGCCCTGGCAATTGTTCGTATCTGGCTCGGGTTGACGACGTCGCGATCGAGATCCTTCCCGGAGTAATCCAGATCCTCACCGAGCTCCTCCATGCGTCGACGACGCGAGAGTTCCTCCCGGAAATCGACAAGTTCCCTGGCTTTGATGCCCGCGCCGCTTCTCGTGACTTTAGTATCAAGCACGAAGACATCGTAGCCGACGTTGACCCCATCCGCGACGGCCTCCTCATGGCTGTACTCGCTCACCACGTTCTGGTTGAAAAAGCCATAGGTCCTCACATCGGGAGTGGCGGTGAGACCAATGAGGAAGGCATCGAAATACTCGAGCACCTGTTTCCAGACCTTGTAGATGCTTCGATGGCATTCATCGATCACGATGAAATCGAAGAACTCCGGCGGCATCCCCGAATTGTAGACGACGGGAACCGTCTCGCGCCCGCGCCATTCGGATTCGGCAGGGTTCGCTTCCTCGGCTGTTTCCTCGAGCTCATCACCCCTCAGCATCGAGTAGAGCCGCTGGATGGTGCAGATGCAGACATCCGCTCCGGCCGGAATGCGGCTGCTCGAAAGGCGCATTGTCGAGGTGCCTGAGCCTGGATTTCGCATAATCCTCGGACTGTTCTTCGGCCATGATGAGGCGGTGACCCTCGTCCTCGCGCTTGGCCTCGATGATGCCGACGGGGGAGCCGTCGATGAAGAGCACATAGTCGGCTGGTCCCGAGTCTGTACGGCATTCCCGGAGTATCACTCCGCGATCGGCCGAAAGGTTCAACTGGCTCTGATCCTGGACAAGCCATCCCGCTTCGGACAGCAATACATCGATTGAATCTCTCGCCCTTTGTTCGGGATTCCGGTTCATGTGAAGTCCCACTTCATGGTCACGCTCACAGCTCCTCCCAGGCATTGGCAACACAACGCGTCCGTAGCTCGATGATGGACTCCACCGAGGCATAGGCGCTGTGGTCGCTGAGCACGACGGTTGGAAGGGATCGGAGCGGCGAGCCCTGGGGCAGGGGTTCGACGGCGAAGACATCCAGGCCAGCCCCTCCGAGGCGCTTCGCCTGCAAGGCTGCGACCAGGGCCTCCTCGTCGATGATGGGCCCCCGCGCGGTGTTGATGAGCATCGCGGTGCTCTTCATGCGGGCGATCGCCCCAGCGTCAATGAGGCCCCTCGTCTCCTCATTCAAGGTGAGGTGTATGGACAGCCAGTCGCACTCGGCGAGTACCGCTTCGAGCGGCGCGGCGGCGAGGGGGCTGCCTGAGGCCCGGCCCGGTGAGGGCAAAGGACCCTCGGGCAGGCTCCTCGACCAGACCAGGATGCGGGCAAAGCCGAGGCCGCTGGCTGCCGCAATGAGGGCGCGGGCCGAGCCTCCGTAGCCCAGGACTCCCAGGGTACTGCCCGCCACCCTCCGACCCGGCTCCACCTCGTTCCACAGGCCCTCCCTGATGGCCCGGTCCCTGGCGGGAATGCCGCGAGCGAGGCTGAGGATGAGGCCCAGGGCGTGTTCGGCGACCTCCTGGCTGCAATAGCCTGGCACGTTCCGCACTGCGATGCCCCGGCGTTCGGCAGCCCCGACTTCGATGTTGTCGAGGCCCACCCCGTAGCGGGAAATCACCCGGCAACGGTCGAGGGCCTCGATGGCGCTGCCGTCGACCCGGGCCATGTTCACCAGGAGGGCGTCCGCGTCGCGGCACTGGGAGGCGACATCGCTGGCGCTCCGGCAGTCGGCAACCTCGAGGCGCCCTCCCCTACTCTCGACAAATTCACGCTCGATGCGGGCTTCGCCAAAGCGGTTGTCGGTGATCATCACGAGGGCGCCCTGTCCGCCCGATCGCTTGCCCATGTCCAGCCTCCAAAAGCCCTGCAGCTGCTATCGGGCTGGAAGGATGATAGCCTCGCTCCGGGATGCATAGCCACCGTCGATCGGATACACCGTCACGAGGGTTCCGCCGAGGAGGTCGGCCGCGTGGTAGGAGGAGGGGCCGGTCTTCGTGCCGTAGGTAAGCCGGATGCCCTCCACCAGAAGGGAACAATTGTTCAGGTGATCGTGGCCTGAAAGGATCTCCGAGGTGCTTCCAAGCCGTTTCACCCTGGCAAAGAGCCCCGAGTCCTCAAGGGGCGGACAGGGAGCCTCACGGGCGAAGCCACGGTCTGCCGCTCCTCTTCCATCCTGGTGGAAGGCCGCGACAGCGGCAGTCATCTGGGGCAGGGGAATGTGGAAGGCCAGGAGGGTGGGCAGGGGCGGGGAGCCCTGTCCGCGCGAAAGGCCCTGTCCGCGCGAAAGGCCCTGCACGAGCCATTCGTACCAACTGATCTGGTCGGGATAAATATAGTCATAGTAGCTACGACCTCCGGGATAGTTCCGGTACTCGCCTGAGTCGAGCATGATGAGGGCAAAGGCGTCGCGACCCTCACCATCGACGAGGCGGAGTACCCAGTTGCCAACACCATGGATCGAGGCAGGTCCCTGCGAAAAGAGGGAGCCCGGGGCCTTTTCATACAGCTCGCCGTACCAGGACCTCGGCCGCGGCCCCTCGGCATCGTGGTTTCCCAGGACGGTTCCCCAGGGCCTGCCAAGGCTGCCCAGGAGGGCGGCAACCGATTTCGCAGCCCCCGGCGAAAAGGGACCCACGCTGTTGTCGCCAAGGCTCAGGATGAAGTCGGGCTCGGTGAGGGCAGCCAGCTCCCGGATCTGCCGGAAGCCTGCAGCGTCCATGAAGGGCTGAAGCCCCACCTGGATATCGGCCAGCACAAGGATGCGGAAGGTCCCGTCGGCGCCCAGGGGAAGGGAGGGATAATCCGAGGCGTGAAACTCCCCGAAACACGCGGGGCTTGGGCCTGCGGCCAGGGGCGACAGGGGCAGGGTTGCGGGTTCGCCAAAGAGGCCGCAGCCAAGGCCGAGGCCAGCCAGAAGGAGGGGCACAATCGCCGTCCTCACGCGCAGGGCCGATTCATGAGCTGCGCGCCGAAAGCCAGTCGATCAGGTCGAGGAGGGTTTCCTTCGGCACTGGCCGGAGGCCGGGGATGCCCTCCACGCTGGCACGCGCCTGGACACCGAGCTCCTCTCTCTCGCGCCTGAGCTCGCCGGCAATGCCCAGCCCTTCCACAAGGCCACGGACCCAGGCCGCCTCCGCTTCACCCGCCTCGGGCGACCCGTAGATCGAAGAGAGCCGGAGCCGGGTAGCCGCATCGGCGCGGGCAAAGAGGCGGGCGCGCATAAGGGTCTTCTTGTTCTCCCGGAGGTCCGAATACGCGCCCTTGCCGGTGACAGCCGGATCGCCGAAGAGGCCGATCTCGTCGTCACGGAGCTGGAAAACGAGGCCGGCCAGCTCTCCCACGGCAAAGAGTCCCTTCGCTGTCGCCTCGTCGCCCGCCAGCATCGCACCACAGGCGATGGGGAGGGAAAAGCTGTAGCGCGCTGTCTTGCCCCTGTAGACAGCGAGGATAGCCTCTTCGTCCGGTTCCTCGGGCAGGCCGCCGAAGCGGCAGTCAGCCATCTGGGCGAGGGCAACAAGGGTCAGCTCGCCCGAGCAGAGCTCCAGGATGCCGGGGCCCAGGGGCAGGCCAGCAACAGAGCGGGCGAGGGCTCCAAAACCCTCAAAATAGCAGATGTCGCCTGCGCAGATTCCAAGGGACTCGCCGAGGTGGGGGGCATCGAAGGCGCCCTTCGATGCCGCCTCATCACGGTAGCTGGCGTGGATGGCCGCCTTCCCTCGGCGAAGCTCGTCACGGTCCATGATGTCGTCGTGGACGAGGAGGCCTGCCTGGAAGAGTTCCATCGCCACGGCAATACCGGAAGCTGACGGCGCATCCCCATCCGTGCAGAGTTCTGCGCCAAGGTAGACGAGGGCTCCGCGCAGCATCTTGCCGCGTCCCGCATACTCTGCGAGGCGCGCCATAAGCTCGGTGCCCCCCAGGTGGAGGCTTGCAGGCCAGCCTGCAGGCGCTGCTCCGCGCTCGCGGACGAGGGAAGAGAGCCCTGTCATGATGAGCTGCCGCCGCGACCGAAGGTACGCAAGCGCGAGGTCGCCGGGCTGCCGCACTGGTTCCATGACCCCACTCTAGCAGATCGGCCTGCGCTACAGAAGGACAGGCCCTACAGGAAGGCTGCCGTATCGGCGGAGGCGAGGCTGCGCACATCGGCATGGAAGCTTGAGTCGGCGATGAGGATGCCCCGCCTGAGGGCTTCGATACTGGCTGATCCTGTCAGGAGCATCACGGAGCGGAGGCCAAAGGCAAGGCGCTCGATGAAGGCCAGGGCCCCATCCCGTCCACCAGACTCGACGGCGCGGAGGAGGGGAAGGGCCGTTCCGACGAGGCCCGCACCGAGGGCAAGGGCCTTGGCCAGGTCCAGGCCGCTCCGTATGCCTCCCGAAGCGATCAGGCGTGCTGGCTCCGTCCCGCCGCCAGCGATGGCTGCCAGGAGGAGGGCCGTGGGATAGCCCCACTCCTGGAAATCGGCAGCCGCGTCGCGAAGGGGGCCAGGATCAAGGCGCTCGGCTTCGACGGCGATCCAGTTCGTCCCCCCTGCCCCTGCGAGGTCGATCTGGGAGGCCCCCGCTGCGAGGAGGGCGCGCGCCTCAGCTGGCCCGATGCCAAAGCCGGTTTCCTTGACGATCACGGGCAGCGGACTTGCTTCGAAGAGCCCGGACAGGGCGTCGCGGAGACCCACGAAATCGCGGTCGCCACCCTCCTGGAAGAGTTCCTGAGCGGGGTTGAGGTGGACGACGAGGGCATCGGCCTCGAGGCGCCGCGCGATGTCAAGGACTGCGGCATGCCCGTGCTCGCGCAGAGATACCGCTCCGATGTTGGCGAGGAGGGGAACGTCGGGAAGGAGGCGCCTCAGCTGGAAATCAGCGAGCCAGGAGGAGTCGCGAAGGAGGACCCGGAAGGAGCCCAGCCCAAAGGCAATCCGCGCCTCGTTGGCAGCAGCCGCCAGGACCTGGTTTACGCGGCCGCCGCCCGCTGAGCCACCGGTCATGCAGGAGGCCAGGAGGGGCAGCCTGAGCCTGTAGCCGAGGAACCCAGAACCTGAGTCGATGGCCGCAAGGGAAAGCTCGGGCAGGGCCCGGTGCGCGAAGGACAGGCGTTCCCAGCCAGAGCCGCCAGCACGCGTCTCGACCCTGTGCAGGACCGGGTCCACGCAGATGGACAGATGCCTCTCCTTGCGCTCGCTCGCGGACTCTCCGGTCATGGCGCGGACACCCGGTCCATGCCGCTGGCATCACCCTGCCGGGGGCAACTTATGATAATAGTACAGGTATTCCTAGTACCCATATTCCCGGTACCCGTCAGCGCGGACACCCAGCAAGGCGAAGGCGCCTGTGCCGCCGGTCAGACCTGCGGCGCCGGGGGAGGCGGCGGCAGCCTCCTCGTAGCCCGAGGTCCAGAGGTCGTAGTCATCCATCGTCGCGGCCCTGCGCCCGGCCATCACGGCATCAAGGTCCCAGGAGTCGATCACCGCCGGCGCGCCGGGCATCACGGTCGCCGTCCAGACGGTCATCACGCTTCCCGAGCCATAGGAGGCCAGGAGGAGACGCTTCCCGACGACCGCGTCGCCGTGCTTTTTCCTGAGGATCCGGAGGGTGTTGGCCAGGAGGATGAAGAGGGAGGCTGAGTAGGAGTTCCCGATGTCGGCGATGATGTCGACCGAATCGAAGAAGGAGCGCTCCTCTAACCAGGCAAGGGCCCCTGCCTCGTCGAGGCCGAGGTCCTTGGCCAGGAGGCGCTTCATGGCTATTTCGGGCATGTTGCGGAAGGGAGTATGAAGGACGACGGCGTCGATGGAGTTGAACTGCCCTGCCCGGCTGACACCGAGGCGGGAAGCGTGGTCGCCCCAGGCCTCGTCGAGGCTCTGGAGGTAGCACTCCATGGAGTAGCCACCCTTGACCCGGGCGATGGTCGAGCCCAGGGGCCTGAAGAAATCGTCGACGTCGCGGGAGCAGAGCCCCGCCGAGGCCGGGTCAAAGCACAGAAGCCGTGGATCGCGTTCCACGAGCATGGCCACAGCGCCCGCACCCTGGGTGATCTCTGCAGTCGACTTGAGCGCATAGCGGGAAATGTCTGAGGCGATCACGAGGCCGGTATCCCGGCTCTCCCGCGAAATGGACAGGAGTGCGGCTATGGACAGGAGCCCCATCGAACCACCGGCGCAGGCGTGCTGGACCTGGAAGGTCGCCAGGGAGCTGGGCACAGGCAGGCCTGCCTTGGCCAGCATGCCCTGGACGTAGGCGGCCACCGGTTTGGAATGATCAAGCCCGGTCTCGGTGCCGGTGACGAGCCAGCGTAGGGCACGGGTCTTTTCAGGCGCATTGGCAGCAAGGAGGGCCCTCGCCGCTTCAGCGGCCATGGTGGCGGTATCCTCCTGGGAGCCGGGGAAACGCAGTTCCCGCTGTCCTGTCGTCTGAAGGGCACGCTCCAGGTGCTTCTTGAGTTCGGGATTGTCGGCGATCCTGCGCGCCACCAGCTCCGAAAGGATCATCGCGTTTCGGGGAACGTAGAAGCCTATGTCTCCCAGTCCAACCTTGTTCGCGTCCATGCTGCCTTCTTCCGTGATGCCGCCCGTCCTGCGGGCTATGGGCACAAGCCCGACATCATCCGATGCGTAAGGGTATACGCGCAGAGGGCCCTGCGGTTCAACGAGGCCCCTGTCGCGTTATCAGTCTTTTTCAGCTGCTTCCTCGTCCTTGACCTTCCATCGACCCTCGGCGTGTGAAAAGCGCGAGGCGGGCATTTCGAGCATTCTTCCGTCTTCGCCGGCTATCTTGACGGTACCCGAAAGGGCATTGACCTCGATGACACGGAAGTTGGTCCCATCCCAGGGGAAACGCACGCCTTCCCCCGGGAGTTCCCGGCGTGCATCACGATAGAACCCATACTCATAGGCAAGGCAGCACAGGAGGCGCCCGCAGGGGCCGGAGATCTTCATGCTGTTGAGCGAGAGGTTCTGGTCCTTGGCCATCTTGATGGAAACAGGAGTGAGCTTGTCCGAGACCCCGTGACAGCACAGGACGCGCCCGCAGACTCCGCAGCCCCCGATGACGCGCGCCTCGTCGCGCACACCGATCTGCCTGAGCTCGATGCGCATCTTGAAGACATTGACGAGATCCTTCACGAGTTCGCGGAAATCCACCCGCGACTCCGCGCTGAAGAAGAACAGGATCTTCGATTCTTCTAGAAGGTAGTGCGCGGTCACCAGCTTCATGGCCAGGTTGCGCGAATCTATCTTCTGGCGGCAGAGTTCGAATGCCTTGCGCTCCTTCTCCTCGTTGGCCAGGGCCTTGGCCTGGTCATCGGCGGTCGCGATGCGGTCCACCTTGATAAGGTCCTCGTGGTTGACGCGGCCAGGGTTATTCACCAGTCCCTGCACGGTGCAAAGGTCCTTGCCATAGCGCGTCGGTGCTACCACGATCATGCCTGGTTCGAGGACTTCGCCTTCCAGCCAGGCAAAGTAGGTTTCGTTGGAGTGGCTGGCGCAGATCCGGAACAGGGGGCTTGGAAGCCCGTCGCCCCGGTGTCCCCGGGCGGAGCCACTGGCGGAACCGCCGTTTTCCCCTGCTGCTGCCTCTCCTGTCGATGCAAAGTCCTGCCCCTGAGTCTCGTCCTCGAGGTGGCTGAGATCCTCGTCGCCGTCGCCCACGAAATCGGCCATTGCTTCCCCCAGAAGGGATGGCCGTCGGCTTCCTGCCGCCCAGTCTCCCCGGTCACTCGTCGTCTCGCCCCGGGATCGCCCGGAACTGCGCCATTATTGAATGAAATCTATCAGCATGCCATTGATCTCGTCGATCCGCCGGAGGATCTCGAGACGGTCCCGCTGGCTGCGCAGGATCTCCGCCGCCAGCCTTTCGAGCGACTCGTCGACCAGCGTGATGCTGAGGTATTCCTTGCGGTTCAGGATGGTTCCACCTGTCTGCCGCTCCACCGAATAGGAGCGCTCCACGACCTGGTGGATGAAGTCCCTCACCGCCTTCTTGTAGGCCTTGATGCTCTCGAGCCCGAGGTCGTCCTTGAGCTTGTCTCCAGCCTCGTGGACGGCGTCGAGGAGGCCCTCGATGGCTCCGTCCGAAAAGGCTTCGCCAGAGAGCCTGGCCGAGATGCCAGATTCGGTACTCCCCTTGGCTTCGTCGAGGGCTTCCACAAGTTTCGAACGGAAGAGGCCCTTGGTTTTTCCCTGTCTTCCAGTTTTTTTATCCTCGTCGTTCCTGCGCGGGAGAAGGGGAAGAAAGGGATTCGTTCCGTCGGGAAAATCGATTCGTGCCACATCAAAACCTGTCTGCCCTGGAATCCCCGCTGCCATCATCATCGGCAGGGTCTTCCCGTCGTGAAGCGCCCAGGCTGGCGTCGCCCCGGAAGGGTCCCAGGAAGCGGAGGGGATCGCCGTGCCGCTCCACAAAGCGCTTGAGTTCTCCTTCCGCGCCCGTGGATCTGCCGGTGACCTCGACAGCGCCGTGGATGGTCGCCCCATCCTCCGCCTCGAAGCGCGGGGCGAAAATGTTTCCCAGCACCACCGCTCCCGAAAGGAGCCTCGCACGATCGGTCACATAGAGGTCGCCCCGTACGATACCGCCCACGATGACCGATTGCGCCCTGATCGAGGCATCTATCCGTCCTGTAGCCCCGACTACGACACGACCGGTCGCCCGAATTGACCCCCGGAGATCGCCGTCCACACGGATCATCCCGTCGACATCGAGGTCTCCCTCGAGGGCCGAGCCTGCCCCTACGAGTGTATTTACGAGCGAATCGCGGATTTCAGCCATGTTGGGTGAGGGATGATTAGTCCCTGTACACGTCGGATCCCACGTTTCCAGGCGTCGCAGTGGCAGTTACGCTCGCATTGGCCCGGAGGTTGAGGAACTGGATAGGATCGATGACATCGGTCCCGAGGTGGATCTCATAGTGGAGGTGGGGGCCTGTTGTAAGGCCTGTATTGCCCATGGTGCCGATGACCTGGCCCTGCTCTACCTTCTGTCCCTTATAGACCCTGAAGGAAGCGAGGTGGGCGTAGCGGGTAAAAAAGCCACGGTTGTGCTGGATGATGATGTAATTGCCAAAGTCGTTGGCAAAGCTGACCGTAACGACCTTGCCGTCGGCAGTGGCCACGACGGGATCTCCGGTGCGGTAGGTCGAGATGTCTATGCCCTTGTGGATGTACCACTGGCCTGAGAAAGGATTCTCGTTCTGCCCGTAATACATGGAGATGTGCCCGATCCCACCCTTGACCGGCCAGATGTTCGGTATGCTCGTAAGCACTGCGCTCTGGTTGGAAAGAAGGGAACCGATCTCGTTGACCGGATCGATGGACTTTTCAAGGTAGTCGGTGACCTTCTTGATCTCGGTGACCTCACGGACAGACCCTGCGCCAGAAATGTCAGACTCGAAAAAGGAGGAGAGGTCACCGCGCTGGGCCTCTGAGTCTGGGGAGCTGGCCCGGGTGCCGACACGCGATACGGTCTGGGCCAGGGCCACCTCAAAGCGTCGGGCTGCATTCACCAGATGTCCGGTCTCGTCACGCATGGCGTCCAGGCTGGCTCGGGCGCTCGAAAGATCGCTGGTCCGCGAACCGAGGACCTTGTTCGTGTCGGTAAAGCGGGAGATCGTAAAAACTGCTGCCGACACGATGATCGCAAAGGCTGCGACAATGCCGATGAGGCTGAAGAAAGTGATCTGAAAGTTGAAGATCTTCTTTTCGGTGTGGGGGATGAACATGATCGTGAGCTTCTGCCTGCCACCCGTTGCGAGCCGCCCGAGAAAACCGCCCAGGGAGGTGGCAGCGGCTCGAACCCGGCCGGTCACGCGTCCGAAAAACGCGCTCTCGGCCTTCTTGTATGCTCTTAGGGCAGACACTCCCCGATCCTCCTGTAAACCAGCTGACAATATACTGAGCAGAGTAACATTCGTAATATCGGCCTGTCAAAGGGGGATTCCCAGTCGTTTCGAGGCTATTGTAGCACCAGGAGTCTGGCTTTTCCCCCATTAGCTGAATTATAATCCGCGGATTGTTTCTGCAGCTTGGAGGAATTTCATGGAACCACGGAAAAAAATCCTGGTTGTGGACGATGTCGAGGCCAACAGGTCGAGGATTAGGACCTTTTTTTTCATGTTGCACTTCGATGTTGAAATGGCGGAGGATGGCCTGGCGGCCAAGAAGCTCATCGAGGCAGGCAGATTCGACCTCGTGGTCAGCGACATCGAGATGCCCAACATGAACGGCTTTGAACTCCTCGCCTGGATCAAGGGCAGGCCAGAGAGCCGGGCCATCCCTGTCGTGATGCTCAGCAGCCTCGACAGCCCCGATGTCCTGCAGCGCTGCACGAAGCTAGGGGCAGTATCCTATATGGTCAAGCCCTTCACGAAGGAGAAGATCGAGGCGTCCCTGGCCAAGGCCGGCTTCTAGGTCCATGACTGACGACCAGGAAACCACGGCCGCTGTCCTTGAATCCCTTGAGGACCTGGAATCAGGTCTCCTCGAATTCGAGCGGGCCTTCGAGCGCGGCGAAGATGCCCGTCCCCTGGTCCACATGCTGTTCCGGATAGCGCATAACCTGAAAAGCTCCTTGGGTCTTTTGGGCAGGAAGGGCTCGGGCGAAACCTTCCACGCAGTGGAGTCGGCCCTCGAGCTGGTCCGTTCCGGCAAGCGAAACGCCTCCCAGGAGCTCATTGACCTCCTCATGGATGCCATCGACGAATGCCGGAACGATATCAACGACAGCCAGGAGTCCGAGGAAATCCCTGAAGCAACCCGTTCCTCGCTCCGCGCCTTCTGCAACGAAGTGCCCGCCTCCCCTGCCGAGTCCAAGGGTCCCGGAGTCAAGCTTTCCCCCACAGAGGCCCGTTCCCTTGCTGGGGCAGTCGCGGAGGGCATGAGTGCCTGGGTCCTCGAAAAAACTGTCAGCGGGAAATTCGACCCTGAGACGGCCAGGACCCTTCCCGTCTTCGAGACAATCCAATCCATCGGCATTTTGATAAGCCTCGAGATCCTCAGCCCGAACCAGGACGCGCCGGAGGGGATCCTCGTTGCCCTCTTCGCCACGGCCCTTTCGGCAGACGATCTGTCGTTCCGAATCTTCGATACCCTCCGGCCCCTGTCAGCAGCCCAGATAGCCGCCCTCAAGGTCTCCCCCGAAGCTGCGGCCACCCCGCCCCTTCCAGCTGCGAAGGAAAAGTCTGCAGCCAAGGCCGAACGCGCCACTGCTACAAAGCCTCCAGCAGAAAGCATTGCCGCCGTCCCTTCTCCTGTCGCCCCGAATACCCTACTCCCGCCTGTGGCCCCGGAGCAGCCGGGCATTCCACTTCCCCGCATCCTTATTGTAGAAAGCGATGCAAGGGACCTCTGCTCGCTGCAGCGCATGCTGGCTTCCTTCGGCCGGATCGATTCCGCCACCACGGCGGAAGAGGCAATCGATGCATTCCACCATGCCCTCAACGCCCAGCGCTATGGCCTCGTGTTCCTCGCCTCTGGCATCGAAGACCAAAAGGGATCCCAGACCTTGACCTCCATGCGGCGGCTCGAGCTTGAGGCCGGAATTTCCCCTGGCGATGGCGCCCGTATCGTGATGGCCGCCGAACTCCAGGACTACGCCTCCGTCTCCTCAGCCTTCAAGAACCAATGCGACCTCTATCTGATAAAGCCGCTGTCAGCCGCAAAGGTCGCAGAGGCCCTGCAGAAGTTCGGCGTCGAGCGTTTTGGGCCAGAGCCAGGTTTGGAGGATCCCTTCTCAGGCAGCGCTTGCGAAGAGGAGTCGCCAGACCTCCTGAATGAGCTGCACGACATCGAGAATGAGTTCCACCGGGCTACGACGATGGAGGATTTCAGCAAGCTGGTAGTAAAACGGGGTCGTGAGTTCCTTGACTTCGACCGTTTAGCCCTCCTCCGCTACGATGCCGCTACCGAGGCCATACACGGGACCTGGGGCATTGACGAGGCGGGCAAACTCGTCGACGAGCACGACTTCGAAGCTAAAGTCGCCCCGGATGACGACTTCGTCCGGGATAATCTAAGAAAACGGAACTTCCTTGCCGTGCGCGACGGAAGGGTCCTCCTGAACCGGGGAAAGGCAGTGGGAAGAGGCTGGAACGCCATGATCGCCCTGTGGAACGATGATCAGGTCATCGGCTGGATTGCGGCGGACAACCACCTGCGCCACCGTCCCCTCCTCCCCCTCCAACGCTGGCTTGCCGTGCTCTTCGGGCAGCTCGTCGAAAGCCACCTCGATCGCAAGTACCAGAGCGAGAGCCTTATCGCGACCGTAGCCCAGCTCACCATGGAGCGCGAAACCCAGGCTCGTGACCTTCGCAAACTCATCGAGGGGGAGAAGTCGCAGAACAGCCTCAAGGATCGCCTTTTCTCCGTTTTCGCGCAGGACCTCCGAGGGCCCCTGGGTGCCCTTCGTGGCATGGTGGACATGGCGCTCTCCGATGATAATCCCATTTCCGGGCAGGATATGGTCGACATCATGCCCGAGATCCAGCGGTCCATCCACAGCGCCTTTGGACTCCTGGAAAACCTCCGTGAATGGGTGCGAGGGCAGATGGACGAAATCACGGTCCTGAGGCAGCGCCTCGCCGCCAGGGATCTGATTTCTTCCGTGATAGACAGCCTCTCCTCCGTTGCGGCGCGCAAGAACATCACTATCGTGAACGAGATCAGCGACGAAGCCTACATCACCGGAGATAGCCGTATCATCGCCGCGATCCTCCAGAATTTCCTCTCCAACGCCATCAAATTTTCGCTCCCCGGGGGCCGCGTGGGCTTTGCCTCGACCTGGGACGGCGAGGCCCAGGCTACCCGGATCTCTGTACGGGATGAGGGCATCGGCATGAGCGAAGAACAGCAGGCGCGCATCTTCACCATGGATCCCGGCAAGCGCCGGGAGGGGACGCAGGGCGAGGGGGGCAGCGGCATCGGGCTCGTGTTCTGCGCCGATCTGGCCAAGCGCCTCGACGCCTACCTCGAGGTGGCAAGCGAAGCA
>SESF01013668.1_pt1 | contig 14306 bp, 20 predicted proteins | sample 3171521 | NCBI WGS metagenome assembly SESF01 (sample SAMN10866945, study PRJNA518727) | freshwater metagenome | biome: subpolar coniferous forest; feature: holomictic lake; material: water; isolation source: holomictic Lake 227, 6 m and 8 m depth | place: Canada: near Kenora, Ontario | collected...
TTTACTGAAGCAGATAAAGATCCTGTGTTCAAAGAAGAAGTGTTTGGTGCTGGCCGTAGCAATTATGCACACGACAAATCGTTGCCAAACTTTACATTTTTAATTGAACGATTAATTCCTACATTCTTAGAATTAGAAGAATTTAAGTCAATCGGGTTCAAGTATACAGCCGATGTATTACCGATGAAATATCAGCCATATATTGACGAATTAATGGTACTTTCTGACCTCAAAACACTGATAAATCGTCATCAAAGTGACGAATTATACGACATATGGAACTACTACAGACATAGGTTTGTTAACCAAAATCCCAACATTTTCCAATTGGAGTAGTTATCCAATAGATAAATTAATAAAGTATGTAGTAAAAAGAGAGTCCACCAGTACTATATATTAAACATTCGGAGGATTCATGAATGACACAAACTACACAGGAGAAGTATTACTGTGCGGGGCGAGCTTGCGATAAACGCGATACATGCCACAGACATACAAGTAGCATGGGAGTATCAAACGCAACTTTTAACGATTATGATTTAGTAATGGTTAGAGAAATTCCAAAGCCCTGTCAATATTTTATAGACCGTAATCAAGCTGAAGGTCTACAGCCAAACTAATCAACCAGCAAGACAACACTAACAGGAGGAAAAGTATGAGAATACTAATTACCTGGGCAATAATGTCCTTGGCAATTCTACAAGTAAATGTAGCACTAGCAAAAGAGCCAAAAGTAGATAATCAACTACTATGTTTGGCAAAGAATATCTATTACGAAGCAGGGTTAGAAACCCGTGAAGGTATGATAGCAGTGGCGCAGGTCACTCTTAATCGTGCCGAAGACGAAAAGTTTCCTAAAACTGTTTGCGGTGTAGTAAATCAAAAAACTCAAGTAACTGTGGTCAAGGAAAACAAGCCCGCAGTTAAAACCATATGTCAGTTTAGTTGGGTATGCAATCCACCTGCACCAGTCAAGTTTGTCAGCGACCGGTGGGAGGAAAGTTTAGCAGTGGCCAGAGAGGTTATGTACTCTGGACTACGTTTGGAAAACGATGCTATGACAGAAGCACTGTATTTCCATAATACTCATGTCAGACCAAATTGGGGATTAGAGAAAGTAGCTAGAATAGGTGGACACATCTTTTACAGTGACGATCCTGCCCCAAGAAAACCATTGACAAAACGACAAAGTTAGTCTATACTTAATGTTTTAATAAATACAGCAACGGTGCCAAAAGTGCCGTTGCATATTTAAAGGGACATACCATGTCATTGACTACAGATACATTACCAATACAACCACTGCAAGAACAAACAGTTCCAGAAATTCCAAATATTGTCTGCCAACCAGGCGACAAAGAATGTGTGCAACGCCTAGTTCAAGCATATTCAGACTGTGATTAAAAATTAAATAACCGTTGACACCCACCGATAAATATTGTAAAATGTATTATCAATTAGGGGTCAATGATGACTGTAGATTTTCAAACACTTGAACAATGTCATGTTGTTCACAAACCTTGGGGCACGGAAACGTGGTTACAAGGGGGTAGCGATGTTTACCCATTTGCATTAAAAGAACTAATTCTTAAGGCAGGTTTTGTTACTAGCCTACAAGTACACCAATATAAATCAGAGTCAATTCATTTACACATAGGTAGTGGCGCACTAGCGTATCACCCTAAGCCATTTGACTGTGAACGCTACCTAGCTGGTGGTTATACAGCAGAAGATATTGCACATATTAAAGATGGATTAATTATTCAACCATTAGAACCGGGTGCAGTGTTTCATACTCCGCCTTGTACTATACATCGTATGATTGCCTACGATGACCTGCACTACACAGAAGCCAGCACTACTCAATTAGATGACGTTATACGTCTTGAAGACTCTGCAAACAGAGGACATGGAAGAATCGATGCCGAACACCAACAATAAACTAACTGTACTAATTTTAGCCGCAGGTTATGGTCGCCGTATGGGACCATTCAGCCGCATGATACCTAAAGCACTTATACCCTATGACAACAAACCTCTAATCAGTCATATTATGAGCAAGTTTGATGTAGGCACACGATTTGTTGTTGCCTGTGGACACATGGGGCAACACATCAAAGATTATGTAAATGCTGTACACAATGACAAAGATGTAGTGTTTGTTGATATCCCCAACTATGCAGAAGGTGATACAGGTCCTGCAACTAGTATTCAAGCATGTGCCAAATACCTACATGGTGGATTCATGTGGTTAGCCTGCGATACCTTGTTTGACTTTGAATATCGCAACAAACTTGATCACGATTGGATTGGTGTACACCCTGTTGACAGTAATATTGCACAGGACTACTGCTGGATTGAACGTGAAGGTGATGCAATCATTAGCGTAAAGAACAAAGAAGCCAGTAAGACCGCAGTTGATGCGTTCATTGGCCTAATGTATGCTAAAGACGACACATACCTAAACAACCTAATTAACCGTAAGGCCAAAGAAACACCAGAAGGCTTTGACGGACTTAATTTAAAAGCACACACTGTCAGAGGATGGAAAGATTTTGGCACATACGAAAAGTGGGAAGAACTATCAAGTGAGTTTACTGATGTAAGTTTTCCTAAACCAGACGAATTGTTCTATAACGATAACAAAAAGATTATCAAGTTCTGGACTAATCCTAAACAAGCAGAAATGCGTGTTAAGCGTGCTGAGTGTAATACAGAAGCCATGCCTACTAACGTAGAAGTTTCTGGTAACTTCTTAGTACATGACTTTGTCAAAGGCGATATTGTTTATAATCAAGCCAGCACAGATGTATTTAAAAAGATGTTAGCTTGGTGTGATACTGTATTATGGAAAAATGCTCCTTCAGCAGAAGATGCAGACATTGATCATCTTAATATCTGTAAGAAATTCTATCATGACAAGACCATGGAACGTGTTGAAATGTTCCGTGCCAAGTACACCAATTGGTCAGAGCCATGTGTGGTAAACGGAGTAGAAGTAGACACCATCGATGCGTACCTAAACAAGATTGACTTTACTTGGTTAACTACAGAAACTAATTGGAAGTTCATTCACGGCGATCTACACTTTGACAACACTATCTACCAAAGCGGACAGTACCTAGGTCCATTGGACAATGTAGAATTACACCAAGAACACTACAAAGAAAAGTTTACTGCTATTGATTGGCGTACTGACTTCGGCGGTGCACTATATGGAGACCAATACTATGACCTGGCTAAGATGCTAGGAGGCCTACACTTAAGTTATAAAGATATTAAATCAGAAAAATATTCTTATGATGAACTTGATGGTTATGCCAGAATAGAAGTACCTAGTGTTAAAGACGTAGCATCATACGAAGCTATTCTTAAAGAGTATGTAGAGTCAAAAGGACTCGAATGGAAGAAGGTTAAAACTCTTGTGCCAATTATCTATTTGAACATGAGCCCATTACACGAAGCACCATTCGATAAGTTCCTAATTGCCTTAGCGCAGTTACATTTTTCAAAGGTGTTATAATGTATAAAAGATTTATATTAGATGTAGATGGCGTACTAAATGATGGTATGCTCTATTGGGGTGTAGATGGTAAACCATTTAAGGCCTTTGGTAACTATGATCACGACGGCCTAAAGTTATTACGCAGTCATTTGGATATTGAATTTGTCAGTGCCGATGAAAACGGCTTTGGTATTACCTACGATCGTATTACTACACATATGAAGTTTCCTTTGACCATGGTTAAAGAAAAGGACCGCTTAAACTTTGTATTAAGTAAAGGTGACCCGAGCGAAACAATCTTTATGGGTGATGGTCCCTACGATGCTAAGATTATGCCACATGTGGGCTTAAGTTTTGCTCCAGCACAAGCCTGGAGAACAGCCGTTAACGCAGCCACTTACGTGACCAAACGTGATGGCGGTAAAGGTGCTGTTATGGATGCTTGTATTATTATTATGGATAAAATGGGAATTGAACATGGATTTTAGACTAGGATTTGGACCAATGAGTCCAGAAGCAATTAAGGCAATTTGCACATACACATACGACACTAAACGTCCATTAATGATTATTGCTAGTCGCAATCAAGTTGATGCCGAAAGTGGTTATGTGATGACTACTCCGGAACTACGCCAACTTTTAGATACACAGCCAACAGACTATGTTTGGATGTGTCGTGATCATTGCGGACCGTACTTCTTAGACACAGAAAAAGGTCTTAGTTTAAAAGCCGCAGTAGAAGCAACTAAGAAAACCATTGCCTATGATATTGAACAAGGCTTTGACCTAATTCATATTGACACTAGTCGTGTTGAAGATACCTATGGTATTGCCGAAGAACTGTTTGAATTTGCAGTTGACTTAAATCCTCGTGTGCGCTTTGAGTTCGGCACAGAAGAAAACGTAGGTGTTGCAGCAGGTGCTATTAAATATCGTGAAGATGTTGCTTTTGCTAAGAACATGCCTAACTTGGAATTTGTTGTAGCACAAACAGGTAGCCTATGTCATGAAGATCATCAAGCTGGTACGTTTGAAATCGACACAGTACGTGATTTGGTTCAAGTCGCCAACGATAACGGAGTTAAATTAAAAGAACACAATGCAGATTACCTAACAGCTGATCAGATTAACCTGCGTAAACGTGCAGGTGTACATGCCATGAATATTGCGCCACAACTTGGTGTAGTGCAGACCAAGCTATTAAAACAACTAGCATTAGCACGCGGCGGAGAGCAACAGTGGAATGAGTTTGCTAAGATTGTATTAGCCAGCGGCCGATGGAAGAAATGGACAGACAGTGACCAAGATGAGCAAAAGATTATTGTAGCAGGTCACTACTGTTTTAATAGTCCAGAGTATCAGGCAATACTATCACAATTAAGTCAGCATGCTAATTGGGATGAAGAGATTCAAAAAGCATTCTATCAAATCTTTGATCTTTACACAACGAATCTAGCATGATAGTATTATTCAACGTTAAAATTACAGATGTACGCATGGGCTATCCGTATCGTCGTGGCGAGTGGATGCCCAATCCAGAACGTATGGATGTGTTTAAATATTGCCTAGTCAGTCACGCAGTACTGGAACCCGTAGTAAGCAAGTTTGTAATATGTGTTTCACTAGGGCCTGAGCTATTACCTCGTTGGGGCGAAATTAACGCATATATTCGTAATTTATTCCCAGCCGACAAATTAGAATTAGTATGGCAACGTAATGACACAGGACAACAATGGCGCAACACCTGCGACAAATATCTGACAGACCCGGAAGAAATTGTTTGGTTAGCCTGTAACGATGATCATATCTTTATTGACAGTAATTTAGATACGGTGACTAGTGGTATTAAAACACTTCAAGCAGATCCGGACCCTAATGCTATCGTTTATTATAGTCATTGGCCGGAACAGATGCGTATGAGCCAACACCTAAACGGTGAACTTACTAGCGACGGCGATTTTATCAAGTACCAATGGGAAAACTTTGATGGTATTATGATGCTTAAAGCTGGTCGCCTGCGTAAGTATTGGGATCGTGATTACGGTGACGCATTGATGTTTAAAACAGATTACCTAGGCGCATATCATGGGTATAAGGCACCGGGTGCAGTGTACGCACCTACTAAAGAATTAGTGCGCCACTATGAAGGTTACAGCCATGTCAATGATAATATGGAACAGACCTTGGCTAATATAGTTCCTCCATTGTATGTACCCCCTGGCTTTTTTACAGACGAAATGATGATACGAATTGGTTTTACTGATCGCCATGATGGGTGGACTAATTTTAATCCAGCGGCAGAATGGTTGTATAATTTCCGTCAAACAGGTACTGACTATCGTTGGGTAGAAGAAGACATTCCGTTGTTTTGGAAAAGTAGAATAAAAGCAATTGCTAGTAATTCTGAAGTAGATCAAGAACAGTTGTATCAGGCACGTGATGCGGCATTTTTAGCAAGCACTCGAGTACCTATGAAATGCTTTGCTACAACATTTACACATGAGAATGCACACCCTTCTGAATGGTTCCGTAAACACCTATTAACCAAGTAAATTTTGGTTGACAACCTAGCCAAAGTAGCGTATAATAGCACTTGTTTAGTTAATAAGGAGTGCGCGATGGGCTATGTAGTTTTCCAACACGGTAAAGAATACGGTGCTCGTAAGGGCTTAGAAGGCCCATTCCATTATCCAAACGGTCGTGTACTATACTACGATGCCAAAGCTGGTGAATACTATGACCCAACCACAGATTTCTATGTACTCGCAGAAGAAGTAGCAGAACTCCAACAATCAATCTTAAACCTAATTAGGAACTAACATGGCCTTAGAAGTCCTTAGAGAAGTAACAGAATGGGCAGTTGACTATCGCCAGCCAAACCATGTGTACCTAATGAAGGGTGAAAAAGTTATTGGGTATCAAAAGTGGGGTGAAGGTCCTGCTATCTACTATACTACTAAACAAAAACTTAATAAAAGCAGACGTAAGTTTGTTAAAATTCCTTTGAAAGAAAGTGTGTTTAAAACGGTTGACATTTTGGTTAAATGACTGTATAATGCTATACATACACTAACAACACAGGAAGAACAATATGTTTGAAACATGCGCAAAACAACTAGTTTTAGTTACATTAACAAACCAACGTGTTATTACAGAATTCTACAACGGTACGCTGTTTGTGCGTACCATCACAGAAGATCAAGCTCGTTCAGTATTCCATGCATTTAGCAAGTCACTAGGTTTGGGCAAAGTACAGGTTAGCCCAATTGGTGATACTGGTGAATACGCTTACGATTTTATCTAAAAAGTACTTGACAAACACCCAAAGAGGTGTTATAATTACACATACTAAGAAAACAACAAAAGGAGCAATAAATGACTGGTTTTGTTAAAATTAAAAATGGTACTTATCGTAATCAAGTAATTACTGATGAAGTATTTCCACTAGTAAAACAATTTCAATTAGGTAGCAAAGGTGGTTTTATCACTGTAGACGGCACGGGTCGTTTTGGCAAGGATAAAATACGTGTTACTATCTCTAGTCCTACAGAGTATGAATTAGTAGACGCAACAGAATACACAGGTGAAGTGGCTACTAAAGGTGTAGACACACATGCAAAACAAACAGACGAAGAACGTATTGCTGAAATTGGTGAACGTTTTGAAATCTTAGACAGCATGACTAAGGCAGTGCTAAACGGTGACATTCGTGCGCTGATTGTAAGTGGTCCTCCGGGTGTTGGTAAGAGCTTTACTGTAGAAGGACAAATTGAACGTGCTAACTTGTTCCAAAACATTGCTAATCAAAAACCTAAACACGAAGTAGTAAAAGGTAGTGCAAGTCCAATTGGTTTGTACAAGAAATTATACGAATACAGCGATGAGAACTCAGTTATTGTATTTGACGACTGTGATAGCATTTTGTTCGATGACGTTAGTTTGAACTTGCTTAAAGGTGCGCTTGACAGTGGTAAGTCACGCAAGATTAGCTGGTTGTCAGAATCACGTGTACTTAAACAAGAAGACATTCCTACAAGTTTCCAATTTAAAGGCAGTGTAATTTTTATTACTAACTTGAAATTTGATAGTGTTAAGTCAACACGTTTGAAAGATCACTTAGAAGCACTGCAATCACGTTGTCACTATTTAGATTTGACATTAGATACTATGCGTGATAAAGTATTGCGTATTAAGCAGATTGCTAAACAAGGTGAAATGTTCAGTGACTTGGGTATTAGTGAAATTGGACAAGATGAGATCATTGACTTCTTAGATGCTAACAAAAACAAGTTCCGTGAAATGAGTTTGCGTATGGCTATCAAAGTAGCACAACTTTACAAGAGCTTTCCACTTACATGGCAGGCTATGGCTAAGACAACTTGTATGAAAGCAGGTGTATAGTGTTAGATTGTTTAATCTTAGGTGATAGCATTGCGGCAGGTACACATCAGTTCATGCCGCAGTGTGTGGCCTATGCACATCCTGGTAAAAATAGTCATCAATGGAATACTGAGTTCTTAAGTCGTAAACTTAGTGCTAAAACAGTAATCATTAGCCTAGGTACTAACGATCATCAGTATGTTAAGACCAACGAAGAGCTATTAGCCTTACGCAGACAGGTCAAAGCTGATACGGTATACTGGATTGTACCAATGGGTAATAGTCCTAAGAGTGGTGTAAGCCTAGAGCACATACAAGACCTTATCTATCAAATTGCTGATGTGTATGGTGATGGTGTTATCTCAACTAAACGCCTACAAGCAGATAAGATTCATCCGAGTTGGGCAGGTTATAAAGAGTTGGCGGCCGCTGTTAAATGAGACATCGCAAGCGTAGAGTGTTAGAAGGTCGCTGGTTTAATTTAAACAGCGTAACGAGCCCTACAACAGGCCGCAAGCACTATGAAATTAGTGTAAATGCTTACCGTTTAATGAAAGAACCCCCAATGGGAGAGCTGTCTGCAATGCGAGATCATTTTGACCCTGCAGGTAACAGGGGTAGCAAGTTTAGTACTAAGTGGAAGTATAGAGACAAAGCCACAGCAGAGACATTACTGACCATGGCTATACTAAAGTGGGGAGCATAACATGGGTGCGTTTTATCGTAAGTATCGCAAAGTGTTTTTAGGATTTACCGTTGCTAACATCCTAATAGTTGTGTTACAATTAATATTTGCATACAGCCATTATCTCAAACATCAGTGGGGTGGACTAGCACTTAGTTTGTTCTTTGGTACGATAAATGCTGTGTGTGCTGTTCATCAATATCGACAATGGCGTAGAGTTCTGCGTGAAGAACGCGAATACATGTGGAATACATTATCAACAGATTCAAATATTTTAAAAAGGATTTAATATGTGGAATAAATTAGTAGCATGGAACAATCAATATTATATACAAATTAGTTGGTTCCTAATTGGCATGTTTATTGCATTTGGTATTAACGATCTAGGCAAAGGTGATTATCTAAGTGCAGTGATTGACTTTAGCTTGGCAGTGGCTAACTTTATTTTTCAAGACAAGTAGACCTAGTTAAATATCTGTATCAATGAAAACAGACATCCAAATCAACCAAGCGGCCAAGTTACTACCTATAACAGCAATTGCCAGTTCTATTAACATAAGGGACGAACAGTTAGAGTTATATGGTCGTAACAAAGCCAAACTGAATATTGAACAGCTTGCTGACCGTCCTGGTCGTGATAGCAAGTTGATCTTAGTTACAGCGATAACCCCAACGCCCTCAGGTGAAGGTAAGACCACAACAACCATTGGACTGACAGACGGCCTACGTAGGTTAAACTACAATAGTATTGTATGCCTACGTGAACCCGCATTAGGTCCTGTGTTTGGTATGAAAGGTGGCGCCACTGGGGGCGGGTATGCTCAAGTAGCACCAATGGAGGATATTAACCTACACTTTACAGGTGACTTCCACGCTATAGCATCAGCACATAACTTACTAGCTAGCCTAATTGACAATCATCTACATTGGGGTAACAAACTAGGCCTAGACACTAATAATATCACATGGCGCAGAGTTAGTGATATGAACGATCGTGCGTTACGTGACGTTTGTGTAGGTCTGGGAGCCCATAACAGCGTTACACGTCAGACAGGATTTGACATTGTAGTAGCGTCGGAAGTAATGGCTATTCTGTGTCTGGCCAACGACTTTAAAGATCTTAAGAAACGCCTAGGTAAGATAACAGTGGGCTACACATTAGATAAGAAATCTGTCACAGCAAAAGATCTAAAGGCGCATGGTGCTATGGCCGCATTACTTAAAGATGCTGTTAAACCTAACCTAGTACAAACATTAGAAGGTACTCCTGCACTAGTTCATGGCGGCCCGTTTGCTAACATAGCACATGGCTGTAATAGTGTTATTGCTACCAAACTTGGATTAAAACTTGCTGACTATGTAGTAACTGAAGCAGGCTTTGGTGCTGACCTAGGTGCCGAAAAGTTCATTAACATTAAGTGCCGTAAAAGCGGACTACGTCCTGATGTAGTGGTTTTAGTAGCTACTGTTAGAGCCGTGAAGTATTGGGGTAACTACGATAACCTAGACAAGCATATTAGCAACATTAAGACGTGGTATAATCTACCTTGTGTAGTTGCTATTAATCGCTTTGCTGACGACACTGATGAAGATGTTGCTGAGTTAATAGAACACGCAGGTGATTTAGGAGTCGAAGCTGTAGAGTGTACACACTTTAAAGATGGAGGTGCAGGTGCAGAAGAACTAGCACATGAAGTTGTTATTGCTATTGATCAAGCAACTAAGCAAATGGAATTTACCTACGAAGATACTGATTCGTTGCTGATTAAATTGCACAAAGTTGCTACTAGAATCTACAATGCCCACGATGTTGATATGGATGCTAAAGTTCTAGCACAGTTACATGCACTAGAAAAAGACTACGGTCACTATCCAATTTGTATTGCTAAAACACAGAGTAGTTTCAGTGATGATCCTGCAAACAAAACAGCCGCAACACAATCACATACCCTAACAGTACGTGAGTTAAGACTATGTACAGGTGCAGAGTTTATTGTAGCAGTATGCGGTAACATCATGACCATGCCCGGGTTACCTAAACAGCCAAATGCAGAAAAGATTTCAATTGACAAGAATGGTAATATTGAAGGATTAGACTAATGAACAAATATACCTACGCATTGATTATACTTGCTGGTACGGCGTTCCTGGTAGGCTGGCAAGGGTGGAGTCCTTGGTGGTTCCTATTAGCAGTTTGTCTACTACCTAGTTAATAGTTTTACTCTATCGCACACGCACAGTCTTGCTCCTAGTGCGATAGCCTTAAAGCCCAAATAGAAATGTTTGGGCTTCTTTTTCTCTTGCATTTCAGTTTTAAATAAGGTATACTAATAGTATGTTAAGCTATCAATATGTCGAAGACTATCTAGAAGCACTAGCAGGCTATGATCCTACTAGTCCTAGCTACGTTATATTTCCAACTAAACCTAGTAATATTAGTTTGGCTCGTTATGATATTCAGATTGTTGAAAGCATGAGTGCTAATACTGTAATGGGCACAGCCTTAACAGACAAACAAGCTGAACTAGCAGTTAAACTAATCCTTAAGTATCGCAGACAGTTTGCCAACAACGGTATAGATGTTACACCTTGTGAGAATCCCAGTTTCCGTATACCTGTTAGAAAAATAGATAGAACTAAGGCAGTGTGGATAGAAGATGGAAAGATTGTAGTTAAGTTTCCCTATGATAGTGAAATGATCAAAGAGCTACAGAATTTCCGTAATGACAGCCAGGGTTCTGCAAACTATGACAGAGATGCTAAACTATGGAATTTGGGACTAACAGAATACAACGTTAATTGGGCAGTAACTTGGGCCAAGGCCAAAGACTTTGTAATTGACAATACCATTATTGAAGTGTTTAATCAAATACTAGAATGCGAGCAACACCCATACACAATTGAATTGGTTAGATTAGCCGATCGGTATGCAATTACCAATGCACCAGACAGTTTGATTGCCTATATAGAAACACATGCAGGCGGCTTTGGGCTGAACAATCTAACCAAGCTAGTCGACTACTCCGGTACTTGTGGCTATACTGTATCTAACCAAACCATTGTCAATGATTGTTCTATGGCATTGTACACCCTTGGAACTAGTCATACTAGTTACCTAAGGCCGTCAGACATAAACCTACAAATGATCTATGACTATGCAGAGGAAACTGATCGTTACCCTATCTGTATATATAACCCAACACTAATTGATCTAGACCTAAGCCAATTCCATGATGAGGAAATAGTACGCTTTGATCGTAATGGTAAAACAAAGACTAGCGAATATGATCCGTATCGTGTTAAAGTAATATATGCACAGAAGATTCCAACAACTTGGAATTTTCCTGTACCGTTGATGGTATCAACATTTGAAATGATGTATGGCGGTCGTAAGATGGATTGGACGCAACGTGCAGAAAAGATCATCTACTACACTGAAACAAAACTAAGGAATGACTAATGGCTGTAGCCAGACTTATTATTAAAGATGAAGTAAACGTAAAAATTGAAGGCCTAGAACTTACTGAACGTAAATTCCTTAGCAATAAATTTAAATACGACATTCCTGGCGCACGTTACTTACCAGCAGTACGTCTAGGACGATGGGACGGTAAAGTAGCATTCTTTCAAATGGGCGGCAGTACCTATACTAACTTGTTACCAGAAATACTTCCATACCTAGACAGCCGCGGGTATGATGTTGAGTTAGATGATCTACGTGAGTATACTACACAGTTTAATTTTGCAGAAGTAACAGAAGCTACATTTGCACACAAGACTTGGCCGGATAAACACCCAATGGCAGGACAGCCGGTTGTCTTACGTGACTACCAGATTGAAATTATCAACAAGTTCCTGGCTAACCCGCAATGCCTACAAGAAATTGCCACTGGTGCAGGTAAGACACTTATCACTGCCGCACTTAGTTATAGCTGTGAACCATATGGACGTACTATCGTTATCGTTCCAAACAAAAGCCTGGTAACACAAACAGAAGCAGATTATATTAATCTAGGATTGGATGTGGGTGTGTACTTTGGCGACCGTAAAGAGTTTGGGCGCACACATACTATCTGTACTTGGCAAAGTCTTAATATTATGCTTAAGAATACCAAGAGCGGTGAAGCCAATGTCAGTATCGGTGAGTTCATTGAAGATGTAGTCTGCATTATGGTTGACGAAGTACACATGGCCAAAGCAGATGCACTTAAAACCTTGCTTACTGGTGTAATGGCACATATACCTATCCGCTGGGGATTAACTGGCACAATACCTAAAGAAATGTATGAATTTATGGCTCTAAAGTGTTCAATTGGAGACGTTATTGGCCGGTTAAGCGCCAGTGAACTTCAAGAACAGGGCGTACTAGCAAACTGTCATGTAAATATACTACAGTTGGTAGATCATGCAGAATACAAAGACTATCAAAGTGAACTAAAGTATCTATTAGAAACAGACAAGCGACTGGACTATATTGCTAGTTTAGTAGACAGCATACGTAAATCAGGTAATACCTTGATCTTAATTGATCGCATTGCTCCAGGTAAAGCCCTATTAGAAAAGATTCCAGGAGCAGTGTTTGTGTCTGGAGGCACTAAAGCAGATGATAGAAAAGAAAGTTATGATGAGTTTGCGTCTAGTGATGACGTGGTTGCTATTGCCACTTACGGTGTTGCTGCTGTTGGTATCAATATTCCTCGTATTTTTAACCTTGTGCTTATTGAACCTGGTAAGAGTTTTGTTAGGGTCATCCAAAGTATCGGCCGTGGTATTCGCAAAGCAGAAGACAAAGACTTCGTCCGGATCTGGGACGTAACATCAACCTGTAAGTTTGCCAAACGGCATATTACAACACGCAAGAAGTTTTATACAGAAGCAAATTACCCGTTTGTGGTAGAAAAAGTGGAGTGGCAAAAGTAAACCTATGTACATATTAACCTTAGAAAATACCGCGTATGAAATGAACGAAATCCCCGATGAAGTTGAGGATCTGCGTTTTGCAATATTAGATAATAGTGATCCAAAGAATCCAGATTACTTCTTTATCCCACTTATCTTCTTAGAAAGTTTTAACAGTCCAGCATTGGTATTGCGCATTGGCAACAACCTAGTTAAGATGCCTGTGGATTGGCAACTACTAATTGGAGAACAAGACTTTGGTGACCTAGAGGTTATTCCCCTAACATCAATCAATGATCGTGGTTTTAGTGCATTTGCCTTTAATCCCCTGGCTAGCTTTAAACCAGAGTTCCTTCCTGTAGAGATTGTTGACATTTATCAAGATGTTAAATGGTACTTTCCAAAACTACGCCCAGGTCAGATGTTAGCAGTGCCTATTACTGATGGTGCTAATCCATTATGTGCTTATTTTGTCAAAGACATTAGCCGCCAAAGTGAAGTAGTAGACTATGGCAAAATTTGGTAATCTGAACCCAGCAGTTATTACAGATGATATGATGTATGAGGATAGCGCATGGGCTGAACCAACAGCAGAACTTGAATCATGGGCTGAAGAATATGTTCAACACATGAATGAAGAACTGCTCTGGAAAGATATACGCAAGGTTGCTGAGACAAATAGTACTTTACAATCTGCCCTGGAAGAGTGTATAATTATATATAAGCTAGCTAAGGAATACAAAAATGGCATTTGACCCAAGACAATTTAAACAAAAGAAGAAGCGTGCAGTAGATCCTAATGCACCACCTCGCCCAAACTTAATGTCACATGACAAA
>SESF01029680.1_pt1 | contig 14292 bp, 11 predicted proteins | sample 3171521 | NCBI WGS metagenome assembly SESF01 (sample SAMN10866945, study PRJNA518727) | freshwater metagenome | biome: subpolar coniferous forest; feature: holomictic lake; material: water; isolation source: holomictic Lake 227, 6 m and 8 m depth | place: Canada: near Kenora, Ontario | collected...
ATAATACCGGCTTGTCTGTGAGAACAATTGAAAACAACAGCAAACTTGCAACTGATTTCAAAGCTTTAAATCTTCCACAAAAAGAACTTTTCAACTTTACGACATCGGAAAATATCAAACTCAACGGTTGGATAATTAAACCAATCGATTTTGATAAAAACAAAAAATATCCGGTTTTGATGATTCAGTACAGCGGTCCGAATTCGCAGGAAGTACTTGATAAATGGAAGATTGACTGGGAATATTATCTGGCAACACAAGGCTATGTAGTGGTTTGTATCGATGGTCGGGGAACAGGTGCTCGCGGAGCAGAATTCCGTAAATGTAGCTATCAACAACTTGGCATTCTGGAAACAAAAGATCAGGTGGAAGCAGCAAATTATCTTGGGAAACAGTCATTTATCGACAAAGACCGTATAGGAATATGGGGCTGGAGTTACGGCGGATTTATGACGCTGATGAGCATGAGCACCGGAGAAAAAGTATTCAAAGCCGGTATTGCTGTAGCACCGGTAACTGATTGGCGCTTTTATGATTCATCGTATACTGAACGATTTATGCGTCGTCCCCAGGAAAATTTCAAAGGATATGATTTGTCTTCAGCCTTACAGCGTGCTGACAAACTCGAAGGAAGATTATTGATTATTCATGGAACTGCCGATGATAACGTTCACACTCAGAACACGATGCTATATATTGAGAAACTTGTGTCAGCCGACAAGCAATTTGAAATGCAGCTATATACCGATAAAAATCACAGTATTCTGGGGAAACAAACACGACATCATCTCTATACCCGAATGAGCGAATTTCTGTTTAAAAACTTATAAACGCAGAGTTGCTACTTTTGATAAAATTACTATCTTTACGCTCGAATTTCAACGTATTGTAAGTAGTTGAACACAAAAAACCATTGAATCAATTATCAAACTATTAATAAATTATCAAACTTTCAATTAAAAAATTAATCTCATGAACAAACAACAATCCAAAAGTTATGCATTGCCGATTGCAATGATGTTTGCACTATTTTTTATGATTTCATTTGTTACAGGTCTTCCAAGTCCAATGGGAGTAATTGTTGCAAAACAATTCGGAGCTTCAAATTTCGAATCGCAGTTAGGCTTTCTTGCCAATTTTATTGCTTATGCTTTTATGGGAATTCCAGCGGGAATCATGCTAAAAAAAATCGGTTATAAAAAAACAGCTTTAGCTGCTGTAGCAGTTGGGTTTGTTGGAGTTGGAGTTCAATATTTTTCAGGAGTTGTCGGAAATTTTTCCGTTTATTTAATGGGTGCATTTATTTCAGGTTTCTCCATGTGTATGTTAAATACAGTGGTGAATCCAATGTTGAATACGCTTGGCGGTGGAGGTAACAAAGGAAACCAGTTAATTCAGTTTGGAGGTTCAATCAATTCAATTGGTGCAACCATTACACCTATGTTAGTAGGTTATTTGATGGGAGCTGCTGCAGGTCGAACTATCGAAAAAGCAAATCCTGCACTTTTCCTTGCATTAGGAATTTTTGCTGTTGCATTTTTTGTATTATTCTTTGTTGAAATTCCTGAACCACATATGGAATCTGCAACTGAAAGAAAAGTAAAACATCCTCATAGTCCACTTTCTTTCCGTCATTTTATTTTAGGTGCAATAGCAATTTTTATTTATGTGGGTATCGAAATTGGAATTCCAAGTACAGCAAATCTTTATATGACTGCATCTTCAACCGTTGGTACTCATTTAGGGTTGGGAATTGATGCCACAACAGCCGGAGGAATTGTTGGAGTATATTGGTTATTAATGTTAGTTGGGCGATTATTTGGTGCCTCTATCGGGTCAAAAGTATCGAGTAAAACCATGTTGATTACTGTATCTTCATTGGGTCTTGTATTTATTTTGCTTGCTATTTTCATGCCGGTAACTAATACTGTTACTTTACCATACTTTGAAACTCAGGTACCAATCAGTGTTGCATTTTTAGTTTTATGTGGATTATGTACGTCGATTATGTGGGGCGGAATTTTCAACTTAGCCGTTGAAGGTCTGGGGAAATATACTGCTGCAGCTGCGGGAATCTTCATGGTAATGGTTTGTGGTGGTGGAATTGTTCCATTAATTCAGGGTTTTGTATCTGACCACTTTGGTTATATGAATAGTTATTGGGTTATGTTTGCCTGTTTGGTTTATATGCTCTACTATGGTCTGGTTGGTTCAAAAAATGTAAACAAAGATATTCCTGTAGAATAAAAAATTATTAATTATTTCAGGTTTCTGGTTTCGTGTTTAATTTAATGCGAAACATGAAACATGAAACATAAAACATGAAATAAAAATTATGGAAAAGCCCTATGTAATAGGAATGGATATGGGTGGCACCAACACTGTTTTCGGTGTTGTTGATGCCCGTGGAAATGTAATCTCGAAAAGTGCTATCAAAACAGGCTCTCATACTGACGTCAACCTTTATATTCAGGATTTATACGATGAATTAATCAAGTTGATTGATGCTGCCGGTGGTCCAAATAAATTCAAAGGAATTGGAGTTGGTGCGCCTAATGGTAATTACTATACCGGCAACATTGAATTTGCACCAAACCTTCCCTGGAAAGGCGTTATTCCTTTTGCCAAACTAATGTCTGAAAAGTTCGGAATTCCTACAGCTCTGACAAATGATGCTAATGCAGCTGCATTCGGAGAAATGACTTACGGAGCTGCACACGGCATGAAGAACTTTATTATGATTACCCTTGGAACCGGTGTCGGTAGTGGTATCATTATCGATGGCAAAGTGCTTTATGGTCATGATGGTTTTGCTGGTGAACTTGGTCACACTACAGCTATCCGTAACAATGGACGCCTGTGTGGCTGTGGTAAGTCCGGTTGCCTGGAAACATACTGTTCAGCTACCGGAGTAGCACGCTCTGCCCGTGAAATTTTAGAAACAAGTACCAGTGAAAGTTTGCTTCGAAATATACCTGTAGAAAGTATTACCTCGAAAGATGTATTCGATGCAGCTATGGAAGGCGATGAAGTGGCGAAAGAAATCTTTAACTTTACCGGCAAAATACTGGGCGAAAGTTTGGCTGATTTTGTAGCTTTTAGTGCTCCTGAAGCCATCGTAATCTTTGGTGGACTTTCAAAGGCAGGTGATTTGATAATGAATCCAATTCGTGAAAATATGGAAAAAAATCTGCTTCCTTTATGGAAAGGTAAAATCAAACTATTCTTCTCGGATTTAAAAGAAGCCGATGCAGCCGTATTAGGTGCCAGTGCTTTGGCTTGGGAACTATAAAATAACTCAAACCCCCTAAAGGGAATAATAGAGAAATCTCTTTCTGAATTCAGGAAGGGATTTTTTGTTTATAATTGTTCATCTTTAAGAATGATTGAAACACAACCTATTCATTACTGATTATCTCTTTATTATAAAATATTTCTGTTAAATATCCAATTTAGTGATACAAGCTATTAATTTTGGTTGTAATTTTGCAAAGTTGTTTAAACAACCATTAATCATATAACTACTATGGTACAGATTCAAAACGATGAGCTATTCGATATATTGGTGGGTAAAATATCTACAGCCATAAATAGAACTTTCCTACGGGCATTTTCGGCAGAAGGCATTGAGATTACTACCGAACAATGGTCTGTCATGGCATGTCTATGGCAGAAGGACAAAGTGACACAACAAGTTCTGTGTACGTTGACCTCAAAAGACAAACCAAGCATGACAAGACTTATTGACAAACTGGAAAAGCGTAATTTGGTTACTCGTGTTTCAGATCACTCCGATCGAAGAATAAATCTCATTCATCTAACAGATGCTGGTAATGCATTACAGGAAAAGGCAAGTGAAATCGTTAATAAGATAGTTTCTAAAACACTGAACAACATCACTGAAGAGGAATTGAATTCAAGCAGAATAGTTCTCAAAAAAATCATGGCAAATTTAAAATAATTTTTTTATTTATATAGTTGCATGCACAACTATTGTTTAATTAATCACATAGAGGTATGAAAAAAAAAGTATTAGTAATTATTGCGGCAGTTGCATCCATGCAAATATATCCGCAAAAGGTATTGCAGTTGGAAGAATGTCGGCAAATGGCACTCAGCCACAACAAGAACCTTAAAATGGCAGAGGAAAGTATTAATGCGGCAAGAGAAATGAAAAAAGCGGCTTTTACACAGTTCCTTCCAAATTTCTCGGCAAATGGAACATACACTTACAACAGCAAGAATCTATCCTTGCTATCAGAGAACGCAATGCTTCCGGTTTATAATTTAAATGCCAACGGAAGTGTAAACTATGCCAGTTCATGGAATAATTCATGGGCAGTTGTAAACGGAACACCCGTTCCATTGGATGCAAGTGGCGTACCATTCAATCCGGCAAGTAATCCCGAGAAAATTGAATGGAAAAATAAAGCATTGCTTCCCAAGGAAGCGATGGAATTTGACATTAAAAACGTTTTTGCAGGAACAATAGGATTTGTACAACCAATTTTTATGGGAGGTAAAATCCTGGAATTATATAACATTGCCAAATATGGTGAGAACCTGGCTCAGGCACAGCACGAAAACAAAGTAACAGAACTGTTGCTGGAAGTGGATGAAGCCTACTGGCGGGTTGTATCATTGGAAAACAAAGTAAAACTGGCAAAAGATTATCGCAATTTGATTGCACAGGTTGATTCGAATGTAAATATCATGATTCAGGAAGGTGTTGCTACCAAAGCAGAGGCATTGAAAGTGAAAGTAAAATTGAATGAAGCAGATGTGACCGTTGCAAAAGCAGAAGATGGTCTTAATCTGTCAAGAATGGCTTTGAATCAGTTATGCGGCATTTCATTGGATGATGTTTACACCCTCGCCGACGAAGATTTGTCTACCGAAACAGTTACAACACTTATACCTGTTGACCAGGCCATCAAAAACCGTCCGGAAATAAAGGTATTGACGCAGGTTGAAAATATTGCCAAATCCAATGAGAGAATTATGTTTTCACGCTTTTTGCCGAACATAGGACTCACCGGTAATTATCTGATTTCCAATCCAAATTCATTTGACGGTTATAAGAATGAATTTGGCGGAATGTTCACCGTAGGAGTAGTTGCAAATGTGCCGCTTTTCCACTTTGGAGACAGATTTCATACGCTGAATGCTGCAAAATCGCAACGAAAGATAGCAACACTTGAATTAGAAGAAACCAAAGAAAAAATGGAACTTCAGATTAAACAAAGTGCATATAAAGTAGCGGAAAGCATGAAAAAGAAAACCGCCACACAACACAATATTGAGCAAGCCGACGAGAACTTACGCTATGCAGGCGAAGGATTCAAAGAAGGAGTTATTACTTCAACTGATTTATTAGGAGCACAAACTGCATGGCTATCAGCTAAATCAGAAAACATTGACGCCAGTATCGATGTAAAACTTTGCAACCTCTATCTGGCTAAATCATTAGGGACTCTGAAAGCTCCTGCACTTAACTCACAAACAAACAATAAAAAGTAAAAAATATAAATTCATTAAATTTCGAACAACAATGAAAAAGAAAAATCAAGATATCAGAACAGGTTTATTTGCACTTATCATCGTGATTGTCATCATTTTTATCATCAGCATCATTGTAAATAAACCGGAACCTCTAATAATAGAAGGTGAAGCAGTTGCATCAGAAGTACGTATTTCGGGGAAAGTACCGGGACGTATCCGCCAATTCAATGCCGAAGAAGGCACACAAATAAAAGCCGGTGACACATTAGTCGTTCTGGACAGTCCGGAGCTAAACGCCAAACTGGAGCAAGCCAATGCTGCACAAACTGCAGCTCAGGCACAAAACAAAAAAGCAATAAAAGGGGCTCGCAAAGAGATGATTGTAGGTGCTTATGAAATGTGGCAGAAAGCACAGGTAGGTGTTGATATTGCAAAAAAATCGTACGACAGAGTTCAAAAGCTTTATGACAAAGGAGTTGTTCCGGCTCAAAAGCGTGACGAAGCTGAAGCACAATACAGAGCTGCAGTAGCTACTTCGAGTGCAGCAAAATCGCAATACGATATGGCATTGAATGGTGCTGAAAGTGAGGACAAAGAAGCAGCTTTAGCTTTGGTTAACCGCGCCAAAGGAGCTGTAGATGAAGTCAAATCGTACCTGAAAGAAATAACTCTCACCTCTCCTATCGATGGTGAAGTGACCGAGATCTTCCCAAAACGTGGTGAATTGGTTGGAACCGGCGCACCAATTATGAGCATTGTAGATTTGAATGATATTTGGTTTAGTTTCAATATTCGTGAAGATTTATTAGGCGATTTGAAAATGGGAAAAACATTTAAAGTAAAAGTTCCAGCTTTGAATAATCAGGTTGTAGTCGTAAAAGTAAGCTATATCAAGGCACTTGCTTCGTATGCCACATGGAAGGCCACCAAAACGACCGGTCAGTTTGATGTAAAAACATTCGAAGTGCGCGCCCGTCCAACGTCAAAAATAAAGGATTTACGTCCTGGAATGTCGGCCGTTTTTGAAGAAGTCGTAAAGTAAAAACTAATCACGAAATCCTTGTTTATGGAAAAAAAGCAGACAAGGTCATTTAATTGTAAAATCATGTCAAACAACATATTAACGGCAATACAAACAGTTTTCAAACGAGAATTGAAACGAATGGTTAGTCGTCCGATTTACCTGCTGGGGTCAGTAGGTGTTATGACTTTTTGCTTCGTTTTTTTTCTGACTTTCTTCAACGAAGGTCAACCTGCAAAAATGCCTGTTGCAGTAGTTGATATAGACAATTCGTCGTTTTCCCGTCAATTTATACGCAATCTGCAAACTTCGCAACATGTGGATATTGTGGAACACCTTCACAGTTTTAAAGATGCTCGTGAAGAAATGCAGCGGGGAAATATCTATGCATTTGTATTTATCGACCGTGACTTATACAAGAACACAGCCACCAATCGCAGGCCGGTACTTACTTTTTATGTCAATAACGCTTACCTTATCGCAGGTTCGTTGGCAGCAAAAGATATTAGTTACCTGAGCTTAATCACAGCGGGCGGTGTGCAACGACAGGTACTTCGTGCCAAAGGTGTAAATGAAAGTCAGATAATGGGCATTGTGCAACCGATTATGGTTGATACACATCTGATTGGTAATCCATGGGCAAACTACGGAACGTATTTATTGAATGTACTTTTACCAGCCATGTTGCAATTAATGGTATTGATGCTTACTACTTTTAGTATTGGTGTTGAATTAAAAGAACGCACATCGAAAGTATGGATTGAAACAGCCGGCAATTCAATTTTTGCAGGATTAATGGGAAAATTATTACCATACACAGTTATATTCACATTACTGGGATGTACAGGAAATCTGCTACTTTACAAGTACATGCATTTCCCGCTTCATTCAAGTATTGGTTGGATGTTTCTGGCAACTTTTCTACTGGTATTGGCAGCACAAGCATTGGGAATACTTTTTATTGGCACATTACCCGTTTTGCGCGATGCAATAACGGTGGCCGGTGTGTTCGGAACCTTGAGTATTACTGCAGCAGGTGCTACATTTCCTGTTGAACAATTGCCCTATTTTTTCCGCACATTTACAAGTGCATTCCCAATGCGGCATTATTCTTTAATCTATGTAAATCAGGCACTAAATGGTACTGACATTTCACATTCGGTTACCAAATACATCATACTGCTTGCATTTACATTGTTACCATTGTTTGTGTATAAAAGATTGAAAAATGCAGCTGTATTTATGAATAATCCGACAAAATAAAAGGATTACTTTCATTCATTTTCCTCAACTAAAAATAAAATCGTTATGAACGATAAAAAAAACATATATAGCGTCAGATCCATTCTATTAGGTATTTGGTATAATTTCATTCACGAGATTAAAACCACTTTTCGCGATCGTGGAGTAGTTATCATGTTTATTGTAGGCCCGTTGGTTTATCCGCTCCTTTATTGTGGAATGTATTTCAACGAAACACTTGTTGATGTGCCTGTTGGTATAGTGGATCAATCGCAGAGCATGCTCTCCCATCAAATTGTACGAAATATAGATGCAACACAAAATCTGAAAGTCTATAGCAATTACTGTTCAATGAAAGAAGCAAAACAAGCATTTGAAAATGGAGAAATACATGGTATTGTGTTTATTCCAAAAGACTTGAATCGCAAAATCAACATGAACGAACAGGCAACTGTATCGGTATACGCTGATATCAGCAGTTTTATGTACTACCGATCTATTTATCAAAGTTGCACTTACAGTATGCTCAATCTGAGTAAGAAGATTCAGATACAGCGACTTAATGCAAGCGGAATAACCGGCGAAAGTGCAAATATGATTGCCGATCCGCTGCGCTATCAGAATATATCACTCTTTAATGCCGGTGGTGGCTTTGCAAGTTTTCTGTTGCCTGCTATCATGGTGCTGATTTTATTCCAGACCTTATTTTTTGGTATCACTATGTTGGCCGGAACTTCGCGCGAAGAAAACCGGTTTCATGTACTGGTAAGCAGCAACATTCATCGTGGAGGTATTTTCAGAGTAATAACCGGAAAAGCTGCACTCTATTTCATAATATATTCTGTGTGGGTGTTTTATGCACTTGGAGTTATTCCTCAGATATTCAACCTGCCTCATATTGGAAACCCAATAGATATTGTGAAGCTGATGATACCTTTTTTGCTTGCTTCTATATTTTTTGCAATGACGGTGTCGGTATTTATTCCAAACAGAGAAACCAGTATGATATTGTTTATGTTTTTCTCCATCATACTCTTATTTATGAGTGGAATAACCTGGCCACAATCTAACATTAATGGCTTTTGGAAAACCTTCGCATGGATATTTCCTTCCACTCAGGGCATTCAGGGTTATATCAAAATAAACACAATGAGTGCCGATTTACATCATGCGAGGTATGAATACGTGAGTTTGTGGATGCAAACGGCAATTTACTTCGTGACAACCTTTTTTGCATATCGCTGGCAAATAAAGAAGAGAGAGAAAAAACAATTATTAAAAGAAATTTCATTAGAAGATTAATTCCTTTACATTTTCATTATTCAAAATCAAAAAAGGAAGAGGCTGTCTCAAATTTTAAATTGAGTCAGCCTCTTTAAATGAAAATATGAAATATTTTTTTAAGTTATTTATTATCAATGAAATATATTCAGAAAATTCCGTGGCACAGCTGTTTCAAAGCTTACCACTTCAGTAGAAATTGGATGATAAAAAGCCAGTAATCTGGCATGCAATCCTAATCTGCCAATCGGACTGATTCCTGCTCCATATTTTTTATCACCGACAATAGGATGACCAATACCCTGCATGTGAACCCGAATCTGGTTTTTACGACCTGTTTCCAGTTCAATTTCAAGTAAGGAATAGTTTTCGTTCGATTTCACACAGCGGTAATGCGTAATGGCTTGTTGACCACCATTATCAGTATCACTCGAATGAATTTTCAACGATTTCTCATTTTCAGTCAGCCAGGTCACAATCGTATCCTGCTCTTTCTCCATTTTTCCTTCTACCAATGCCACATAAATGCGTCGTGTAACAATGCGATGCCAGTTTTCCTGCAAAACAAGCTGTACTTCTTTGCTTTTGGCAAACATAATCACACCGGAAGTTTCACGATCGAGGCGATGAACCACATAAATACGATTGGCCGGTGAGCTTTTCTTTACATGTGTTTTTAATATCAAAAAAGCCGTTGTTTCGTCCGAATTTCCGGTACTTACAGTCAGTAAACCTTCTTTCTTTTCAACTATTATGAGATACTGATCTTCAAAAATAATTTTAAGCTTGGGATGTGATAATTCAACATTTCCACGTCCGCTGGTTACTGCCACAAGGTCATTTGGTTGTAAAGCCAGATTGAATTGCGTTGTCACTTTATTATTCACCATGATCTGACGGTGAGCCAGCAGGGATTTGATTGAATTACGACTCATTCCGCCCATTTTGGCAAGCAGGAAAGTCATTAGTTCGGTTGGTTCTGAAACTTTCAGTTTGGTTTCTTTGGGAGCAGGAATTGGTTTGGGTTTATTTCTCATCAGTATTATTTACCATTTATTCATTTACTATTTACAATTTCTTTGGTCAATTTTGAACGAAGAATCACTAATTAACCAGTCAACTAATCACCAATCAAGCTTTTCACTACCGCCAATGCCGCATTCTCTCCATCAACAGCAGATGAAGTAATACCACCCGAGTAGCCAGAACCTTCACCGGCAGGAAAAAGTCCTTTGATAACAGTATGTTGACCGGTTTCACTATCACGTGGAATGCGAACGGCAGCTGAAGAACGTGACTCCACTCCCACTACCACAGCATCGTTTGTCAGATATCCCCGCATTTTACGGTCGAACTTTTTAAATCCTTCACGTAACCGACTGGATATGTTTTCCGGCAACCAGAAATGCATGGGTGATGAAATCAATCCGGGCAAATACGAACATTCCGGTAAATCTGCAGAAAGTCTTCCCTTTACAAAATCGCCCAAACGCTGTGCCGGAGCAACCTGACCAAGTCCGCCATTATTTTTATACGCCAAATTTTCAACGTATTGCTGAAACTTCAATCCGGCTAACTCGCCGTATTCCTGAAATTCAGCCGGAATATCTTCGGGACGAATTTCAACCACAATGCCTGAATTGGCAAAAGGCGAATTTCGTTGTGAAGCAGACATACCATTCACCACAATTTCATTCAAACCGCTTCCGGCAGGCACAATATGTCCACCGGGGCACATACAGAATGAGTAAACGCCACGTTCATTCACCTGATCCACCAGATTATAACTGGCAGCCGGCAGATACGGTCCGCGTTCTTTACAATGGTATTGAATACTATCAATTAATGATTGTGGATGTTCTACGCGAACACCCATGGCAAAACCTTTGGCTTCGAGGGCAATTCCCTGATTATGCAGCATTTCATAAATATCGTGAGCCGAATGACCGGTTGCAAGAATCAATGCGCTGGCTTTGAAAACACTGCCATCAGCGGTTTTGCAACCCACAACCTGATTGTTTTCAATCAGAATTTCCGAAAGTTTTTGTTCAAAATGAATTTCACCACCATGCGAAGTGATTGTTTTACTGATATTCTCAATTACCACAGGTAATTTATCCGAACCAATATGCGGATGCGCTTCGTACAAAATATCTTCGGCAGCACCGTGATAATGGAAAATTTGAAGAATGCGGTCGGTATTTCCTTTCTTTTTAGAACGGGTATACAGTTTTCCATCCGAAAAAGTTCCTGCACCACCTTCACCAAAGCAATAATTGGAATCGATATTAATACCTTTATTCCTATGCAGTTGGGCAATATCCACTTTACGGTCGTGGGCATTTTTTCCACGTTCCAGAATGATGGGTTTTAATCCCGATTCAATAAGTTTAAGCGCGGCGAACAATCCTGCCGGACCGGCACCGATTATCAAAACAGGTTCTTTTGTTCCAACAAACTTATAATCAAACTCCTCTTTGGGAGCTTCAGGTGCTACTTCATCCCAATAAACGTCAACAGTGATATTTACTTTTGGTTGAAACGAACGGGCATCGATTGATTTCCGGATGGTTCGTATGCGGGTGATTCGTTGGGGAGAAATGACCAACTTATCGGCCACTTGTTTGGTCAGTAAATCTTGTTTTTCGGCAAATTCGGGAGTGAGAACAAGTTGGAGTTCGGTATGCATAATCGGAATTAAATTTGAGCACAAAGATACACAAAATAAGTCGCTTTCTATTTCAACTCCATCCTTAGCTCTACCTTACGGTTAAGGGTAGTCCACTTTGGTGAGTTTTTCAGCAGACGGGTAAATTCCTTTGTCAATACATCGCAGGTCGATTTTTGAATAATTAAGTCGGTTGGGGTTCCTGATTTATCGATATAAAAGTTGGCATGAATGTTGGCAACCGAATCGACACAAATGTTTTGTGAACGGTGTTGGTCGTAATATTTTCTGAATTCTTTTTCGCCAAAAACTGTCTTTTTGGTCGAATTTGAAGAAACAGCCCCGGTCATGGAGGTCATTTTCCGGCTTCCATACCCAACCACCACTACTTCGTTCAATGCCAGTTGCGACTCATTCATCCGAATAATGTTTGAATCGGCATTTGCCAAAATTTCCTTTTTATCATATCCAATGTACGACGCTTCCAGTTTATCTTTAGCAATTGTGGCCGTAAGTTCAAAGTCACCTGACATATCGGTTACTACTCCCGTATTTTTACCTTTTATCTTAACTGTAGCACCAATTACCGGCTCACCTTTCGCGTCAACAACTTTTCCGTTAATTTTTCCTTTCTGTGTATTCGTAGAGATACGGTTATCTGAAACCGAATTCTGATTCAATAAACTTGATCCTCGAATCACCACAACTCCTGCCATTCTGCCTTGTAATGCATTATCAGCACTTTCCGGTTTCAGAATTAATGGATTGCTGGGTTCAGATGCACTCTTAAGTTCAGCTTTATTTTGAGCAAGCACCAGAGCGATGTCACGCAAAGTATCTGAATCAGCAACTGAAACGGATTGAGTATTTCCGGAAACCGTTTTTTTCGATTCAACAATTTTGGAAGTTTCTAAAGCTTTCTGTTTCTTAATATGCTGAGCAAGGACTTTTTGAGGCGATTCCGTTTTTGGATTAAAAGTGTCGATCGTATCTTTTGGAGGAATGACTACTGCTTTTGGTGCTCTGAAAGCAGTATTATCCGGTTTTTGCATTTCATAGCGCAACAAACTTCCGATTCCCAGCAGCAGAACAATAGAAGCAGCTACTCCTACTGCCCATAATCGATAGTTAATCCTCTGTTTCCGTTTAGTTGCTTTTTGCTGAAGCTGATTTTCAAGATCCTGTATAGCCGACAGATGGTCGCCCGACACAGCATCGAAACCATCAATGGCATCCTGTAAAAAAGGATCATTCATAGCTTCGCGTTCCAGTTCATAAGCTTCTTTTCCGCGGCGTTTTCCCTGTATGTAATCTATCAGTTTCATAATTTGCCCCTAAACCCTAAAGGGGGATTTTAAAACTTGTATTATGCAGTTTTTCAAATTTCGTTTTCCGTTTTGAATATAGCTTTTCACCTTACTCAATGCAAAACCGGTCAAATCAACAATATCGGCATAGGATTTATCATCATAGAAAAAGTAATTAATACTCACCCGCTGCTCATCAGGCAATGTTGTGAGGCAATATTCAAGTGCCTCGGTTTCTTCCTGCGATTGAGCTATATCTGTTAGAGTAAAAATCGCCTGATTTTCCACAACCCCCTCTTCAATATTAATATAATTTATCTGTTTTTCTTTTCGCAATACTTGCAAACAATAGTTTTTAGCAACACTGTATAACCATGTCCGGAAATTATTTATTTCGTATTGAGGTACTTTCTCAACCAACAGTTCAAAAATATCCATTACTGCATCCTGTGCTCCTTCTTTGTTATTTAAATACTTCAGGCACAAACCATACAGAAGCGGAATATATCTCCTGTATAATTCTCCGAAAAAGCTCGCATCGCCACTTTCCACAAAAGCACGAAGCAAATTTTCTTCCGAATAGTCCGATATTTTCCCTTTGATTTTCAACAAGATAAGTATTTCTGCATTTTTTATTCCACAAAAGTAAAAAAAAATAGCCGCGATTTATGGAATTTGATTGGAAAATGTATCTAATAAGTAAAATGATTGAAATAATAGTCGGAGCACGACTTTATGTTGTTCTCCAACTAAACTCTAAAAAAATTATTCATATTTAAAAACAAAAGTCATGAAAACAAGAAAAAACAGATTCGTAGCCATCTTAACGTTGGTTTGCACACTTACAGGCAGCATTTTTGCTCAGCAAATTCAGGTTTCTGGAATCGTAACGGACGAACAAACACATGAACTCCTTATTGGTGTTAGTGTAAAAGAAAAAGGTTCAAATAACGGAACTCTGACTGACATTAAAGGTCATTACACAATTTCTACCCAAAAAGGAAAGAAGCTGGAATTTTCATATATTGGATTTTTAAAATCAGTAGTTGTGGTTAAAGGTGAAACGCTGGATGTCGCCATGAAAGAAGATACAAAATCATTAGATGAGGTAGTAGTTGTTAGTTATGGTACCAGAAAAATGACCTCAATGACAGGTGCAGTTTCATCTCTATCACCCGTATTACAAGGCAGAATGGCAGGAATTCGGATACGTGGAAATGCCAGCCTTCATCAAAACATATCTGTTGCTAACACCGAAGAATATGGCAGTT
>SESF01033204.1_pt1 | contig 14292 bp, 12 predicted proteins | sample 3171521 | NCBI WGS metagenome assembly SESF01 (sample SAMN10866945, study PRJNA518727) | freshwater metagenome | biome: subpolar coniferous forest; feature: holomictic lake; material: water; isolation source: holomictic Lake 227, 6 m and 8 m depth | place: Canada: near Kenora, Ontario | collected...
AAATCAGATACATTGGCTCAAAATTCTCCAATTGCAAAAGCAAGTAATCGTGGTTCAGATATTTATTCATTAAATCTTGATAATAATCAAATAATCAGGATTTCAAAGTTAGATGCTTACCTGTTAGCCAATGTTTCAGAGTTAAATAAAGATTTATTCGTAGTTCATTATTTTGACAAAGATCATGGTATGTATATTTTCACTAGAAATGAACCATCGAAATTGCTAAAGATTTGTGCAAAGAATGAATCTGATGAAACACGAAATCATTACTATGATATTTTATTTTCAGAAAAATATAACTGTTTTGTTTTCTCAAATGGATATGGATTAAGTTTAATGGATGGTAAGAGGTATGTAAAAACCATTTACAATTTACCTGATGGTAAAATTTCCAGTTTCTGCCTGTTCAATACTTGTCCACGTGTACTTTTCACAGTAGATGGCGATAAGAATTTTTATTCCATAAATTTTGATGGGACAGATATTAAAACAATAAAAATAAATTTGCCAAATAGAAAAGATTGAAAGATTTGGTAATCTTAAGATTTGCCTTTGGAAAATAATCGAGAAACTCACGCTGGCTCTTGCTGGCGCACTTTTGCAAAGTGTGCCAAACCATTATTAATTCCCGCTTGGGTGTAGGGTAATCGGTGTAGGTTGCACAACAGCCAAAGGACGCTTCGCCAAACATCTGTTGAAGCAAATTATACACGCAACATGGAACTGGGATAATTTCTAAATACAGCTCAAATTAAACTATTATGAAGAAAAGCATAAAACAACTGATTATTACTTTTCTATTCCTATTAAACATGCATGTTGCCTTAAAAGCACAAACCCGGCTAATTGAAGTAAGCTGTGAAAGAAACGGCACCAAAGGGTATAATTTTACGTATACTAAAAATGTAGAAGGAAGTTACGTTGTTTTTGTTCAACTAAATGATGCCAATAATTTATCCCAAACGGAATTTAAAGGGGTTGTAAATGGTCATGCCGGTTATCTCTTTTCAGTTGGCTTGTTTGAAAGAGACAAGAGTTTTGGATTTTCAAGTTATACTACAACCTACCTCAGAGGTGTTCTAAATCCCAAAATAGATACTTCGTTTGTATATGCACTGCCATTTCGAAAAGGTTCACCCGTATCGGTATCAAATTTATATGATTTGAAAGAAAAGTTTTTGGGTGAAACTCCAACCCGCAAAATGAAAGCATTCGAGTTCTCATCGCTCGACCGGGATACAGCATGTGCTATCAGAAAAGGTGTGGTAGTATCTGTAAATGATAAGTACGAAATGGATACAACCATTGGCATAAGCTATACCAGCAATGTAAATTCAATTCTCATTGAACAATCCGATGGTTCATTAGCCTCTTACTCCGGTTTCAAAAAAGGGAGTATTTTCGTGAAGGAAGGACAAACTGTATTACCTTTTGCTCCGCTGGGAATTTTGGCACATTATGATGTTTCCAAAAAACATCAATTGCGATTAAGTGTAACTTTTTTGGCCGATGCTACCAATGACTACCAAAATGATAATGCCGATACAAAAAAGAACAAACGATTTTACGAATATATAAATCCTTATTTCCTTACCGACAAGGGCGCGTGTCATATTCAGGGAGCTAAAAAATACAGTGTCGGAGTAAGTGATTATGTGATTGAACGTGAAATGACTAAAAAAGAACTGAAAGCTATTGGCAAAAAAAGTAAGACTGAGAATAATCTTACTAAACTGTTTGACAAAAGAAATCTGATTCAAAAAGATACGCTTTACTTTGATGATCATAATAATGAACTCCCAACAAAAGAAAATGCCACTGAGTTAACTGTAAGATGGACTGACCCTGCCAATGAACACAGAAAAATTATCAATTCTTTTTACATATCAGGTAAACTCAAAGAAGAATTTTTTCAGATTGATAATCCTCAGTTTGACTTTAGCAAAAAACCGCCTCATTGGTATTACAAAGATAAAGCCACCGGACATATGTGGTATATGCACGGTATGAGACGAGCCTGCTACGAAAACGGACAACTAAGACGCGAAGTGGAATTTCAACATGGTAATATTAGCGGCAAACTGATTACTTATTGGGACAACGGTCAGATAAAGCGAACAAACCGGGATGGTTCGGGAAATACAATTCCTACAAAATGCTTCGACAGAACAGGAAAAGAAGTACCGGTGTATCCGATGGCAAGCACCGGGAAATATGATGATGGGAAAACAACTGTCAGTGATTATTTAATAGAACATATTGTTTATCCGAAAGAAGCCCTTGACAAAGCGATTGAAGGCTCCGTGGAAGTTGTGATTAATATTGAACCGGACGGAACTGTTGGCAATGCACGAACCATAAAGTGCGACCACCCATTATTTGATGCTGAATTAAAACGGGTATTGAAATCCATGCCTAAATGGAGTTCAGGCTCCTACGATGGTGAACCTGTTTCTTATGTTTCTTCAGCAAAATACACGTTCAAATTACCGGCTTTACATACAGATTGGTTATCGAAAGTGAGCAAACAAGATACTACATTTTATGACAACATAGGTAAGGTTGTACTGGCTAAACGCTATTGCAACAGCTATGAGATTCTGTCGCCCGACCTGGTTGACAGTACGAAAGCCATTGAACGGGTTTACTCAATGAGTGGGAAAGTACGTTCGGAAAAGTATTTTTTTAAAGCAGATCTGATTCAAACCGTGAAAGATTCGATGGAAGTTCTTAATTATATCAATATCTTTACTAATAAAGAGATAAATATGATGAGACGGAAAATAGAAGGAAGATATCGTGAATGGTTTGAAAACGGACAGTTAAGTAAAGATTTTCAGGTAGAAAATGGAAGAAAAAATGGAAAACTGAATTTTTACTGGGATAATGGAACCCCCAGACGGAATGATGTATACAGCAACGGAGAATTGATAAGCGGCACCTGTTACGACAAAGCAGGAAATGTAATTACGCACTTCGATGTTGATATGCAGGCAACTTTTCCGGGCGGAAAAGATGCAATGGACAACTATATCAGAACAAATTTACAGTATCCAAAAAATTCTATTCAAAACAATACTCAAACAACTGTAATTGTAAATTTTGTGCTAGATATAAATGGAAGAATTAACCGTATTTGGATTTCCAAAAGTACGGATAAAGAACTGAAAACTGAAGCTATCCGTTTGGTTCGCAATATGCCCAAATGGCTTCCTGAGTTAAAGGATGGAGAACTGGTGGCAAGTATTCAAAAAGTAGCAATTAATTTCTCGTTGAAATGAAAAAATCCATTCTCCTCGATGGCGGACATTTCCAGCGTTTTCCAAAACCACAGAAATTATATGTTCACAATCTTTATATCCCGTATCATTAACTGAATCGATGTATTACCGTTGAATGAGTTTTCTTCAAGGGTGTAACAAATATCCAGCGGATTAAGGGCTTTCAAGTGGTCGTTGTACTCAAACATGCGGAAAGCAATGCCATTCATCACGTTTTCCGAGCTAGAATCGACCAGTTCCAGTTTCAGGTGTTCCTGCTCCTTCCCTACCAGTCGGCTTGTTCCGTAATCAAAAACCTTTTTCGATACAAATACCGGCTTCATATTTCCAGGACCAAAAGGGCCAAATTGCTTCAGTACCCGAAAGAATTTGGGAGTTATATCCTTAAATTCCAATACGGAATCAATTTCTATTTGCGGATAAGTTTGTTCTTTGAGGATGGTTTCAGCTACATATTTCTCGAAACGGTCGGTAAATATCAACACATTTTCTTCCTTCATAGTCAGCCCGGCAGCATACATGTGACCACCAAAGTTTTCAAGCAAATCGCGGCACGAATCAATGGCTTTATAAATATCGAAACCCGGAACCGAACGCGCTGAACCCGATGCAAATCCATTGGAATTTGAAAGAACGATACTCGGTTTGTAGAATTCCTCCGATAGGCGAGAAGCTACAATCCCAATCACTCCTTTGTGCCAATCGGGCTTGTGAACCACAATCGATTTGCGGTCGGCATAACGTTTGTCGGCAGCAATCAGTGCAATAGCTTCGTCAGTAATGTTTTTGTCGAGGTCTTTGCGATCGTTGTTGTATTCATTTATCGTGTCGCTTTTTTCTTTGGCAAAAGCGTGATCGCTCGAAACAAGCAGTTCCACTGCTTCCGAAGCTAGTTTCATGCGTCCGGAAGCGTTGATGCGTGGACCTATTTTGAACACAATATCGCTGATGGAAATTTCTTTATCGGTCAATCCGCACACTTCCAGAATGCCTTTCAGACCTACACTCGGATTGGAATTGATTTGTTTCAAACCATAAAAAGCCAGTATGCGGTTTTCACCTGTTATCGGCACAATATCAGAGGCAATGCTCAGTGCCAGTAAATCGAGTAGCGGCGTAAGTTTTGAAAAATCTATGTCGTTGGTAATGGCAAAAGCCTGCATCAATTTAAAGCCCACTCCACAACCGGATAGATGTTTGTAAGGATAGTTGCAATCGTCCCGTTTCGGATCGAGAACAGCCACAGCCGGTGGTAAAACCGCATCGGGTGTGTGGTGATCGCAAATAATAAAATCTACGCCTTTACTAAGTGCATATTCTACTTTGGCCACCGCTTTTATACCACAATCGAGCGCTACAACCAGCTTGAAATCGTTGACAGCAGCAAAATCAATCCCCTGAATGGAAATGCCGTAACCTTCGTTATAGCGATCAGGAATATAAAAATCGATATTGGAATAAAATTGTTTGAGGAACTTGTAGACCAAGGCCACAGAAGTAGTTCCATCTACGTCGTAATCGCCGTAAACAAGAATTTTTTCATTGTGTTGCATGGCCTTTGTCAGCCGATCGACTGCATTTTGCATGTCGGTCATCAGGAAGGGATCGTGTAAATCGCTTAAATCGGGACGAAAAAAACGACGGGCATCTTCAAAAGTCAAGATATCCCGTTGAATCAACAATTGGGCAAGTATGGGACTTATGCTAAGTTCTTCTGCTAATTTGTTTTGTATCTCAATTTGTTGTTCGTTAAGTGTTCTGTAAATCCAGGTATTTATCATTGTGTATTATTTTTTCTCTCTGAATCAGGACCTACGCTATTCCTGAACTAAAAACAAGTCCTTTTTTTTCATTCTCTTATGCAACCTATCAACATCTCTCAACAACTTGCTTTTTCTGTGCTGTAAAAGTAGCCAAAAAAAATTAAACCGACAAACCGGATTTTACTCATCTTTTGGAACGAGGCATTATTTATCTTATCAAATAGAGAATTAATTTGTATTTTTGCACTAAACTTTATTTTAGGTCTTTAAAAATAAATCGCTAATTTTCACGTTTATTTATTTTAGCGAACTACTGTTTTTATGTTTTTAGTTCAGAATCACTATGCAGGATGAAATAAAAAAAGCGATTGAAATGCTTCGGGCGGGTGGGGTAATTCTCTATCCGACAGACACTGTGTGGGGATTGGGCTGCGATGCGACAAACGAAGAAGCAGTGAAACGGATTTTTGAAATTAAAAAACGAACAGATGTCAAAGCTATGCTGGTGCTGGTGGATAATGCCACTCGTATTCAGGGATATGTAGACGAAGTGCCAGATATGGCGTGGGAGTTGATTGACGTGAGTGAAAAACCGCTGACTATTATTTACCCCGAAGCCAAAAATCTGGCTAAAAACCTGCTTGCGGAAGATAAATCCATTGGCATTCGGGTGACAAAAGAAACCTTTTCGAAAACACTGTGTGAACGATTTAGAAAGCCACTTGTTTCAACATCAGCCAACGTGAGCGGCGAACCAACGCCGGCTAATTTTAGCAAGATTTCGGATGAAATTAAATCAGCAGTGGATTATGTAGTGAATTTTCGCCAAAACGAAACAAGTGCTCCCAAACCATCATCGATTATTAAGTTGGGAAAAGGTAATGTGATTCAAATTATCAGAGAATAGCCATTAAATGGATAAAAACAGACTCTATCAAAAATATATTTCTTGCGATATTTTGGCTGCACTCATGGTGTGGATTTCGTTTGTCATCTTCCGGAAAACAATAAACGATATTCAAATTCTGGATAGTATTCATATATTAATCCCAAATTACGATTACCTCACGAGTCTGCTACTTTTTCCTTTCTATTGTATTTTTGTTCATTATCTGACAGGAGTTTATCTTAACACACACAAGAAAAACAGAATTAACCTGATTCTAAGCACACTGGCATCATCTGCCATTATTTCTGTATCTGTTTTTCTGGTACTAAAACTGGGCGATGTGGTGGTTTCGTACGAGTACTTTTACTTCTCTTTGTTGGTCTTGTTCGGGTTGTTGTTCACTTTTACGTTCACTTTCCGGAATATTATCTTTTCCAAAATTCAAAACAACTACAAAACCAAGAAATGGACTATTAATACACTGGTTATCGGAAATGGGAGTAATGCACTAAAGATTGCCGGTGACATTGAAAAACATGCTCCGCAAAACACGATTGTTGGTTTTGTTTCTACCGACAAGAAAATTGAAGTTCCTGCTGATAAGGTGGTTGGGAGTATGACGCAAATAGCCACTATTATTGAAAAATACAGCATAGAAGAAACCATTGTGGCGCTTGACAATGAAGAAGATGAAACTAAATTGTTCAATATCATCAACTTGCTTTACAAGTTTAATATTGAGATTCAGTTCACACCTCGTTTGTACGAAATTCTGATAGGTAGTGCCAAAATCACCAAACTGGGAATCAGCCCGCTTGTTAGCATTACCAAATCGTCGATGCCCGACTGGCAGGCAAGCTTTAAACGATTTTTGGACATTGTTATTTCGCTTATTTCACTTACGATGGTTTCACCGTTTATCCTTTATTTCAGCATCCGAATTAAGGCCGATTCAAAAGGACCTGTTTTCTATCGTCAGGAACGGATTGGTCAGTTTGGGCGACCCTTCAAAATACTTAAATTCCGAACCATGTTTGCCGGAGCTGAGAATGGCACACCGAAACTAAGCAGTTCCAACGACGAACGTATTACTCCGGTTGGGCGTATGCTCCGTAAATACCGCATTGATGAAATTCCACAGTTTTGGAATATCCTGCGGGGCGATATGAGCCTGGTAGGACCACGCCCGGAACGCCGCTACTATATCAATAAAATCATGGACGAAGCTCCTTATTACTGCCTTCTCTACAAAATCCGACCGGGGTTGACTTCGTGGGGACCGATTAAAATTGGTTATTCCGACACCGTCGAAAAGATGATTGAACGACTGAATTACGATATTATTTATATGGAAAATATGTCGTTGGCTACTGATATGAAAATTCTGATGTACACTTTCGAAATTATCTTTAAAGGAAAAGGAGTGTAAAACTGTAAAACTTGTATTTTACTATCTCTTTCTTTTTACTTATACAAAACAAAGTTCTCAAACTATCTGTTTAACTCAGGGATCAGTATACGGGATTGCTCCTCAATTATTTCTCCATATTCTTGCAAAATACGCAAGTACACACTATCTTTGTATAGCTCAAAACCACTTAATCTTTTCTGATCAATACTGCTATAAATTACAGATTTGTTGCATAATCACGTTAATTAATTGATTGGAAAACAATTTTGAAGAACTTTTGGAAAATGTGGTTTTGATTTTTTTGAGCTGCTTACAAATCGTCGATTTTTATGTAAGTTTGCATTCTTGTAAATTAGAACGAAAATGAACTGCGAACAACTGAATAAATTCTGCAAAGATACCTTGATGGAACACTTGGATATTGTATATACCGAAGTCTCCGATGGCCGGATTGTGGCCAAAATGCCGGTCGACAGCCGGACTTTTCAGCCTATGAAACGACTGCATGGCGGCGCCACCATGGCTTTAGCCGAATCAGTTGGGAGTGCCGGATCGATGACACTGATTGATCCAAAACAATTTGCCGTACTCGGGGTTGAAATCAGCGGAAGTCATGTGGCTACAACCAAAGAGAATGAAGTTTTTGGTATTGGCACATTGATTCATCGTGGAGCTACGCAGCATGTTTGGGAAATTCGTGTAGAAGATAAATCAGGTAAATTAATTTCACTTTGCCGCCTTACAAACCGTATTGTTTTGTTAAAGAAATGATTCCGGAAACCAATTCATATCAGCAACTTAGCAAACTTCAAAAGGTTTTACTTAAACAGAACATTCCTTTTACTTCGTATCGATTACCTCTCGAAACGGAAATCATTACCCTGGTTCAGCATCATTCATTACCCGAAAAGTTAGATTCCATACGGGAAATTGATAAAAGTATTGGTTTTGTTGTGTCCCCTTTTAACGAAACTGTTGAACATGGAAGTTTTCTTCTTAAACCCGATTGCGTTTTTTTCTCCGACGAGATTGATGATATTTATATACAAAAACTGATTGATAACAATAACTTTGTTGAATTAAAAAAAAGTATAAATTTTATGCAATCTACTTCCAATGATGAATTTATCAGCAACGTAAACAAAGCGGTGAAAGCTATGAATGCCGGTGAGTTTGACAAAGTGGTACTCTCAAAAGTACGATTGGAGGAATTAGCTGATGGTTTTCAACCAGAAGTGTTTTTTCTGAAATTATGTGAGAAATATCCGCACGCCATGGTTTATCTACTTCAATTACCTGAACTTGGGTGTTGGATAGGTGCTACTCCGGAACCTTTGTTAGTGGTGGAAGACGAAACAGTGAAAACGGTTTCGCTTGCCGGAACACAAATTGCCACCGGAACTACTGTGGATTCATATCTGTGGGCTGAAAAAGAAATGGAAGAGCAAGGAATTGTGACCGATTTTGTCGAAAATACCCTGCAATCGTTGTACATTAAGAATTACAGCAAAACCGGACCAATGAACTATCAGGCGGCTAATTTGATACATCTAAAAACAGCTTTTGAGTTTCCACAATCTGAATTGAGAAACAGCTTTAGTGACCTGCTGAAAGCTTTACATCCAACTCCTTCGGTGGGTGGATTGCCGAAAACGGAAGCACGCAATTTCATTCTGGCAAACGAAAAACACGATAGGAGCTATTATACAGGCTTTCTTGGTCCTATTAATATCAACAAAAAAATAGATATCTTTGTAAACCTTCGCTGCCTGCAATTGTTTGACAAACAGTTTGTATTGTACAGCGGAGCAGGAATTACCGCTTCGTCCGTTGCCGAAAATGAATGGACAGAAACGGATAATAAGATGCTAACAATGATGAATGTGATGAAAAACTCACAATAAATCATACTATTCATATGATTATTAAAAAATTTCTAAAGATCTTAATTATTTGCTTCTGGCTAAGCATTTCATATTTAGTTTTTTACGTATTACTTCTATCATTAATAATTTATGATTATAGCAATTTAGAATATATCAATTCAAACACATTAATTGTTTTAATAAGTAGCTTGTTAGGGCTATCATATATGTTTTTATTTTGTTACTCAATCTACTTTTATTTCAAGTATGATAAATACAGTAAATCTGGTCTTTATTTTTTACTATTTCACTTTTTCTATTCTCTTGTTTATTTCTATAAAGTTATATGGAAAAGAAAGAGGGAATTAATAAATAGCTATGAACCTAATCATGAACCTGTGTTAGGAAATACGATTTTTATTGAAGAAGAAATTTATGATGAAACTATAAATTGAAAAATATGCCTCACTTCCGACAAGGAATTAAAAATATACCCGAAATTTGCGCCAGGCTGGGTGTAAAGAAAGTAATTATTGCACCCGGGTCGCGCAATGCACCGCTGATATTTGCATTCACGGCACATCCGGAAATGGAATGTCTGAGCATTATTGATGAACGGTCGGCAGCTTATTTTGCGTTAGGGATAGTCCAACACAGCAGTGAAGCTGTGGCACTGGTTTGTACATCGGGAACGGCTGCGCTTAATTTTGCTCCGGCCATTGCTGAAGCGTATTATCAAAACTTACCGCTGCTTGTTTTCACTGCCGACCGCCCTGCTGAAATGATTGATCAAGCTGACGGACAAACGCTTCGTCAGACCAATATTTATGCCAACTACATAAAAGCCAGTTTCGACCTACCGGTTGAAACGGTAGTGTCTGCCGATTTGGATTTCTCCGACCGTCAGGTTTCGCAAGCTATTGACATAGCTATTTCGTACCCACAAGGTCCGGTGCAGATTAATGTGCCAATGCGTGAGCCTATTTATACGGCTTTGCCCGAAATGCACAGTAACCCCAAAATTCTCAAAACGCTTAGGGCAATAAATAGATTGAGTACAGAGAGCCTGCAACAACTTAAAGAAAGTTGGTTGAAGCATAATAAGAAGTTAGTGGTTTTCGGAGTTTTCCCTGAAAATACAGAATTGAATGCTTTGGCAAATCAATTGGCTCATGAACCGGATGTTGTGGTTTTGTCTGAAAATTTATCCAATATAAGCGGGAATGGTATTATCACTCAACTGGAATCGCTGTATTCGAGAGTGAATTCAAAAGATTCGACCGGAAATTTTGCTCCCGATTTACTGATAACCATTGGTCATTCTGTCATTTGTAAGCAACTGAAAATTTTCCTGCGCGGTCATCAACCTGCTGAGCAATGGCAGATTGAATCGTCGATGCCTTACGTGGATACCTACAAATGTTTGACTACCATCGTTCCAGGTGTGGCAACAGACATTCTGACTCAAATGCCATTCGAACAAACAAAAAGTGATTTTTCGGAAGTTTATCTATCGGAAATGATGCATATTAAGGCACTTCACGAGGATTTTGTGAACAACAAAGCTTTGTCGGATATGAGTGTAACACTTGAATTGCTGAAACAAACACCAACCGGAACTGTTTTGCACTTGGCCAACAGTACTTCGGTGCGCTGGACACAACTTTTCCCCGCCCGCAAAGACCTGACCTATATATGTAACCGTGGCACTTCGGGCATCGATGGCAGCATGTCAACGGCAGCCGGATATGCTTACTGTTCGCAGCAACCGGTTGTTTTTCTGACAGGCGATTTGTCGTTTATTTACGATTCAAATGCGCTATGGAACAATTATATTGACAATAATCTGAAAATCATCGTGATGAATAACAACGGTGGAAATATTTTTCGTTTTATTGGTGATAAGGAATTGATGGAGAAGAGTCTGGACTTTTTTACCACACCGCATCAGGTAAAAATAAAGTCGCTGGTGGAAGCGTACGGGTTGAATTACACCGTTTGTGACAAAACCGAAGACCTTAGTAAATGCGTTGAAAATCTGCTGATTTCAGATAAAGCTACCGTGCTAGAGGTTTTTACAGACAGCCATTTGAATACCGAAAATTATAAAGGATATTTTAAAAACATAAGAAAATAATATTATGAATAAATCAACAATAGCGGTAATAATTATAATTAGTTTATTTTTTGCAATAATACTTATACAATTTGACTATACTAATTTATCCTGGAATAATAATAGTGTTGGTTATGTAAAGATAATTACAATGTTTGTAATATTTTTTGTTATAAAATTGATTGCAAAGAAAACTTCAAAAAAAATATAAAGAAATGAGAATCTGGACAAGCATTAAAGAATTTGAAGAAATAAAATTCGATTATTTCGAAGGAATAGCCAAAATTACGATTAATCGTCCTCGCTACCGCAACGCTTTTACACCCGACACCATCAAGGAGATTATTGAATGTATGGTCTTTTGCCGTGATAGTGAGGATATTGCTACTGTAATTTTGACCGGCGAAGGCGACATGGCATTTTGTAGCGGAGGTGATATCAATGTAAAACAAATTGGTGGGTATATCGGTAAGGATGGAATTCCACGTTTGAATGTGCTTGACCTGCAGAAAATGATTCGCAGCTTACCAAAACCGGTTGTGGCTATGGTAAATGGTTTTGCCATTGGTGGCGGACATGTATTGCAGGTGGTTTGCGACTTGTCAATTGCTTCCGAGAATGCCATCTTCGGACAAACCGGCCCCAAAGTGGGAAGTTTCGATGCCGGTTTTGGTTCTTCGTACCTTGCTCGCATTGTGGGTCAGAAAAAAGCCCGCGAAATCTGGTTCCTGTGTCGTCAGTACTCGGCTGCTGAAGCATTAGAAATGGGTTTGGTCAATACCGTGGTGCCGTTCGACCAACTGGAAGACGAAACCGTGAAATGGTGCAAAGAAATGATTCAACACAGTCCGCTGGCACTACGTATGATTAAAGCCGGATTGAATGCAGAACTCGACGGACAAGCCGGAATTCAGGAGTTGGCCGGGAATGCCACCATGCTTTATTATATGACCGAAGAAGCACATGAAGGCAAAAACGCTTTCCTCGAAAAACGCAAACCTGATTTCTCGAAATATCCAAAAATGCCATGAATTGGTTATCGGTCAATTAATTTTAAAGTTAATTAAATATGCCAAAGTCTTGGTTCTTGACTCTTGGTTCTTGATACAAAAAAATGAATATAAAACCCTGGATTGCCGCTTTTCGCCTGAAAACATTGCCATTAGCTTTGTCGAACACCATTATTGGAACAAGTTTGGCAGCAGCTGATAATCGGTTAAATTGGTCAATATTTGGACTGACAGCACTCACAACCGTGCTTTTACAGATTCTGTCGAACATGGCAAACGACTACGGTGATTTTGTGAACGGAAAAGATACAGCCGAGCGCATTGGACCGAAACGCATGGTGCAGTCGGGCGAAATTTCGGCTAAAACAATGTTACGGGGAATTATAGTCGTTGGAATATTGTGTGTTGCCTCGGGTGTTTCGCTGATTATTCTGGGAACAGAAGGCATGGACATTTCGAACCTGTTGATTTTTGGATTACTCGGGTTGGCTGCCATTGCTGCTGCCATAAAATACACGGTTGGCAAAAATCCGTATGGATATCGTGGTTTGGGTGACTTATTTGTATTTATCTTTTTCGGATTGGTGGGCGTTGTAGGTACATATTTTCTTCAAACACAGGATTTTCGTTGGGAAATTCTTTTACCTGCATCTGCAATTGGATTTCTAAGCACCGGAGTACTGAATATGAACAACATGCGTGACTATGAAGCTGATAAAAAAGCCGGAAAACGAACTATTGTTGTGGTAATGGGAATAAGAAAGGCTGCATTTTATCATTTGTTTTTGGTGGCAGGTGCTGCTTTATTAGCTGTAATTTATACTTTTATAAATTATCACTCAATCTGGCAATGGTTCTTTCTTCTTTCATTTCCATTGTTTTTTCTGAATCTGAAAAAGGTTTTCACATATACGGATGCTGAGCAATTGTATCCCGAATTGCCAAGATTATCGATGGCAAGTCTGGTATTTGCTTTGACTTTTGGGATCGGGTTGCTTTTATAGAAAAAATATGCTTACTGCTCGTTATACCAACCTCGATTTAAAGTTCAAATTCCCTGCAGGTACTTCGCGCGGGGTTTTGATGCATAAATCTTCATCGTTTTTAATACTGGAGAAGGACGGTGTGATGGGTGTTGGCGAGTGTTCCACAATTCCCGATTTAAGCATCGACCCAATGGAAAGCTATGAGCAAAAACTGGTTGAAGTTTGCAGTCAGCTGAATGCCGGAGTTGACCCTCAGGAAATAGATTTGTCGGCATATCCGTCCATTGCTTTTGGACTTGAAACGGCTTTGCTCGATTTGAATACAGGCGGAAATCGCATTTTGTTTCAAAATGATTTCTCTGCCGGGAAAGCCGGAATTCCCATCAATGGTTTGGTTTGGATGGGCGACCGTGAATTTATGCAAAAACAGATTCGGGAGAAAATAGCTGCCGGATATCACTGTATTAAGCTTAAAGTGGGAGCGCTGGATTTTGAAACAGAACTGGAAATCATTGCGGGAATTCGAAAACAGTTTTCGCCCGATGATATAGAAATTCGACTCGATGCTAATGGTGGTTTTTCAGCAACAGATGCGTTGACCAAACTTGAACGAATTTCAAAGTTTGAGATTCATTCGATTGAACAACCAATCAAATCCGGACAATGGGAACAAATGGCAGCGATTTGCCGACAATCGCCCATTCCGATTGTGCTGGATGAAGAACTGATTGGAACAGCCCCCGATGAAGAAATCTTGAAGAAAATTAATCCGGCATACATTATTCTGAAACCAAGTCTGCTGGGTGGATTTAAGGTGTCTGAAGAATGGATTCGATTGGCTGAAAAACACAAGATTGGTTGGTGGATAACTTCGGCGCTCGAAGCGAATATTGGCTTGAATGCTATTGCGCAATGGACTGCCACACTTGGTTCGGAATTACCACAAGGTTTAGGAACGGGGCAGCTTT
>SESF01019898.1_pt1 | contig 14287 bp, 22 predicted proteins | sample 3171521 | NCBI WGS metagenome assembly SESF01 (sample SAMN10866945, study PRJNA518727) | freshwater metagenome | biome: subpolar coniferous forest; feature: holomictic lake; material: water; isolation source: holomictic Lake 227, 6 m and 8 m depth | place: Canada: near Kenora, Ontario | collected...
CGGCTTCAGGTTGAAAGATGGCAATACGGTCTACGAATATGGCCCAGTTATCAACGCTATGAAGGATGGAGCTGTATTGTTGCTTGATGAATGTGACCTCGCTTCAAGCAAAATAATGTGTTTACAATCAGTTCTTGAAGGCGGAGCCTACTACATTAAGAAAACAGGAGAAACGGTATTTCCTGCTCATGGGTTCACTATTGTTGCCACTGCGAACACTAAAGGACGTGGTAGTGCTGATGGTAGGTTTATAGGTACTAACATTCTTAATGAAGCCTTTCTTGAAAGGTTTGTTATTACAGTAGAGCAGGAGTATCCTTCTGAATCTGTAGAGAAAAAAATGCTGATCAAGTTGTTCGATAAGTTCGGTATTGATGACGAAGACTTTGCTGATAAACTTGTCAAGTGGGCTAAGGTTATTCGTGATGGATTCTTTAATGGTTCAATTGACGAAATTATCACTACCCGTAGGTTGGTTCACATCGCAAAAACCTACAGCATTTTCGAGAACAAATTGGAATCCATTAAGCTGTGTCTTGCAAGGTTCGACGATGAGTCCAAAATTGCCTTCCTGGACTCCTACTCGGCACTGGACGCTTCGGTAAATAAAACTGAAGTTCCAGAAGTTCAAGATCCTCAGAACGTTATCGTAACCCCTTTCTAAGGAAGGGGTAGACGGTAAATAAGTTCAGTTTCCTTGAATAGCGAATGGTATCGCACTCAAACAACAGATCCGATTAGTTCCCGGAAACTTTTTAGAGGAAGGACTGCCCTGTTGTGCTGAAGGTCCTCAACTGCGGGTTCGAATCCCGCCAAGGAAACAAAATTATAATTCGTAGAGGGTATTAAGACCTGCATGTTCTACAATTAACGCCAAAAATGATTGTCTATATCTTGAGGAAAAGAAAAATATTTTCTATCTTATAAAAAATATTGTAATATCCACCATATTGCGAAAATAGTTCTTGGTTTTTATCAAAAACTGTCGTATATTATAGTATAAGAGGTTGAGAATTGAACTAAACAAGGATTTGATTATGGCAGTAGATATTAGAGGAGCAAAGTCAACTTTCGCAAAGTTACTTGCTAGCGAAAATTTAATAATTCAACACAAACAAGTTCCAACAGCGTCTTTTAACCCTAAAAGTAGGGTTCTGACGCTTCCAATTTTTAAGAAAGGAATTTCTGAAGAGGTTCTAACTTTGCTTTGTGCCCACGAGGTAGGACATGCGCTGTATACTCCAGATGTCCCAGAAGTTTTAAAGGACAGAAAATTCTTTCCCTATGCTAATATTGTTGAGGATGTTAGGGTTGAAAAACTCATCAAACGTAAATTTGCCGGTCTTGTAAGGACTTTCAATTGTGGTTATTCCCAGCTCCATGAAGAAAATTTCTTCGGTACGAAGGGTAAAGACATTACAGAATATGGTTTTGCTGATAGGCTTAACCTTCACATAAAGACTGGCATTGATGGTAATTTCACTGCTTTTGAAGACACACTAGTTGAAAAGGCTAAGGCAGTTCTAACTTTCGAAGACACACTTTCAGTAGCCCGCGAAATTCAGGCTTATGATGAAACCTTGCAGAATGAGCAGGAGCAGGGTGACGAACAGGGTGAAGGCGAAGGTGAAGGCAAAGAAGGCGACAGTAACACCAAAAACAAAAAAACTTCTTCGAAGAAAGATGTGGAAGATAGTGAAGGAGAAGATCAGAACGGTTCAAGTTCTGAAGAAGGCGAGGAAGATGGTGAAGGAGAAGATCAGAACGGTTCAGGTTCTGAAGAAGGCGAGGAAGATAGTGAAGGAGAAGATCAGAACGGTTCAGGTTCTGAAGAAGGCGAGGAAGATGGTAAGAATTCTTCAATTGATGCTGGTGAAGAATCTAAAGAGGAAGAGGAAAAGGACTCCGAAAACAGCGGAAGTATTACTAATCAAGCTAAACCAGGAGCTAGGCCTAACAAAAAAACTTCCGAAATTAAGACTTCAGATGTTACTGAAGCTAAGATGGGGGACTTGATCGACAAAAGGGCTTCAAACGTTGAATATTATAATGTTAGTAAATTCAACCTAAAAGAAATTATTGTTCCTACCTCAGTTATTCTTGATGAACTGAAAGTCTTGTTCGGTAAGACACTTAACAATGACAGTGAATTCAGGGAGTTCAAAATTAAGTCAGTTCCAGTTGTTAGTTACTTACATAAGGAATTTGAAATGAAAAAGAACGCCGAGCAACACAAAAGGGCTGTAGAAGGAGTTTCGGGTACGATTGATTGTAACATGATTCATAAGTACCGGTATAGTGATAACATTTTCAAGAAAATGACTACAGTGCCCGATGGCAAATCTCACGGACTAATCATGTATTTAGACTTTTCAGGTTCAATGGAAGACAAGTTTAAAGACACGGTGAAGCAATTAATTAACCTGGCTCTTTTCTGTAAAAGGGCAGGAATTAGTTTCGAGGTTTACGCCTTCAGCAACAATAGCAATAGGCCTAACAGTAAAGGACAAGATGGTTGTATTACAGTTGCCGATGGGTTTGAACTACTCAACCTTCTTTCCAGTAAACTTTCAGCCTCAAAATTTAATGAGAGTTTGGTTAACTTGTGGAATTTGGTTGAGTTCAATACCAATTTCAATTATAGAGGAGCATACGGTATAATTTCTAATAACTCTCGGTACAAGTTAGGCGGAACCCCTCTCAATAGTGCGATTTTAGTTCTTCCTAACGTAGTCGAAAAATTCAGGGAGGAACATAAATCTCAGATTATTCACGCTGTTATTCTCACTGATGGGGAAGCAACTGATAGAGTAACTACTTTTAGTCAAAGTGGGGGCAGGGGGATTGAAAGGAAGTCTTTCATTAGGAACGGTTTTAGGCACTACCCTACAAGTATTAATCAAGATGAATACCAAAGTGGAGCAAATGTAACTGGTGCTTTGTTGAACTATGCCAAAGAAGTTTCTGGTATTAATATTGTAGGATTCTTCTTGACCCAACCAAGAGACTTTTCTGCTTCTTACCGAGCCGTTAACATTGATCCGAAATCTGATCCAAAAGTTTTCACTCAATTACACAATACGTTTAAAAGTGTTGGTAATGTTTGTCTAACGAATCAAGGATACGATGAGGTTTACATTATCAAATGTGACCGTAAGTCGATGGGAATATCTTCTGTTTCTTTCACTCCAGCAACAGACCAAACTGATATGAAGACTGCGATGAAAGAGGCGAAGGCAGGATTCATCGGATTAGGCAACTCACTGAAAAAGCAACGGGTTATTCTTAACAAGTTCATTTCTATCATATCCAACCCAAAACATTTTTAATAACCAAGAAACACTTCAAAGAAGGCGGGCTTAAGCCCGTCTTTTTTAACATTAAACCCAAACACATGATAACGAAACGATTTGTTGGAGTATATAATTATTTCAAAGATGATCTGCCTATTACTAAAATGATAGCCTTTGACGAAAACGAAGAGGTTGTAACACAGGCACTTGTTGACCATTCAGAAGAAAATCAAAAATCTTTTGAATGTTACCACATTGCTGAATATGAGTCAGACTGGGACGAAAAGGCACTTATATTCAAAGAATTCCCCCCAGTGAAAGTGGGCCACCATAAACTATCCGAATATGCTTTTTAATTCTGCCCAACATCTCCCTATGGATTGGAGTGTTTTAGAATCATTAAAGAAACTTCCACCTGCTGGAGTTATTGCTTTGGCAGTTAAAACAGGAGTTAAGGACACTTATACCAAAGAGGAGTATAATGCTTTGAATCAAAATAAAATCATAAATAGGGTTACTAAGGGAGACATAAGAAAATTCATTTTTCTCTGTCTTGAACTGAACGACCGAAATTTAATAACCAAAAACATCTAATAAACTATGTCAGTATTTGAACAAGCTTACAAACCAACATGGACTTCGCGTATTTCTGATAAGAGTGGAGATTTCCGTATTGTATGTTGGGATGAAACGTATAATATTTTCAAAGGGACGAACATGGTAGCCTCCGAAAAGGATTTTATTAAAGCTACTCAAACAGCAGAAAAATATATTTCCGGCGAATTGAAAATACCGGAATGTAAATGCGATATAGAATGCACATGTAAAAAATAACCAATATGGAAACTGGAATAAAATTCATTGAAGTTTCTTCGATAAAATTCAAAACCAGTATTTGGGTTTGCTTTTCAGAATATGGAATATTCCAAATACTGGTTAAGGATTCTAGGTTAACCATATACAAGGACTTTATTTTTGTTTCTAAACCACCCTCTTTGAAAACTGCCTTTCTTTTGGTGGAATGTTATATAAAGGCAGAAAATTCAAAAAAATGAACAAAATAACGTTAAATGATGGAAGGGTAGGTTCTTGGTATACCGTAGTAGATGGGCACCATTATTTAGTTGAAGAAACTACCATTAGAATCGAAGAATTTAGAGACGATTACGTTTTTGTGGTTGGTGAAAATTTATACGATGAAATGGGGATAATAGTACCACTGAAGGATGCTGATAAAATTCTTGTAAAAGAAATATTTTTTAATTAGGAAAATCTGAAATTTTTTGTATATTAGTGGATATGTAAAAATGCTAAATTAAACATATGATTATAAGAAAAAGTTTTTCTATTGAAACAGCTCATAAAGTTTTGAATTGTACAACTCACCGTTGCTCTCATTCTACTCACGGGCATTCTGCTCTTGTTGAAGTTTTCTTCACAGCTACTGGTCTTGATAATGGACAAATGATTGTAGACTTCGGACTAATGAAGGATACTATAAAAGAGTTTATTGACTCTTTTGACCACACCTACGTCTTTTGGAATAAAATGCCAGAAGAGGAAAAAGTGTACCATAAGAAGTTTTCTGAACGTTGGATTGAACTTCCTGTTTCACCTTCGGCAGAATCCTCCGCCTTGTTAATGCTTTATGTTATTGATAAAATAGTAAAAGCAACACAATACAATAACGGTGAAAAAAACCCTATGGTTACTTCAGTACGCTACCATGAAACCACTACAGGATACGCTGAAGCTTTCTGGGAGGATATGGTGTGGATAAATTATGGTTTAGGTGATATTATTTTCTCTAGCGCAATAATAGACGAGTGGAAGGATCCGAATTGGTTCGGAAAGTTACATAGAGCTTTTAGTGTTTCTGGTGGAAAAGAAGGAGGATGGGTCGATATAGTAGATCCTAATAAGTTAGTTTTTATTAATCCTATTATTAAACAACAGGTATGATTTATCCTGAATCATCAGAAGAAACTTATATACTCTATACCGCAAACGACTTTGAGGATACCATTCAACACTTCGGTCAGTATGTTAACGAATACCCTAATATCGTTCTATTCTCAATTTATCAAGGATCACTTACCCTTGGGCATAGATTGAGTAAAGAGTATGGGCTTCCGCATTCAATTATGAAGTATCAAAGAATAGAGGCAAATGATAAGCAGGTGACATTACTTTATGACGCTTTGTATACTGATACTGATATTAGTTATGATGATTTTGAAGAAAATGGATTATTTTATAACTTATATAAAGACAAGACAATTTTTCTAATTGATGATATTTATGACACAGGAGAAACACTGCGAAGATGTAATGATTTCATAAAGGATAATATAGTGTTTGGAGGACTGGAGAATTTTTGTATATTCTCTAAGAGAGAAAAAGAAGGATTGAAATATCACCACTTAGATAAAACTAAACATTGGGTTAAATTTCTGCCTTGGGAGGGCTATTAAAAATGAGTGAGAAAAAATATAAAATTTCACAAATATTCTATTCAATGCAAGGGGAAGGACGATATACTGGACTTCCCTGTGTTTTCGTTAGATTTTTTGGATGTAACTTACAATGTAACTTCGGCGGAGAAACAGAACTACCAGAAATAAATTCTCTTGATGAATTTGTAGTTAATAAGAGAGGGTGTGACTCAGGGTATGCATGGATGAAAGGAATGGAGAAGTTCACTGAAGAATTAACCGTTAAAGAAATTTCAGAAAAAATTATTTCACTTTTCCCTAAGGTAGAATATGGGGAATTTGGTATTGTTTATACTGGAGGAGAGCCATTACTTCATCAGGATGGAATATATGAAATTAGTCGAGCTATAGAAGAATCCTCTTTCTCTTTTATTAATTACGTTATCCATATTATTGAAACAAACGGAACTATAGTTCCTAATGAAAATTTAATAGGAAATGAGTTTCACTTTTCAATTAGCCCTAAACTATTTTCTGTTACCAATCAAAAGAACGGAATTCTTATTGATAGTTTAAGGAAAATAATAAGTCTTATAGATGATGAGGTTTCGTTTTCGTCATATATTCTGAAGTTTGTTTTAGATAATAATGAGGAATCTTGGAAAGAGTTAGAAAATGTGCTTGAAGAATTAGAGAGACCTGAATTTTTATTTGACAGAAGCCTTGTTTATATAATGCCTGTTGGATCTACAAAGACTCAACAAGAATCAAAAGAAAGCCAAGAGGTAGTGATTAAGGCACTTTCTCTTGGTTATAAAATAAGTGGAAGAATGCATGTTCATCTATTCAATAATGAAATAGCAAGATAATTAAAAGAGGAAATTAAATGGAAATAAGTAAAGTAATTATAAAAAGAATTAAAGAAGAAGGCGGATCTTTCTTCGCAAATGATAATATTTCAAACTATCTAAAAAACGGAGAATTAGACTTATTACAAATAGAGGCTGAGCAGAAGTTTAAGGAATTTTTGGAAACGTTGGTTATTGACACTGAAAATGATCATAATACAAAAGAAACAGCAAAAAGAGTCGCTAAAATGTATCTAAGAGAGGTCTTTTCTGGTAGATATTTAGAAAGGCCGCCAATTAAAGATTTTCCTAATGCGAAGTCTTTAGATGAATTGTATACTTTAGGTCCTATTAAACTTAGGTCTGCCTGTTCTCACCATTTTGTAGAAATTGAAGGGGAATGTTGGATAGGTGTTCAGCCCAGTGAAAGAGTTATTGGAATAAGTAAATTCTCGAGACTTGTTAATTGGGTATGCCAAAGACCTCATATACAAGAAGAAATGGCAGTAATTCTTGCGGATGAAATAGAATCGCTCATTAAACCTCGAGGACTTGGAATTGTGATAAAAGCTAAACATCACTGTATGACGTGGCGGGGAGTTAAGGAAGATTCAACTACAATGGTTAATTCAATAGTTCGCGGATCTTTGAGAGATTCACCTTCATTAAAAACTGAATTCTTTGAAATAATCAAAAGTCAGGGGTTTGTTAGGTAATATAAAATTCTCGACTATTAAACCCTTTCTTGGTCGATATGTAAGCAGGATGTAATTAAATCCCATTGATAAAATTGCATCTTTAGCTTTCATTATTTTATAGTTATGTGATCTTCTTGTAAAATCAATTTTTATAAAAATTTATACAATAATCAATAATCTAAATGAACGAACCTACCTATGAATATGTCATTAGTGGCTGTAATTTCATGGATCTCCCATCTAAGCATATATGCATAGATTCAAATATTAAGTTTTATGAGGAAACCCTTAAGAGTGTTCAGGGTAAAAATAATCATAGTATTTCGGCATTGTATAATGCTTTTCAAGAAAAAAAGATTGGTAAAGCAATAAATACACATTGGCACGGAAACCATAATGTATATGCAGACTCTGGCGGACTTCAGATGATTACGCAGGGAATCCAATCCACTCCTCAAATTAAAGATGAAATATATCGACACCAAGCAAGATATTCCGATTTCGGATTGTGTTTCGATGAAATTCCCGTTGTTTTAACAGGTAGATCTTTGAGAGGGGACACAACTAATAGGCATTTCTCTATTGACCTACATGAAGAATGTGGTCGTCTAACAGGTCAAAATATTAAAAGACAGCTCGATATTTTTGAGGAAGAAAACTCTACTTGTCGTCCGTTAATTATTACGCAAGGAAACTGTTATGAAACTTATATGTCGTGGACTGAATATATTATGGACGAACTTCCTCCTGAATATTATTCACGTATAGGCGGTGTCGCAATGGGTGCGGCGGCTTTAGGGAACGGATTACTTGAAGGTATAAAGAAAGCTTTTTATTTTTCTCAAATACCAAAAGAATTAACACATAATCATATTCACTTGTTAGGAGTGGGGACATTAACACGAATGGTTCCGGCTATGGTATTTGAAATGAATGGAGTATACAAAGATACCGTAGTTAGTTATGACAGTACCACCCATACAATGGGAATATCTTTTGGGAATGCGATATTAATGGTAGACGGTGAATTAAAGAATATTTCTCTGGGAAGAGAATTAAACCAAATGTATGTTGATATGTTAGCTAACATAAAAACAGAATTTCCGTCCTATACCTATTCAGTAGAAGAATATCACCATTACATGAATCAAACAATTTCTCAAGGCCTTGCTGAGGATTCGATGCACGATAGATTTAAAACTCACTTACTGTTTGTTCTAACCCAAATAATGAATATGTCAGAAAGAATTCAAACAATGAGCAAGGATATTGATTTAGTTGCTAGATTGTTTCCTAAAGGAGTGGAACAAATCGCCATTAAGATGTTGTATGATGTTAAAACTATTGACGACTTCAAAGCTTGGGAAGATGACATAGGTTTTTATATTAGTAGCACTCCGATAAAACAGCATCAAAGTACTGATATAACGGCGCTATTTGATTAAGTTTGGTAGAGTGGTAAAAGTTCCGTATATTGTTTATAATAAAATTACAGAATATGATAAAAAGATGGATTTGGGTAACGTTTCAGAAAGCAGGATTTCACAAATATGTCCTGGCTTCAACCGAAGAACGATTAGGTGATGTTTCATACTTGGCTAACAAGCACAGACACTTATTCAAGTTCAAGGTTAAAATAGAGGTTTTCCACTACGATAGGGATTTAGAATTTCACCAAGTTCTTAATTATTGTGAATCTCTCTATACCGGAAGCTTGGATGTAGACTATAAAAGTGTGGAAATGATTGCAGAGGAATTACATGGTCTACTAAAGAAAAAATATCCTCATAGGGATATGGAAATAGAAGTTAGCGAGGACGGAGAATGCGGCGCTATTATAGAATTTAAAAAATGATGTCAACCACAATGAAATTAACATGAAAATATATATTGTAGATTTAGAAGCGGTTGAAACACGTTATACTGGGCAATGGAAAGAACATTTACCGGAGTTATTTTCAAAAGAAGGATTCGAAGTTATTACAATTTCGGGTCCTTCCGATATTCCTTCTGCCACAACACCTGGTGCTTTTCTTAACTTTGGCGGCACGAACATTTACAAAGCGGATCAAGTTAAGCAAATTAGTGAAATGTTCTGTAACGGTCTTATTGAAGCGGGTGACCATTTCTTATTCGCTGATGCATGGCATCCTGGTATAATCAATTTGAAGTACATGAGCGAACTTCTCGGTGTACCTATTACAACTCATGGAATATGGCATGCTGGTTCATACGACCCTCAAGACTTTTTGGGTAGATTAATAGTAAACAAGAACTGGGTTCGTAATGCCGAAAAAAGTTTCTTCTATGCTTTCGATCATAATTACTTTGCGACTGAATTCCATATTAATATTTTTACCGACGGATTAGGATTGGTAAAAGAAAAATTCATTGAGAAAAATAAAATTATCCGTACAGGTTTACCTTTTGAATATATGAGGGGAATACTCGATCCGTATAAAAACACAAAGAAGCGTGACCTAATTCTTTTCCCTCATAGAATAGCACCTGAAAAACAAGTAGAAATATTCAGAGATTTAGCCACTCATTTACCGCAATATGAGTTTGTAGTTTGTCAGGACAAGCAAATGAGTAAACATGAATACCATACCCTTCTTTCTGAAGCGAAAATTGTATTCAGCGCAAACTTGCAAGAGACTTTAGGAATTTCTATGTATGAGGGTGCGGTACTCGATGCATTTCCTTTAGTTCCAGATAGACTTTCATACACTGAAATGTTTTATTACAACTTCAAGTACCCTTCAGAGTGGACAGAGAACATGGAAAACTACGATCACTTTAGACGGCATATAGCCAAGAAAATAATAGACATAATGAGCAACTATGATAGGTTTATTCCGACTATTCAGAAACTTACGGTCGATTTAAGGGAAAACTTTTTTTCAGCTAAAAATCTAATTTCGAACTTCAAATGAGAACCGTTCCCTTCAAAACGCCTATAGATTATTTTCACCAAGCATTGGGCAGTGATCCTAAAAATATTAATAACTATCCGGAAATACAGAAAACATTGGGCTGGGATAATGAGGACGACGACCTTCACATATATCCTTACACTGAGGCAAAAACTTCAATCCTCTCGATGGGTTGCCGAAATACCTGCAAATTCTGTCCAACCGCACATTACTTCAAAGGTAACGTTTTCTTCGGTGATCCAGAATTGATCCTTCCAAAGTATGCTAATCAGAATGTTCACTTCATGGATGAGGATTTCTTTGGTAACGATATGAAAACAATCCTACCTATAATTCGTAAGCATAACATAAAATGGCTTGCAATGAGTACCTATAAGAACTTCAAAAAAGTTATAGGAGAATATGGGGAAGACTACTTATACGACAGCGGGTTGGTATGTGTAGAAATGGGGTTAGAGAATGTTGCCCTAATGAACAAGTGTGATAGGTCCTTATGGACTGAAAAGGTGCAGATGTACTTTCTGAACATGACATTGCTTCAAGGTGAAACGAAGGAAACCATAAAAGAGAATGCCGAATGGATGAAAGATCGTTCTATTAGAAATCCTATTCATCATAACAACGGATTATGGTATGCTCCAGGTCAGTTCTATTTTCCGTATAATGATAACGAACCTGATGGGGAGTGGATGGGTAGTGATATAGCAAGAACCCGCCCAACTTGGGTTCCAAATACCCTACTGAACCAGGATTACGAAATAAAAAATCTTGAAGTAGTTAATTACTTCAACCAGCTTGTTTTTGGTAGAAAGTATTATAAAGTCTCTACTAAAGGAAATATTCGTGAGTTCATTAATAGTGACTGGAAGAAAGCTTGTTGGATTTTAGTAGGACTGCGATGCGGTGAAATAATTTAATTTTCTTTGGTTCTTGTAGTTTTTTGTCGTATATTATACTATAAGAGATTGAGAAACAAATTCAAATTCAAATGAAAATTATTCTTCCAATAGGCATTTCAGGTTCAGGAAAATCAACCTGGGTTAGGCGTTATATAAAAAACGATATCGAACAAAAAACTGTGATAGTTTCACGAGACGCTATCCGGTTATCTCTTTATGGTTTAAGTAATGAAACGTATTCTGAGTATTACGCCGAACCTTCCGACGTTATGAAAAAACGCGAAAAAGCAGTTTCTAAGTTTGCCAACTCTCAGATTTGGTTCGCTATAAATTCTGGTTTAGACGTTATTGTCGATAACACCCACCTTAGAAAGGCGTATATCAACGAATATAAAAAATATGGTGTAGAAATTGAACTGGTTATATTTGACGCTACTGAAGAGGAAGCTGTTAAGCGTGACCTGAAACGCACCAAAACCGTTGGTTCCGATGTTATTAAGCGGCAGATTAAAATGTTCATCCTTTTAATGAACACTGAATTTATTGAAGAGATTGATGAATATAACAAATTCGTCAAGAAAATTTTCGGTTCTGATAACGGATACAAAAAGAACCTACACAATGTTACCAAGTCTGATGCGGTTGTTGTAGATTTAGACGGGACTGTAGCACTTGCTACTAATCGAAACGTACACGATTTAAGTAAAGTTTTAACCGACGAACCAAATCCGGGTGTTGCTGAAATTGTTCGAGTTCTTAGAAAACAACAGCTTTTACCGTATTCAGGAACAACTACCAATATTATATTCTGTTCAGGACGGGAAGATATATGTCGTGAAGATACTTTATCTTGGTTAAACAATCCTGATAACGGTATAGTTCATACAGATTTTCCGTTTTGTAACTTTCACTTACGTATGCGTCCTTCTGGGACGACCGCATTTAAGGATTGGGAAATAAAAGTAGATTTGTGGCGTGATATTCAGGCAGACTACAATATTATTGCCTTAATCGACGACCGGGATCAAATTGTGCATATTGGGCGTCGATTAGGATTTACTGTAATGCAAGTCAATTATGGGGACTTTTAATGAGAGATTATAATTTAAGTATTAAAAAATTTCCCACTGTCACTAACAGTAATTGGCTTAATATGATTGTCTTCAGTAACCAGGCAATATCTATGGGGGAATTGATGCAATTGATAAAAATTGGGTTGTGGTGCAAAAATTATTTAGTACGTTAAGAAATCAATTTTTTAACATTTTACTTTTAAAAAGATGAACGAAATTAAATTATGTCCTTTATGCGGAGCTAAGCCAATTGAATCAGAAATTAGATATTTCGAAAACTGTTATCCAATGCATGTCGTTTTATGTAGTAATAGCAGTTGTAATAATTTCACTTATAAGGGCGGAGCAGATTTTTCAAAAGAAGAAGCAATAGTAACCTGGAACAAAAAATAATATGATTGACATTGAAACAATTAAGGAAGCTGGAATTAGAAAGTCTCTAAAAGATACTCGGGAACACTTGTTCTGGACTATCAAGAAAGCTACAGATAAAGGTAGCGTCGCAAAAGGTTCCGCAGAAATTAATCGCTTGCTGGATGAGATTGGATCCCTTAGCGCAGATATCCGCAATATTGCTAAAGAGGAAGAACAATATTATAACTCCCTGAACTAATTAAATTACCATACAAAGAGAAATTATGACAGAAAAAGAAATAATTGATTATATCGTCTCGAACGAACATGGGACGCGAAATGATTTGATTAAAAAAGCTCGAGAGATCGTGAGCAAAGATCCTGCTTTTAATGATGAGCTAAAAACGAAACAGGCAGATTGGATGATAAAAAAACTAGAGTTATTAGGCTATATAAGACAAGGACAGGACCCAAATAAAAATGCCACATGGAGACGTACAGAAAACGCAGTACAAGAAGCTGGAATTTTAAGGACTCCAACTTTTAAAGATAAAGCAAAAGGTCATTTGCTGAGGCACTTGTTTGGGTTCTCTATTGAACTATGAGATATATTTTTTTTTAGGTTCCAACAATAAAGCCGTAGGATGGTAAGGAAATTATATAGATTTCTTATAATGTAGACAAAATTAAACTCTAAAAAATAAATGAGAGAACTAAAAGAAACAGGAAATAGGTTGATTGATAATGCGCTTGAAATTGCCTTTGAATTCGCAGATTTCGATGGGGCTCACCACAAACAATGGGTCATAGACCAAATGGTTGTTGCCTTGTGCGGTGGTGAGGATAGTGCGGAATATTCTGACTTCATTGAAGCATACGAACAGCCTAGCGACGTTGAAGTTGATCTTCTTAATCCTTTATATGAGTATGAGGACGGAGAGGATGGGGAACCGGAAGAGGATACATATTTTTCTTGCTCCTATGAAGATAATAAATGGGATAAAGGAATTGCTCCATGATAAATTTTTCATTAAGTATCAAGAACCCTTTTGTTGAAAAGGATTTATATAAAGAAATATTCTCTAATCACGGACCTATTGAGGGTATAGCGAATAAATATTGGGAGTTTGATTTAGCGAAAACAGACACGCTAATTAATATGGCTCTGGATATTACAACCAAACAAGACCATGCTGGAATATATATTGAATTCGGATTAGGAGGATATATGGCTGGATTCAATATTTACGATTCAAGACATTGGGATTATGATAAAAATACTTGGAAAGAATATAATAATTAAAATATAACAAACAATGGAAAACGATATTAAAGTCCTATCAACTACTGAATACGCAGACGGCAGAATAACCGTCGAGTTAGAATTGAATGCGAAAGGAAAAGAGTTATTAATTGAGGCTGGATTTAATTCTATCCTTAGAGACTCTTTAAGTAACTTCCAAGATGAAAAAGTAGAGGAAGATGTTAACGAAGATGTATTTAAGGAAGATCCAGAATTCGTCCTTCTCTATAACGCTATTAAAGAAAACAATAGAAAGGCTTCATTCAATGAAGAACTTTCAAGAAAAATAATGGAAGGTGAGCCTATAGGCTACTGTGGATGTTGTGGAGCTCACGCTTATTTTGAGAAAGAAATTGAGCATGATATTGAGTGTATTTATTACGAACCAAACCCTAAATCAAATAATTATGAGTAATAACAGTAATAGTAGAGGTGGAATAGGATTTAT
>SESF01000508.1_pt1 | contig 14286 bp, 14 predicted proteins | sample 3171521 | NCBI WGS metagenome assembly SESF01 (sample SAMN10866945, study PRJNA518727) | freshwater metagenome | biome: subpolar coniferous forest; feature: holomictic lake; material: water; isolation source: holomictic Lake 227, 6 m and 8 m depth | place: Canada: near Kenora, Ontario | collected...
CAGGAGAGGACCTCGGCCAGGATCGCGGAAGCCCAATAGCCCATGGAAAAACGTCAACCATCAGGTTGGTTTTTCCTGCCCCCATCGCGCTGGACGGTTAGCTCTGCTCCTGCCGATGCTGACCCCGTGCCATGCACGACTCGATCGCAATAAACGAACCAGCCGTTTTATGCTCAACTCACTTGTGGCGGATAATGAACAGCTTACCCATCCGGGCACCGGAGAATTGCCGGCTGGGATAAACGACGGGCCATCGCAGAATAGAAATTGCGCGCTCCAGGAAGCGAAGCCTTTGAGCGATTTCTGGTGGGGACGGTCAAATGTTGCGAAGTGCGTGTTGTGAAAGCCAATCTATTGCCGTTGTTGTTCGGCTGCTTGGGTGTAATCATGGGCTTTGCGTTAAGGGATGCCTTCTTCGCCCCATCGGTGAGCTTGGAACAAGTTCCAACTTTCCTCCAATCGGCGAACCAGGGACAGGTCCCCGCTCCCGTTCCAGCGCAAGAGGAACGATATGTAACTACGATCGTGAACCCGACATTTCCGCTTCAAGTAAAGGGGGAGTGGGATCCGCTCAAGATTGCAGCGGAGGAAATGTCTCAGGGCGGGGAAAGCGGCGGCTCCTTTGTTTGGAACAACGGCATCGTGGCGTGGCAATCCAAAGCCGCGGGCGGCAATGTGGGCCTGCTTGACGGTTCTGTGCACTGGCGCAACAAGGGACAACTCAGCAACCACATTGCATCAACTCACCACGACAGATACATCGGCGCTTGGTAAAGCACCATGAGAAACCCTTTTCCTCAGCACGGACACGAAGGAGTCTTGTTGTCTTTTGGCTTTGGTTTTACACAATGACTTTGGCCCAAACACGCTGTTAGCACACAATATGAATCCCCAACCTGGAACGGGACAAAAGAGGATCTGGCACCGCTGGAAACTGGTCACCTTATTAGCGGCATTGATTTGCACAATGGTGGTTTGGTTCCTGTCAAGCGATCCCCAGACCACTGGTGTGGCGGTGCCGGGTGTTCCTGTGGTGGCAGACCCTCTGCCTCCCGTGCATCCAGTTTTCGGCACGGCTCACAAAACCGTTGGCGTGGATCGGTTTCCACGCCCCTTACCTGCCCAGTCCGAATCGCCATTTCCGCGGGTCAAAATGGTATTGAATTACGTGATGAAACATGGCCGCTCAATGCCAGAGCCCACGCCAATAAGAAGAAACTTGCTGATCGGGCAAACTGAAATGTTGTGGAGCTCGGGGGGCTATCTTTACTTTCACCTTCTCTACAGCGACCGACCTCTATGGGAGTTCGCCCCATGCTACAAGACCAACCTAAGCCAGGTAAGGGCGCAAGATTTGGTCACCAAGTTCGCGTGCGAGGGCGACAAGACAAACGGACCAGTGGCGTTCGGTCCAAATTGGTTGGGCAATGCAATCCGGGTGTCCGAAGGACAGGTGGTTTTTGCTCGCCCTCTAGGCGACCCGACGCGAGTTTACGCATTGGAGATCACCAAACCGGTGCGGGAAAGGGTTGTGGTGTACTATTTCGAGATGCCGTTATGAGGTCTGCTAGCAACTTCACTGGAGCGAATGCGGCCGGGCCACGTCACTTCCCGATTCGAGCAGAGCAAGTCAGTCCTCACTTTTTACACTGCTGTAGCCTGCTGGTAGGGGTTGGCGATGTCGCGCAACCTGCGCATCGACGTAAAGGGCTCGCCCAGAGCATGGTCCGGTAGTTGGTTGTACCGCTTGAGAGGCGGAGGAGGGAGGGGTAAGGCTGAAGGCAGGGCCGGGGAAAAGCTGAAACTCTGAAACGATGAAACGCTGAAAGGGGGCGGGCGAAGTCCAAGGTCCAAAGTCGGGACCGGGGGAAAAGCTGAAACCTGAAATGCTGAAAGAAGCCAGATGGACTACGGGACTACGGACCACGGGACCATGCCCAGGTCCACCAGCCAGACTTCACCGCGATTGGGCATGAGATTCCTCCTCGTCCAGCAAGGAAAAGGTTTGGGCTGCAATGGTCGTCAGGTCATCGTCCGACAACGGGCCGTAGTCACCGGGAGTCACGGAGCGAGCGATCGTCTCGTACACGGCGTATTGCTCGTCACGCGGCAGGCTTCTGAACCCTTCCAACACTGCCTGTGCCTTTGTGCTCATGCCTTGAAAACTTACCCGCTCGGCGTGAAAAGGGCAAGCGCGGGGAATACTGAAACGGGTCAACCGTAGTTTGGTCTTGAGCTACCACTGTTTCCGTGGCGAGCGCGGGGGCAACTTGCAGCAAAAGCTGAAACGCTGAACGAAGCCGAAAGGGGAAACGCTGAAAAGCTGACACGCTGAAATGCTGAAAGCTGAAACCAGGTCGGATTGAGGCGGAGTCAGGGTGGCCTTGAAGTTTGTTACCGCCTTGCCCTGCCGCGTATGCAGGCCCGATTCGATCTGGAGCGCCAATACGTTGCGCGACCAGCCATGCTCCACGGCTTTGGCGGCAAACCAAAGGCGGTCGTCCGGGGAGGACAGCTTGTCGAGGAGCAGGCAATGGTGCTTCCAGGGCAATTGTGCACCGGGCTGGTGCACAATTGCCGGTGACGGAGGAGAGGTTTGTGCAAGGGGCGCTTGCACGATTGCAGGCTTGGCCGATTGTGCAACCGGCGGCTGCACAATTACGGTTTCCGGCCAGTCTTCAGCGAAGGCCCGCATGTATTTGAGGTTGCGGGGGGAAAAGCCCTGCTGGCCGGGGAACTCGTTCTGCAAGTCCCGCGAAAGACGGTCAATGACTTTGGTGCCCCAGCCTTCGGCTTTCTGGCGGTCGAGGATCAGCCGCCCGATGTCCCAATACAACGCGAGCAGTTCACGATTGGCGGCCAGAATGATCTCGCCATCAGCCTGAATCGGAGGCAAGCAACGCCAAAGCAGAAATTGAGATACGCCCCGTGAAGCCTTTGTGAAGTCTTCACACGCGTGTAAGCGCCTGTATTTACAGGCGCTTTTGCATTTTCGGAGAGGTTGTTCGTGAAGTCCTTCAACTGTGTAAGGCCTTTCGCATGAAGCGGTGGCCCAAAGAGAAAGGCAAAGCATGAGAATGCACAGCGCAGTAGAAATCGAAGACCCGGCAGCGGGGGCGGAGCCCTCGAACCGGGAACGCCGAATCAAGGCAGGCTACCGAAGGTTCCTCCGGGCCGTGCTCGACGGGAAGGGAGGCGAGTCTGAAGTCCAAAGTCGAAGGTCTGAAGTCCGCCATCCAAAGCGCGATGCCCGCGCTGCCGAGGTGTACCTCTCCCGCTTCCTATGCGTGGGTTTCGTGATCGCGCTGGCGGTGACCGGGTGCGCCGGGCCGCGCCCGGTCAAAGGCGGCAAAGCAATCACGACCCGGAAGCCGACCGGAGTGATCGAGCAGACCCTCGTCCAGGGGGAGAATGCCTCCCAGTCGACGAAGCAGGATCAGGAGACCGTGAAGGTGCGGACCTACACCGTGCCCGCAGGGTCGCGAATGGAGCAGTCCCAGATGTGGGAGGGCGAGCGTCCCCGCGAGCCCAAATTTCTCGGCACGGAAGAAGTCAGGGCTCGCGAGGACGCTCGCCCTCCCGGCCGCCAACAACCCTCAACTGCCCAACTATCAACTCCCCAACCACCAACTGCCTTTCTCCTGAGCGCTCCCATGCCCGTAGTCGAGCGCGAGGAAACCCGCGCCCAGACGGAATTGGGTGCCGCCCAGAAAGACACTGCCCGCGAACTGGGAGCCAAGCTTTCAAGCCTCAAGGGCATTGTGTGGGTGGGTGTTGGCCTGTTCGTATTCGGCCTGGCATCGCTGGTTTATCCGCCCCTCAAAATGGTCATCGGCAGCGTGACGACCAGCGCGGCCCTGATGTTAGGCGGAGTGGCGCTAATGGTCCTGCCCACGTTGGTGGTCGGTAATGAGCTGCTAATTCTGGGCGCTGTCGCCCTGGCAGTCGGCGGCTGGTTCCTCGCCCATCGCCACGGACATTTGCGCGGACTGGTTGCGGCGAACACTTCTGCCTCGGGAGGGCGAGCGTCCTCGCGAGCCCAAATATCATCCGAGAGCAGTGAAGATCAGGGCTCACGGGGACGCTCGCCCTCCCAGGCCCCAGGCTCCCCGGTGGGCGCCCAAGCCACCGTATCCTAATCACGTTTCATTCATCACGTATCAAGCATCATGAACTCAAATCTCAACACCCCAATCCCGACCCCGCGCTCCTTGACCGGCGAGGGGCTGGCAGCCGCGGTCGGCATAATGGGTTCGGCCTTGCTCGTCGCCAAGAGGTTCTTTGCCACAAAGCCACCCAAGCCCGAGCCCATGAGCCGCGCCGACTTCTACGCCGAGTTGGTTGCGCTCAAGGACCAGATCCACGCCGGCCACCTCGCCATCCTGGACAAGCTGGACGCCAACCACCGGGAGCTGCTCGCCGCCCTTGAGCGGCAGACCACGCGCATCAACACACTCGAAGCCGGGCTGGCCCGCGTGGACGAGCGCACGAGCAAGGGAGGGCGAACGTCCCCGTGAGCCCAAATATCTCCGGCAGTCAGGGCTCGCGGGGACGCTCGCCCTCCCGGGCAAACAATTTTGGCGCGCGCAATCTGGCTGGCGTTGCCGGCCACGCGCGCCGCAGTAACAAGAAAACAACAACAGAAAGGAAAGTAGTAAACGAATGAAAATACTAGACATCCCACAATCAGGTAAACGTGGCCTGAACGTTTCGCAGGCTGGCCAGTTCGGCCAGATCAGCCGGACGCTCGCCATCCCCGCCAATCCGCGCACCCTGGCGCAAATGACGGTGCGGGACAACCTCAGCCGCGTCGCGGCCAGTTGGCGGGCGCTCACGGAAACCCAACGGGCCGAGTGGATGGCCGCCGCCACCGCCGTGAAGAGCACCAGCCGTTTGGGCCAGAATGGGGCCCTGAGCGGCTTCCAGTTGTTCACCAAGATCAACTGCACCCTCGCACAGTTCGGCCAGGCCGACGTGCAGACACCTCCACTCCGGCCGCAGTTCCCGGACCTCGTGCCGCAGAACCTGGTCATCCCCACCAAGGGCGGAGCGGTTGCCCTCCAGCTGACCTGCCCGACCGACCCCGGCGAGCACACCATCGTCCGCGGCTCCACACCGGTCAGCCAGGGCGTTGAGGTCTGCAAGGACTTCCGCATCCTGGGGGTGTGTCCCGCGCCCGTGCTGGGTTCGGCTGACATCACGAGCCTCTACTCGGCTCGTTACGGGCTGCCGAAAGCCGGCACCAAGGTGTACGTCCAGGTCAATCAGGTCGTTGATGGGTGGGAGAGCCTGCCCCGGACCTACTGGGCCATCGTCCCGGCGTCGAGCTAAGCATCCGCCGGGCATGCGGGCCGTTGAGCAATGGCCCGCTCCCAGCGTCCAGGCGGGTGGGTGTCCCTTCGGGGCACCCGCCCGCTCTAGCCGCCAGCCTGTTCGTCCGGGTCAACTGCAAGCTGGCCCTCTTCGGCCTGGAACCGCTCGACACACCACCTCCGCCTCCGGTGTTCCCGGAACTGGCGCCGCAAGACCTCGTCATTACCAGCACGGCCGGCGTTATCGCGGTAAAGCTGCTCTGTCCGGCAGACCCGGGTGATAACACGGTGTTGCGGGCGAGCCCGCCGCAATCGGCCGGCGTCGGAATCTGCAGGGAATTCCGCATCATTGGCATGTGTCCGCCGCCGGTGGCTGGTTTAGCGGACATTACGGCGCTCTACACCGGTTGCTTTGGCCTGCCGCCGGTGGGTCGGCGAATCTTCCTGCGGGCGAGCACGATGGTGAGCGGATTCGAGAGCCTGCCCCGTGAGTTCCGCGCCCTGGTACCCGCGCCGTGACCGCGGATATTTAGGCTCTTGCCTGTCCAGGGACAGCAGGCCTTTAGCCGGGATGGCCCGCGGTGGCGCCTCACAGCGTCACGCCGCGGTCAGCGCAGCGCGCCCATCCTCTCCGGTGCCGGTTTTCTCGAGGAAATAATCATAGCCACCCACATACGGCGTGATCTGCCCCGCGTTCACATGCAACACCTTGGTGGCGAGCTTGCGAATGAAATGTACATCGTGGGAAATGAAGACGAGCGTCCCCTCATAACGCTCCAGCGCCAGCGTGAGCGATTCGACCGTGTGAATATCCAGGTGCGTCGTTGGCTCGTCCATGAGCAGGAGGTTCGGCGGATCCACGAGGAACCGGATCAAGTTGAGCCGGGTCTTTTCACCGCCGCTGAGCACCTTTGTTGGTTTGTGAATGTCGTCCTTGCGAAACATGAATGAGCCCAGCACCGCTCGCGCCTCTTCCTCACGCATGAGCGGCGCGCTGGCAGCCACTTCCTCCAACACCGTCCGCTCCGGATCCAGCGTGGCCGCGCGATGCTGGCTGAAGTAACCCACTTTCGCATTATGCCCCAGATCGCGCTCCCCCTGTTGAAACTCCACCACGCCCGCCAGGATCTTCAGCAGCGTGGATTTGCCCGCGCCGTTGGGCCCCACCAGCACCGTCTGTTCGCCGCGTTCGATGGCGAGGTCCATCCCCGCATAAACCCGGTTCGCGCCGTAGGCCATGTGGATCCCCTTCAAGTTGACCGCCCGCTGGCCACCGCGCGGCGGCTGCGGAATCTGGAAGCGGAAGGGCCTCCGCGGGGCCAGGGGTTTCTCGATCGTGTCCATGCGCTCAATCTGCTTCAGCTTGCTCATGGCCTGCGAAGCCTTGGAGGTTACCGAACGAAACCGATCGGCAAACTGCTGGAGCGACGCAATCTCCTTCTGCTGATTGTTGTAAGCCGCCAACTGCTGTTCATAGCGCGCCGCGCGCTCCACCAGGTAATCGGAGTAATTGCCGGTGTAGGCGATGAGCTTCTTCTCCGATATCTCATGAACCTGGCCCACGACCTCGTCCATGAACTGGCGGTCATGGGAAATCAGCAGCAGAGCGCCGGAATAATTCTTCAGGTAGTTCTGCAGCCAGAGCAGCGAGGGCAAGTCGAGGTGATTCGTCGGTTCATCCAGCAGGAGCAGGTCCGGTTCGAGCACCAGCAGCCGGGCCAGGCGCGCGCGCATGATCCAGCCGCCGCTCATCTCCCGCGCCTTCCGGTTGAAATCCGCGTCGCGAAAACCGAGGCCGCGCAGCATCTTCTTCGCTTTGGTCTCCACTTCCGGATCGTTTAGCTTGTCGTGCTTCGCATGCGCCTCCAGGTATTCCGGGCACGCCACATTCCCCGTCCGCTCCAGCTCGTGCAGCCGCTTTTCCAACCGGGGCAATTCGTCCACCCGGCCGGTCGCGACATCCAAAACCGTCTCCTCGCCCAGCGCTTCGCTCTCCTGCGGCAGATGGCCCACCATGGTCCATTCATCGCGCTCCACGATTCCCATGTCCGGCTCCCGCTGCTTGAGAATGATGGAGAACAGCGTGGTTTTGCCGGCGCCGTTGGGCCCGACCAGGGCGACGTGGTCGCCGTAATTGACCTGCAACGTGGCGGCCTCGAAAAGAGTCCGCCCGCCAAGGTCCACCTTAAGATCACGAATTGTAAGCATTAAAAAATATATTCGCCAGCGACAGGCCGCCACCACTCGGAGACAGGCCTGAGTTAACTCCGCCGAAGCCGAAGCGGGGTTCTTGTCGATCGTGACGAGTTGGAGATGATAACCGCAAATCGCGTCGCGTCAATGAACCATTGGGGAAACTTCGGAATCCGGACGCAGCCTGGCCTCACCATCGGAACGCCGGATGAGTCAGGCGTTCCGATTGTCGGACTGGCTCATGCTTGACCCGCGTTCTTAATAAATCCACACTAGCCAGACTGTGAACCACATCATCGAGCCAGACTAAACGAACACGCCAACAAAACCCATGAATGGAGCTCCGACCATCCCGCCCAAAGACACCACCGCCAATCCCGCGCCGCTGGGCCTGCTCGGATTCGGCATGACGACCGTGCTGCTCAACCTGCACAACGCGGGATGTTTTGAACTCAACAGCATGATTCTGGCGATGGGCCTCTGCTACGGCGGCACGGCGCAAGTCATCGCCGGTATCATGGAATGGAAGAAAGGCAACACCTTTGCCACGACGGCCTTTATTTCCTACGGTTTCTTCTGGCTTTCGTTGGTGGCCTTGGTGTTGCTGCCCAAAGTCATTCCCGGCGTCATTCCGTCGCACCCAACCGCCATGGCCGCGTATCTTGGCATCTGGGGACTTTTTACGGCCGTGATGTTCCTGGGCACCTTGCGGCTTAACCGCGCGCTGCAATTTGTCTTTGGCACGCTGACCGTTCTATTCTTCCTGCTCGCCTTCGGTGATTACACCGCGGCCAGCCCGGGCTTCAAACACGCCACCGGCTACGAAGGTATCGTTTGCGGGCTGGCGGCTATTTACACCGGCCTGGCGCAGGTGCTCAATGAACTTTACGGCCGAATCGTGCTGCCGCTGGGGGCGGTGAAAACGTAGCTCCCGCTACCTGGCTGGCCGACTGTGGCCCACGGATGAAGCCGATCGCCGCGACCTCACCAGGGGCGGTTGCGGTCGGGACGCCGCTTTCGGTTTTCCCGCAGGCGTGCTTGCAGGCTTAGGTTGGGTGAGCTTTCGGCCGGTGCCCGTGCCCGAATGGACGAGGTGTTGATCTCCTTCATCTCCTGGTCGATGACCGCGAGCAACTCCTGCCGGCCCTGCCGGGTCGTGGCGGAACAGGTGAACACCGCCGGCGGCTTTTCAAACCACGCCGAAATGCGCTCGGCAAAGGCCGCCATGTTTGTCTGCGCCGTGGCGGCGGGGACCTTGTCGGTCTTGGTGAAGACGAAGACGAACGGCACGGCGCGGCGCACGAGCCATTCCACGAACTCGAGATCAATTGCTTGCGGCGCCAGGCCGGACTCGATTAACGCAAAGACCAGGCAAAGGTTCGGGCGATGCTCCAGGTAATCATTCACGGCATGGTTGAACCGGGCCCGGTCCTTCCGCGCACCTTGGGTGAAGCCGTATCCCGGCAGATCCACCAGCCGCCAACATTTGTTCATCGTGAAGAGGTTAATGAGCTTGGTGAACCCCGGGGTAGTCGAGACGCGGGCCAATCCCTGCTCGCCCGCGAGCATGTTCAGCAACGAGGATTTGCCGACGTTCGAGCGGCCGATGAAGGCGAACTCCGGCAGCGACTCGTCCGGACAGGAGTCCAAATCCGGGGCGCTGCAATCAAAAATGGCGGATGAAATATTCACGATGAAAAATACACAGCCCATTGTCGCACAAATCCACCGTAATGATACCCGTATTTTCAGAAAAGGGACGGTTCAATGCTTCTGGCTGAACCCGCGACGGGTTCCGCGGTGGCTCTGCTTACGGTCTTGCCAGGCGGCGCGCTTTTCGGCTTCGCGCAGGTAGCGGATTTCGAGTTGGAGTTTGAGGAAACTGTCATACCGCTCGCGTGGGAGCGTGCCGGCGGCGAGCGCGGCGAGCACCGCGCATTGATTCTCCTGCGTATGGGTGCAGTCGCGGAAGTGGCAGCGCACGGACAGCGCGTCAACCTCGGGATAAACTTGCTTCGATCTTTCGCTGGCCATCCAGATGTGGAATTCTCGCATGCCCGGCGTGTCAATGACCACGCCGCCTTGCGGGAGGAAAATCATCTCGCGCCACGAAGTGGTATGCCGGCCTTTGGCGTCATTCGTGCGCACTTCCACCGTGGCCTGGATGTCTTCGCCATACAGGCGATTGATGAGGCTCGACTTGCCCACGCCCGAGGTGCCGATGAACACGGCGGTGTCGCCGGGCTTGATCAGTTGCGCCAATTTCTTCACGCCTCGCCCGGTGAGCGCACAGGCCGCGAGCACCAGGGCGCCGCCGGCTACGCGCGTGGCGTCCGCGAGCCGGGCAGCAAGATCGTCGCACAAATCGATTTTATTGAGCAGGACGACCGGGCGCGCGCCGCTTTCATGGGCCATGACCAGCATCGGCTCCAGACGCGCGGCGTTGAAGCTCGCGTCCGCGGCGGTCACCATGAACGCAATGTCGATATTTGTGGCGAGGACATGCTCCGTGCTGCCACGGCCGGTCATCATACGGCAGAGTTTGGTGCGTCGCGGAAGGATGGCCTGAATCATGGCCTTCTCCTCGTTGGGAACGAGTTTTACGGCGACCCAATCCCCGACCTTGGGGAGTTTGGCATTGGACCCGCGGGTTTCGTGCATGCATTTGCCGGTGACTTGCGCGAGCAGTTCCGCGTCAGCGGTCCAGACGCGGTAGAAATGTTTATCCTCCACCGCCACGCGAGCCGGAAGCAGCCCCTTGGCATGGTAGGGCGCGAACTGCTGGTCGCGGTCCGCATTCCAGCCTAACTTAGTCAGGTCCATAGCCGCGTGCGGATTGAATCATTCATGGCCTAAACTTACGCCCGAACCCCATTCCTGCGAAGGCCGAAGTTGGAGATTACGCCCTTTGGACCAGAAACGGGCGCGCCGGAAGGCAAGGTATTCCGCCTCAGCGTACCGAGTTCAGGCCGCAATGGCGGGCCTGCCTGGCGGCCAACCCTTATCTCTCTTTGCTGGTGATTATTTCCGGGCTGCTGATGCATTTGACAATAAATCGGATCTTCAAATCGTCTCCCTTGGGGAATTCACAATCGAACTTGATCGCCTGTTTGCCGGAGGCAACGGCAGGGACGGTTCTTGCCAAAGGAAGCTCCTTATCGAAATTTCCCTTGGCGTTATACACCTTAAGCTTTTCGCCATCGCATACGATCGAATAACCCGCGGCCAAATCGCCGGGGAATTCCAGGTTGTAGTAGCCGCCCAATTCAAGCCACAAGTTCCTGATCAGGCCTTCCTTCCCCAGAACGGTTAGCGCAAACGTGAAAGGTTGCGGGGCGTCGCTGTTGTTGAATTCCCACTCCGAGAAGGTGGGTTGACCGGGTTGCAGCACTTGCTTCGCGTGTTCATACTTGTATTTCTTGAAGGGAAAGAGTCTCCAGCCCGGGTCGCCCTTTTCGAGATGGAAGTCGTTTTCAGGGTCCTTGAGTCGTGCCACCTGTTGGGCGCTGAACACTCGATTGCTGTTGGCCTCCTGCCAAAGCTTTAGGAGGCCGAGCAGTTGGGGAGTCCTGGGGTTGCCCGCCAGGCTTTTTTGAGTAGCGACCAGAGCAAAGCCGGCATGAAACCCGGCGGCTCGGGCCATCATCCATTCAATGTCTTCCGGCGTGGTGGACGCGGTCAGTTGGAACCATCCCAGCATGTTGGGCATGTAATTCCTTTCCAGGTACGGCTGGTTTTGCAGCCGCGAATCCGCCTGGGACTCGCGGAACCCGCCATACCACGGTTCGCCCCAGTTCCAGTAGTGGCAAATGTGCCAATAGTAGTGGCTTGGGGTGCTGGTGCCGTTGACCAGCGTATGGTGGGTGTCGGTGAAGACTTTTTCGGCAAACGCCTCTATCCCATAGTCGCCTTGACCCGAGGAATAGCAGCATTCGTGGCCATCGAAATCCAACTGGGAAACGCCCGTTTCATTGAAGAAACGGGCCAGGTTCCCGGCCATTTCCTGCTGCAGCTCAAAGTTAGGAAAAAGAGTCCGATAGGGATAATCCAGCAGCATGGCAGCGGTGGCTCCTTTGGGGTGAGCCGAGACCTTGGTGCCGTAGGCTCCTCGCTGGCAATCCAGCAACGTAAAGGGCGGCGCCGGAGTGACGTCGCGATAGCGCAGGATCTCATCGCCGATTCTAACCGCATGCAGCGTGCTGTGGGTCAAGTTGGTGAAATAGAACTTGGATTCAACTTGCACTTCTTTAGCCGTGGCATCGATCGCTTGCGTTAGCGCGGAGGTTCCGGCCACCGCGAGCCTATGGTCCGGAATGGGGGTCACATAAGGATCGTGAGTGTGGATAAAGGAGGTCAAGGTGTGTACCCCAATGCGCAGGCCCATTTTTGCGGCTTTATCAGCACAGGCCTTCACGCCCGCAAGTCCGTTGGGAAATTGGCGTGGCTCAGGTTTGAAATGACCCCAGGATCGAAACGCGTCCATATTGTACAGGGACATCAGCCCCGCTTGTTGAGCATAAGCCAGCATTTTATCGATGTTGCCTTCGTTGAAATCCGTAATCAGGTAGGCACGTCCCGTCTCCGGGGACTGCTTGTGCCAGACCCCATTGATCAATGGATGGGGAAGGCCTTCGGCGACTTCAATTTCTCCGATGCGGCTGAGGGCCACCTTTTCGGAACACCCAAACAAGGCAATCTTCGAACCCACCGTAGTTTCGTTGGGAATTGCTTCCACCGGCACCTCGGGATAAGAATCATGATGCATTGAGATTTTGCGAGGCTTTGATCGGTCCATGCTATAGGCCTGCAAGCTGCTGCCGTAGTCGGTCTTCACGGCGACGGTGCCGCGAGCGTAATCGGACCCCGAACTATTCACCAACTTCCCCCCGAGTGTCTTGATATTCAAAGCCTGGAGCCCGATGGCATAAGCTCCATCGCGCACCACGCCGACCAGCTCGCCGATGGTTTTGTCGATCACAGTCGGGTAGGGGCCCCAGGCTACCGCATTCACCTCATCCACGGGCGCTACCTTTACGAGGTGAAACACCACGTGCGTTTTCTGCTGCGTCACTTGGACCTGAGCCACGACCTTGGAATTGGGATAGGTCAGTTCCACCAGGTTGGCGGGCTGACTGAAGCTGGCCTTGGCCGGTTCCAGCCAGTCGTTCCCCACTCGAATCCTCAACAGCGGCGCCGTTTGGCCTTGCGCCAGAAAATCCTTGCCCGTGGCCGGATCACGCAGCGCCGTGATCTGGCCGGACGCGGAGATCGCCAGCGCGAAATCCCCGGTCTTGAGGTCGAGGGACTGCGCGTGGGCAGGCGAACACGCTAGGAACGTAAGCAACAAGAGGAGAGACGAATTCTTCATAATGTTAATCGAGACTTAGGCTGGATGTATTCTTGAAGACGAGGTGGCCCGGTTCGTGCAGTTAATCAGGATGCGCCGTTTGGTAGATTGTCTTCACCAGCGAGAACTCTCCCGGCGCATCGGCGTCCAGAACCCAGAACATGATGCCCCCGGCAGATTGAAGTGCGATGCGGGTCTTGGCCTGGATCGTGGGAATGCCATTATAGCCATGCGTTAAACCGGATAGCTCGCAGGTGTTTGTTTGGGCGGCGGCCGGGTTGGCGGCCACCAGCCTGGCATAGCTGGCGGTTTCCCCGGGGGACCCTTTCGCGCGCGAGTAAAACGGAACGCCGGGGACCCTCTTCGACTGCGGCAGACCTCGCCTCGTCCAGTATTGCAGGCCTTTGTTAAATTGTTCCATGGAGCCGTGATCGCGGCCATCGTAGGTCATGATGTTGACAAAATCGAGCAGCGCGAACGATTCGGCGGGAATTCCCATCCCATTGGCGTCTCCGTAAGACACGACTGCCGCCGTCAATATTTTTCCAGGGAGCGCCGCTCTCAGCTCCCGAATCAACGCCAGAAAATTCTGCGAGGATTGGCCTGGATCGGGGTATTCCCAGTCGATATCTGTGCCATCGAGGTCAAAATCATGGACGAACATAGCCAGGTTCCTGACGAAGGCCGCCCGGGTGGCTGCATTTGCTGCCATCTGTTCAAACTCCGAATCCCATCCCCAACCACCGACAGCGATACTCACGCGCACGTTGTGGCTGCGGCCAGCAGCCACGATTTTTTTCAGGTTCGTGGGATTGCCCAGGGGCTTGAAGGTTCCGTCCGCATTTGGAATCAGGAAAGAATAATTGAGATGAGTCAGCTTGGTGTATGGAATCTGATTTTCCGCCATGCCCTCCGTCGCATAAGCCACGATGCGAAAGGGCTCCATCAAACTCGCAAATCGGGGATTCCTTTCGGGCGCGGGATTGCCGGCGGAAGTTGAAACCGTTAAGCGCGCGCAGGAGACCAGCAGCACCGCTAGCACGAGGAGGATGGAGCCGGAACCATAGGCACTTGTTAGGTGCAAGGTCCGCCGGATCGCCGGCGAAAAGCACGGCAGGTGCGCCGCCGCCTGTTTGCCCTTCTTAGATTCATGATCAGGCCGTTCTTTTCGCCGGCAACAAAATGTCTCGCAGAGTCTTATAAGCTCAGGAACTTACCTGAGCTGGTGAGCCAAAGCCATACGACAAATGACGGATGAAGCGGAATTCGGGTGATTCAACGGGTCCCCCAAACCACCCGCTCGCTCAAAGCCGGTTTGGTAACCGGCACCCCGCCCGAGTGCCACCGACTCGCGAATGCGCCCGTCTCGCAAGGGCACATCCTGGCACCACCGGAACGCCTGGTTTATCCAGCGTTCCGATTGGCCTAGCCGCC
>SESF01030742.1_pt1 | contig 14281 bp, 9 predicted proteins | sample 3171521 | NCBI WGS metagenome assembly SESF01 (sample SAMN10866945, study PRJNA518727) | freshwater metagenome | biome: subpolar coniferous forest; feature: holomictic lake; material: water; isolation source: holomictic Lake 227, 6 m and 8 m depth | place: Canada: near Kenora, Ontario | collected...
AGCCCCCCGAAACAGCGCGTAGTGGCTCGGCCCCATGACCACAACGGTTTGCGCATCACTTCCGGCCAGCAGCTTGTAGGCGATGGCCGGGGTCTGCCCGGAGAATTCGTAACCCGCATGAGGACAAACCAGGCCCTTGAGCCGGGGGATGTGGTGCTCGATCACGCCCGCCAGATAGCCATCAACCGCCTTGGAGTTAGGGTAGCGCAATCTGCCGCATCGCGTTCTGACCAACGGGACAAACCCGCAACTGCCCGCCCGCCTTGGAGCCTATACTTCATCCGCTGGTTCCATTTCACATAGGCCTCCTTAAAACCACACGCGGTGCCTCATCCAGTTCCGGCGGCTTCTCGAACCTGCTTGCCAGAATCCGTGCGCCGCGGATAATGCGTCTCATGACTGTTCAGAAGAGTTTCAAGTGGCAGCCTTTAATGATGATCGCGCTTCTCAGCGGCCCCGTTGGAAGCTTCGCCTATTCATTGCTAGGCCCCTACGCTGACTGGATGGATATACAGAAATGTTACCGGCTTCCGGGAGACATTGGCGGGCCAATGAATCTCGGCGAAGGCTACCGCTGGAACGTGCCGGTGGTTACGTATGGCTTTGACCGGTCGTTTCTCGACTACTTTGGTTCCAATGGAGTGGCGGCGGTGGAGGGGGCAATCGGGATACTAAACGCATTGCCACCGGCTTCGTCAATCGACCTGTCGAACTACCCCCAGAACATCTGGCGGATAAACTACCGAGCCCAAGCCGCGCATCTTCTTGATCTGAAGTCTGCAACGTTGTTCTTGCTGCTTGAACAGATGGGCCTCGCTGATCCAATGCGCTATGCTTTCTGTATTCGGGACTACCAGCCAACCAGTTCGCTAACGAATTATACCTTCGAGGTCATCGAACGCAGCTTCGATCCCGCGACGGCTCAACCCTCGTCCTTGCTGAACGGGGTACAATACTCCTACTTTATTCAAATGCTCGCGTTGTCACCTCCCCCCACGAACATTTTCTGCGAAACAGTTGTATTTCGGATCGATCCGGTGGCGGGAGGTGACATCCCAGCGGCGAGTGCGCAGTTTAGCTATGGTCTGCTCTTAAATGGCTTGTCTCAGGATGATGTGGGCGGATTGAGATACCTGTTGAGCGGGAGCCAGGTGCGCTGCGAGAGCCTGCTGCCGGACGTGCATCTCAGAGGCACAAACGACGGCAGCCTTGTTCAGACGGCGGATCGTCCCGGCATTGAGAAGGTAACGTTTGTGCGTCATCCCTATGGATCACTGAGCGGAGAATTCAAGCCATTTACGAACCGCTGGACGGACGTTTATTATGAATGGGACGATCCCGCTTACCAGGAGGTCGAACGGATCACAGCTAGACCGGACATTCTATTCAGCGGGCGGGATTTCGGGTGGGGTCTGGCTGCCACGCGAACCGGAACGACAAACTGGGCGAACAACGCGGCCCTCAATGACAACAGCGGCGGAGCCGGGCCAGGGGTCATTCAACCGGCGATCACTATCACCTACAACAAGGGAGGGCCTTTCTATTTGAATACTTACAATCCCTCATTTATCTCATGCGGGCTGGACCAAGCCACCGCCTACCCTGGCTTCGTCTGGGGCAGCTTCGACAGCAGCACCAACGCCCCTATTCTTTATCCCGACATACAAATCGCATTTCAGCCGACACAAGTGCGTTTCCAGTTACTGGTCAACAGCGTGACGAACGAGTTTCATTGGTTATTGACCGGCGCTGCTTATGGCCTCTTCTGCTTCCAGACCTCCACCAACCTGAGCGATTGGGCAACGCTGACGACCCTGACGAACTCGGGCGACGTGTTTAATTGTCAGTTCCAAGCAGCCACGAACGAAGCCAGCCGCTTCTTCAGAACGATACATAAGCCGTGAATTCCGCGACGTGGAAGTCGCCGTGAGATTGATCAGGTAAGACTAGGGCTCAGCCCGAAGGGCGCTTAGATAAGGCTCAGGATAAACCACTTCTGCCATTCCCCATCCGTGCCATCCGCGTCATCCGTGGTCAAAGACAACCTTCTGATGTCCCTGCTGCTCTGGGTGAAGGTCTCGCCGGCGTCACTCGGGCTTGCCGGACACGGGCGCGGACGTTACCTTGGCGAGCATGAGCACACTCGCTGAAGTGGAAGCCGTGGTGCGTCAATTCTCGACGGAGGAATTGGCGGAACTCGAACGGTTCGTCCGGAACGCCCGGTTAACGAAGGCCAAGGGCAGTGGCCGTAGCGCCCTCGACTTGCCGCCACTGGACTTGGGCCGGATGCTGAAACCACCGGGCACGCGAGAGGAATAGTACGACGACATGCTGGGAGGCCGGGTGTGACGCACGGGCTCGATACGAGTTTTCTCGTGGCGACGGAAGTTACGGGCCACGCCGATCACGTGGCGACCCGGAAGCTCGCCGCTTCCCTACGCAACCAGGGCGATCGGTTTGCGCTCGCGACCCAGGCACTGGCCGAATTCGCGCATATCGTCACCGACCCGAAACGATTCACAGCGCCCCTCACCATGCCGCAAGCGCTGGAACGCGGGCGAGTCTGGTGGGACGCTTCCGACGTGGAGCGGGTGTGGCCGGATGAACCGGCTATCGCCTGGTTTCTCTCGGCCATGACCAGGCACCAGTTGGGCAGAAAACGAGTGCTGGATACTTTGCTTGCGGGCACGTTCAGAAGCGCGAACATCGCCTCGCTGCTGACGCTGAATCCGGCGGACTTCGCGGTGTTTGGCGAGTTCACCTGCGTGCCTCTCGCTTCTCCGACTGTGCAAAGGTAGCGTCCCCTCGCACCGCTCCCTGGCGCAGCTCCAGTCCGCCCGCCGCCCTCCGCCGAGCCTGTTTGGGGGAGAAGGTTCACCACGGATTTCACGGATTCCACGGATAAGACGCGGATAAACCCGCGCCGTCCCCATCCGCGCCATCCATGGTCAAAAACTTCCGCCGTTACGGCAACACCACCACCGTGCGGTAGAATCGCAGCGGCAGGCTGGCGGCACCCCCGTCAAGGGCCTGGGACCTGGCTCCCGTACCGACGACAAGATTGTCCATGCCGGTGAACTGCTTGTGTCATCCGGGCATGGCGCCGGGCGGCATCAGGCCCATCTGTTTTGCCATCCGCAGCGAGACAACCGTCCCGTTGGAAAGCTGAACGGTCGTAAAGTCATCCACGAACTCACAGCGGCACAGGCCGGGCTCCACATGCTGGCTGAGGCGCAGGGCGCGTTCGATCTCGGCGGCCTTGCTGCCGACGGTAGTCTTGTTGGTTTGAAACGAGCCGCAAATCGTATCGAACGTGAGATGCACCGGCTGGTTGGGGTCGAAGAGCGACAGTATGTTCCGTGGTTTGAAAGGCCGTCTTTGGATGGCGGGCAAAACTCGCTCTTTGACGCCGAAGCTCCCTTTTGGCAATATACTTCCCGCATGAGCGCACCCAAAAGGCAAATCCTGTCAATCTGATCCGATGCTAACCCCGTCCAATTCCAACGGTAACCGGGACACACTGGTTTGGGGGATGCGTCCGGTGCACATCGCCTGGCTAGGAGTGGCCTTGGTGACGTTGTTTCGTTTTTGGTACTCGTGTCGGTATGACCTTATCCCCGACGAAGCGTATTACTGGGTCTGGTCAAAACACTTTGCGCTTTCGTATCGGGACAAGGGTCCGTTGGTCGCGTGGACGATTGGGGTGGGCACGACGCTCTTTGGCGACACGGTTTTTGGGGTCCGCTTTTTCGCGGTCCTGCTCAGCGCCGGCACCGCGTTTCAATTGTTCCGGCTCGCCCAGCGACTGTACGACGACCGGACTGCACTCTGGTGTCTTGGCGTGGCAACGATAATTCCCCTGCTATGCATCGGATCCATCTTGATGACCATTGATCCGCTCAGTGTGTTCTTTTGGGCTTGGGGGGCCAATCTGTCCTGGGTGAGCTTCGAAACCGGTAGAATGCGTCACTGGCTTCTGCTGGGAGCGGTCATTGGCATCGGGTTCCTCGCGAAGTTCATCAACGCCGTCCAGTTGGTTTGTATTGTGATATTTCTCTGCTGGTCACGGCCGCATCGGCGTTTTCTGTTCAGTTGGCAAATGCTGGCGCTGCTCCTTGGGTTTGGAGTCTGCTCGCTGCCGGTGTTCTGGTGGAATGTCCAGACGGGCTGGCTCAACATCCAGGCGCTCAGCGAGCGCGGCGGCCTTGATCATTCCTTCGCCATCCGTCCCAGCGAAGTCCTCAAGTACGTGGGAGGGCAATTGGGGGCGATTACGCCCCTCCTTCTGGTTGGCATGGTGATCGCCGCGATCGGCCTGTGGCGAACCCAGAGCGCTGAGGCGCGGGTCAAGCATCTCTTGAGTCAGTACGTTCCCATCCAGGCCATGTATCTGCTGCTCAGCTTGAAGAGCCGCGTTCAGCCCAACTGGATCGCTCCGTCCCTGATCGCCGGCATCGTCTTGCTGGTGGCCTTCTGGCGGCCATTCATTCTCCGGAATCCCAAATGGCGCCGAGCGGCCTGGGTATCCATGAGTTTGGGCCTGACGGTGACCCTTGCCCTTCATGCGGCAAGCTTCTTTCCCATCCCGGCGAAATACGACGTTCTCCACAAAGCAGAGGGTTGGGTGGATTTCGCGCAGCACGTGCAACGGGCCCGCGAACAGCATCAGCCTGATCTGTTGATTGCCAACTACTATACCCAGGCGAGCATGATGCAGTTCTATCTGCCGGATCATCCAGTTACCTATCTGCCGCCGGCGCGTTATGGGAACAGCCAATTCACGCTCTGGCCGGGATACGAAGCCAGGAGCGGAACGCGCGCGTTGTATGTGGTCGATCACAAACCCGTGCTGTTGGAACAGGTCAAGGCTGAGTTCAAACATGCGCGACTCGTGGATGAGTTCTGGGCGCAATTCCACGGGCGCCCCATCCAGCAATTCTTTATCTTTCTGCTCTGGAATGACTGACCGGCGAAAACGAAGGTCGAAGGCTAAATGCTAAATGCTAAATTCTAGAGCGCCAGGAACCTGAGCAGCTCCACCTCTTTTCTGAAGACGAGCCGGATGGTGTTTTGGTCGAACTGCACATCCAGCGGCGCGCGCTCCTCCTGATGTTCCCACATCACATGGCCATTCTTCGGGTTGAGCAGCTTGATCTTGAGCACCGACTCGCGGCCCATAATGGAATCCGCCGAATACTGTTCGCTCTCGTCGTCATTGTCAGCGTGGTAGGCGTAGACACTGTAAATGAACTTGCCTGAGACGTAATTCACCAGGCCCCCCACGTTGGCGGTCCACAGAACTTTGCCGGTCTCAGGCGCAATCTTCATCACGAGGGAGGAGTCCTTCCGGGTAATATCAATCTGGTTGGGATACTTGAGCGTCTCGGGGCTGGCGGTGGAGGTGTTCAAATAGATCATGCCCTGGTTGTCGAAGAACAGCCCCGTGATGCCGATCGACGGCAAGCGCCAGCGAGCGTTCCCCGTGGCCAGGTCAAAGGCTGTCAAAACGCCCGCGTCAATGACGTAGAGGCTGGCCTTGTGCTCCACGCACGGGCCCAGGCCATAGAGCGCGCCCTCGGAATCCGAGCCGCGGTAGCCGCCGGACACATTGTAGGTCAGCGTCGCCTGCCACAGCTTGTGGAAGGACTTTTCAAAGATGAAGACGCTCTTATCCGCCGTGAGCACGTTCACGGTGGCAAGCGGAAACAGCGACGGGCGGCCAATCACCTCGCCGCTCCAGGCATCGGCCGTGCCGGGGCGCTTAAGACTGACCAGGTAGCGGCTCTGGTCCTCGCTGACGACCTGACCGCCGCGGGACCGTTGCGAGTCGTTGAGCAGCTCGTTGACCACCTCCGCGGAGTTGCCGGTCGTCAGATTACCGTTCAGCGCCGACCTGGCCGGCGCGGGCTTCATGGCGTCGCGGGTGACCACGCGAGACTCCAGCAGCTTCACGGTCAGTTGCACAAACCCGTCCTTCGTGGGAATGAGTGAATCGCCCGCCGCGGGCTGCGGACCGGGTGCCATTGCCGAACTTTCACGAGTGGGCTGGTCGCTGTAGGCGGCCAGCGTGCGTTCCTGGTTCATGTTGTGGGCGATGATCGCCGGCAGGGCAATCCTGGCGGGCAACGACAAATGCTGCGCCTGCTCCGCCACTTTCTGCGCGTCCATGACTTTGCCGGCATCCCGACCGGGCATGCCGACGGGCAGACCGGCCTTGCCTGGGCCGCTTGTGCCTGTCGCGGGGACGCTGCCGGCCGGGGTTGCCTCAGCAAGTGGCCCGCCGATTTCCTCCGTTCGCGTCTCGCAAGTGGTCAGGTTGATGTGTGTGACGACCGGCCTGCCGGTCTCAAGCTCCACATTCAGCAACTCATCGCCGTGCGGAATTAGGCCGCCGTAACTGGCCGGCACCGGGATTTCCTTTACCGGGTTGCCCGTTCCACGGTCGTAGCGCGTGAGCTTACCGGGCGACAGCACCCAGATGTTCTCGCCGCGGACGCGAAGCTCCAGGGCTGCTTCCAAAGCCCGTTGCATGCTCTTCCGCAGCTTCTCGGGGTCGGGCATCTTCGGCGCGCGATCCGGGTCCTCGTTGTTGGCCTGGTCGATGACCGCCTGCATGGCTTTCATCTGCCTCGCGACCACCGCCTCGATCCCCTGCTTGTCCACCAGGTGGCGCGACCAGATCTCCTTCTTCAACTTCATGTCGTGCCGCGCCAGGGTGTCCCCGTGCAGAAAGACAATCTGATCCGGCCCGCAAAACGCGCTCTGGCCGGAATAGGACCGCTCGTCGAAGCGTACCGACCAGATGGCGCTCGGCCTCGAGGCGAACCCCACATACCAAACCCAAACACCCAGCGCCGCCAGCAGCAGCCCAAAGATCGCACCGGCCACCGCGAATGTCCGCCGCCACGTCCGCGCCTCCCGCACCGACCTCCGCCCGGCATACACCGGGATCTCCAGGCCCTGCGTGTGCGCCTTGTTCTTGCAGAGCGGTGAACACACGTAGCCAAAAAGCTCCATGCACTTCGGGCAAAGCGGCTTCGAGCAGACGTAGCAGTTGTCCACCACGATTTGGTCGGGATGCTTGGGGCACGTCCCGCCGCATGTAGGCCGCGTGCCCTCACGCGGCGCTCCCTCCGGCGCCGCTGACTCACCCCCCGGCACCGTAACCCTCACGCGCACGGCGGGCGTTGCCTGGGCAGGCGGCATGGTCGGAACCGCGGCGGGCACTGGCGCCGCTGTGACCTCGGCCGCCGGCAGACCAAGCTCCTGTCGAATCAGGCGGTTGACCGTGTCGGACGCGTCCAACCCGCACGCCGAGCAAACAAACCGCACCGGGTTCTGCGACATCGCCGGGGTAACGTCGAAGGCATACTTCGCCCCGCATGAGCACTGGATCTTCATTTGGGGTTCGGATTCAGCAAAACTACGCCGTTGGTCAGCGTGAGGGAGAATGGCACTTGGGGCGGCGGCACCTCGGTATGGCCATCGCAGAAAAGAAAATTGCCCCCCAGCTTGCCGTGGTTGTTGCCCGGAGGCTTGCCGGTGCTGGAGAAGGCATACTCACCCTGTCCCTTCGCTTGCGTGTTCACCTGCCGATCGCTCATCAACACTTGCTGCACCTCGGTCGCGCGCCGCCCCATATAGTACGCGTAACTAATCTTGCGCTTGCGCAACGACTCGCCCGACGGCACCGGCGCATCCTTGCTGCCGGGGCAAGTAAACACCGCCGTATCCACCGTGTAGCGCGGCACCAGCGCATCGAGCGCTTCCTCGGAGGTCTGCGCCCCAGGTGATTCGGGGAATCTCCCGGTATGATCGTTGGCATAGATGGCCATTGCCATGTGGATCTTCTGCAAATGCGTCTGGCAGTCCAGTCGCGCCCGGCGCTGGTGGTTGCCACCGGTGCTCGGCCCCCAGTAAAACGTAAGCAGCAGGAGGAGAATAACCACCACAGCAAGCAGCTCGATCAGCGAGAAGCCGGCGGGGTGACACGCTCCAGCAAGTCGCAACCGGCGGAAATCCTCGGTCGAGCAGCGCACGTATTTCAGCCCTCGCTTCATGGAACTTCTATACCGCAGAAGCCCCCTCCCGGCAACGCGAACTGGATGACCAAATGACCCGTGGTCGTCTTGCGCGTAGTGTCAGCATCGAGGTCCGCTTGAGCCGGGCAGCCAGTGAAATTGAGGGAAGATTTCACGGGCCAAGGCACGCAACGAGAGGTCGTCAGAAGCGTCTCTCCAGGCCAATCATGCTACCTCAACGTACGGAAGCTTGAGCAGGGAGCCAATGCGGCGGACGACGGGCAGGACGTGGCCGACGCCCAGCGAGCAATGATGGGTCGGCCCTTCGCTGCACCAGCGGTTGACAAAGTTCGTCATGCCGCATTGGAACTTAATCCGGCTGTTGGTATTTCCGATCTGCAGCATGGCGCCGGGGATGCTCTCGCCTTCGGACACCAGCAGTTTGAGACTGCCATCAGCCGTTTGCGTCAAGGCCAGCAAGGTCACCGGCCCAAGCTTCACGTGCGCCTCGACGCTGACGCCGTAGCCGCGTTTGCCGTGGTATAGCCCGAGCCCGCGCAGGATCGGTTTACCTTCCGCGATGCCGAGGTGGAACGGGCCGTCGTGGCCCATGAGCAGAAAGTCCTCATCGAAGTCCATCGCGTAGAACTCCGTATAGCTGCCGCCGCAGCCCAGCAGGTCGAGGATCTTCATCGCCTGGCAGTTCTTAAGGTCCCCTTCCCCGCTGGCCGGGATGCCCCGCGCGGTCAACAGCGAGCACCCGAGTATGAGGCCCGCCCCGAGCCGCTCGTATTCGTTGCCGGCCAGGCCGCGATAGTAATAGGCCAAACCGTGCAAGTCGAAGTCCGCCACCAGCCGGTCCAGCGCGACCGCCACGCGGCAGGCCCATTCCATCTGCGCCGGCTTGGGCGCGCGCGCCAGCGGGTCGGACGGGCTGTCCTCGCTGACGTCGAAAATGGCGAGGGCTTCCCTTCGTTTCGCTGCCACGGCGCGCTCACTGGCTTTGGGCAGGCGCTGGGCCAAGTCGCACATTTCCAGCACCTCAATGTGCGTGCCGAGCTGGGCCGTGTGTTGGGTGAAGTCGCTATACATGTCCAACATGCCGGGATAGGTCTGGCCAAGGAACCCGATGCGGCTGCGCTTGAGCTGACTGACCACCGACGCGGCGCGAACCCAGCTCTCGATTTCCTGCCAGGCGCGCTGCGAATCGGGATGGCTGGGTGGCGCTTCACGGAACCGGCCGCGCTCCACCCCCAGCACGCCGGTAACGACCTGGAAGTCAATGCGGCTGCGCGCAAAGGCGCAGGCAATTTCCGGCACGCAGCACGAGCAACAGTTCGCCAGCCATTCCCCGGTGTCCGTCTTCGGGTAATCCAGCGCGCTGACCGGCTGCAGATTGAGGATCAGCACCGGGGCGCCTACCTGCTGAACCGCGGGCAGCACCTGGCTGCTCGTGGCGTAGGTGCCAACGTAACAAATGACCAGTTCCACTCCTTCACGGGAGAACATAGCACCCGCGGCCGCGGCTGCTGGGGCCGAATCCACCAGCCCCGCGTCCACCACGTCGCAGAACTTGTCCAAGTGGCCATTGACGACGCGTTGATAGCCTTCGAGCCTGCGCTTCAGGCCCTTGAACTGCGGCCAATACGCCGCCAGCCCAATGCCGAACAATCCAACTTTTCCTCGCTCTGCCAGAGTCATAGTGATTGGTGAGCAGCATGTCTCATCCCCAGCCGTGATTGCCAGACAGAAAGATTGTTTTTACTACCACTCGGCGAATACTGTGCCCGAGCCCAAAATGGAAAAGCCCGGTATCCATCAGCCTGGTCAGCAGCGCGTCATAATGCGTGACGCGGCGAGCGGCCGTTGGCTCCGATTCACGCGACCGCGTCAGTTCGTGACTGCCCGGACGCTGGCGGACGTTGCTCCGGGGCTTCGCCGTGTAGAGCAGGCGGTCCTCCAGGATGGCCTTTATGCAGCAGGATTCGTCTCGTACGAAGCGGCCCCTACCTTTGACGGCTCGTTGGTGGTGAACGATGACGGCCACTTTCCCCTGCTGTGGTTCGGGCTGTATGAGTGCGTCGAGGAAGTTGAACTGCCAGCCGTGGGTGCCCTGAGTGACGCTGTCGGCGCGCCGGACTGGCAGGCATCGGTCGGGCGCGAGGAGTTTGATGAGGCTATGGCCCGCATCAAAGCCCTGATACGCAGCGGAGACACCTACCAGGTCAATTACACCTACCGGCTAACGGCGAAGCTCGCGGGCGACCCTTGGAACCTCTTCCTGCGAATGGTGGCCGCGCAGGACCCGCCCTACGGCGCCTTTTTCGACACCGGGGAGTGGGTGATCTGCAGCGCCTCGCCGGAGCTGTTCTTTCGGCTCGACGGCACGCGCATCCAGTGCCGCCCCATGAAAGGGACCGCCGCACGGGGCAGGACGCAGGCTGAGGACCTCGCCCAGGCCCAAGCGCTCCAGGCCTCGGAAAAGGAGCGAGCCGAGAACGTGATGATCGTGGACATGGCGCGGCATGACCTGGGCCGCGTCGCGCAAACCGGCAGTGTGAAAGTGGCCCGCCTGTTCGAGGTGGAGAAATACCCCACCATCTGGCAGATGACTTCCACCGTCGAGGCGCAGACTGAGGCCGGCCTGTGCGAAATCTTCCAGGCGCTCTTTCCGGCCGCGTCGGTTACCGGGGCGCCGAAAGTGCGAACGATGCAGATCATCGCCGATCTGGAGCCGCTTCCGCGCCGCCTCTACACCGGGGCCATTGGGTTCTTTGCCCCGGGGCAACGCGCCCAATTCAATGTGGCCATCCGCACCCTGCTAGTGAACCGGAATACCGGCTGCGCCGAATACGGCGTAGGCAGCGGCATCACTTGGGATTCAAACCCGGAAGCCGAGTGGCAGGAATGCCGAGCCAAGGCCAGAATCCTGGCACCGCAATCGCTCGCGTTCCGCCTGCTGGAAACCATGCGCTGGACGCCCCAAGCGGGTTACTACCTGCTGGAGCAGCACTTGGAACGTCTGCAGAACTCAGCGCTCTACTTCGGTTTCCGCCTGGATCAGGCTGCGCTCCGGCTCGAACTGGAGCAACTGGCGGCCAGGCATGGGCCGAGGCCCCGGAGAATCCGCCTGCTGGTCACAAAGGAGGGCCGCATTAGCTCGGAGTCGAAAGCTCTGCCCAAGCCCGCAGCGACGCCGCAACGCATCATTCTCGCTGGTGCACCGGTGGATTCCTCCGACCCGTTTCTCTACCACAAAACTACCAACCGCAAGCTCTATGAGGCTGCCCGGGCCGCCGGCCCTGGCTTTGACGATGTCCTCCTGTTCAACGAGCAGGGTGAGGTTACCGAGTCCACGATTGCCAACGTAGCTGTGGACATCGCAGGCAAGCTCTGCACCCCGCCAATAACGTGCGGCCTTCTGCCCGGCACCTTGCGAGCACACCTGCTCCAGCGAGGTGAACTCATCGAGCGCCAGATTACCGTTGCCGAACTACTACAGAGCCCCCGAGTTTTCCTGCTGAACTCGGTGCGCGGCATGTACCCGGTGGGGGTAGTTCAGGCGAGGAACCACCACAGATAGACACGGATAAAGAGGGGATTGCGGTGGAGGCAGTCTAAGGAAACAATGGAGGGGCCCGACGCACGTTGGTGCTCGTCCGCGAAACCAGTCGTAGCCGCCGACGTCAGTCGGCGCACTTTCCAAACGGAGACCAAATCAGCGCGGACTGAGGTCAGCGACTACGACTTCTGGAAGGCGTCCGCGGCTTCGTGCACCGCGTGGAAGATGCTCTCGCGGCCGATCTCGCTGGTGAAGCCGATGCGTTCGAGGACTTTGCGCAGCGGCCGGTTGGTGTGGGCGAACTTCAGCGCGATGCCCTGCTGGTGAAGCTCCTTGTTCAGGGCGCGCAACGCTTCCGCCGCGGTGATGTCGATGTCGGTGATGGCCTGTGCGTCCACCAGGAACCAGCGCACCGGCACCGGACTGGCGGCGATGAACCCGCGCACGCGCTCGACAAAATGGCTGGCATTGGAAAAGAGCAGTGGCGCATAGAAACGGTAGGCAATGAAACCGGGAATCGTCTGCCCTTGGGACTCCTCGCCGAGGTCATGAAAACCTCCGCCCGGCGCGATACGCAAGACAGCGTCAGGCGGGTTGGAGACGCGCTCAATGAGTGCCAGTAGCGAGAGGGCCACGCCGACCAGGATCCCGGGCACAACGCCGACCGCCAGCACGCCCAGGGTGGTGAGCGCCGCCAACAGGGCGCTGCGGGGATAAAATCGGTAGATGCGCAGCATGACGTCGAACTCCACCAGCGTAAAGCCGCCGTAGATGAGCAGTGCCGCCAGCGCCACAACCGGCAGCCGCGCAATCAATTGCGTGAGGAATAACAGGAATAGGATCAATGTAGCCGCGGCGAAGAGGCTGGCCATTTGGGTCTTACCGCCCGCCGAATCGTTGATCGTGGTGCGGGACTGGCTCCCAGTGACCGAGAATCCCTGGAACAAACCGGTGAACACGTCCGCCAGTCCGAGGGCGCTGAGTTCCTGGTTGGGGTTGACCTCATAGCCATTCTTCGCAGCGAATGCCCGCGCCAGCAGGATGCCCTCGGTGTAGGTCAGCAAGGCAATGCCGATCGCGGCAGGCAGGACGGTGTGGATGTCCCGCCAATCGGCGGCGGGCAGCGCAAAGCCCGGCAGCCCGCCAGGAAATGCCCCAACCACCGCCACGCCGCGGCCCTCCAGGCGCAAGGCCAGCGAGGCGCCAATCGCCGCGGCCACCACAACCAGCGCAGGGGGGATTTTGGGGGCGAGGCGGCGCAAGCTAACGATCACCGCCAGCACGGTCAGGCCGAAAAGCAGCGTCGTCCCGTGCGCCTGATGCAACTTGCCAGCGAGTTCAGCCAGACGCGGGAAGAAATCGTTATGTTCCAGCCGGACGCCGAAGAGCTTATCAAGCTGTGAAACCATCAGGATCAAGGCGGCGCCGGTCATGTAACCCACGAGCACAGGCTTGGAGAGGAAGTCGGCTATGGCGCCAATCCGTGCGCGGGCTCCCAGCAGGAGCAGCAGCCCGCTCAGCACCGCCACCGTGGCCGCAAGCGCAGCGGCGCGAGCAGGGTCGCCGGCAGCCAGCGGGGCAATGGCGCTCGCAATGAGCAGCGAAATCGCAATGTCCGGTCCCACGATCATCTGCCGTGAGCTGCCGAAGAAGGGATAAACGATTAGTGGGATGAGCGCGGCGTAGAGCCCGTGCTGCGGCGGCAAGCCCATCAGGCCGGCATAGGCGATGACCGATGGGATCATCACCACACAAACGCTGACGCCAGCCAGGAGGTCGGCGCCAAACCACTCGCGGCGGTAATCGCGAAAGAGCGCCAAGCCGGGCACCCAGCGCAACAGCGCCGGCGGCGACACCTGGCGTGGGGCTTCGTTCTTAGAGTTCCATCTCAATGATGCACTCGGATTCGCCGACGGGGGTGCGGACCTGGAAGCCGACCTTCTTGCACATCTGCTGCATGTCTTTGTTCTCGCGCAGGGTGTAGGCGATCAGGCGAGACATCTTCTCGTTCTTGCCGATCTGGATCAGGCGCTTGGCCAGCTCCGTGCCCAGGCCCTTGTGCTGCCACGCGTCGGTAACCACCACGGCGAACTCGCCGGCGTTGTTGGTGTGCAGCTTGCTGAGCCGGGCCACGGCCACGATCTGCGACTTCCCGTCAGCATCCTTATGCTCGGCGACGAGCGCAATCTCGCGGTCGTAATCGTTGAAGCAGATGCGAACGAGCCGGCTGTGGGCGACGCGCTGCTGGAGTTTCAGCGGGCTGAAGTAACGGAGATAGACGCTCCGCTCGGAGAGTCCTTCGTGGAAGTTGACCATAACCGGCTCATCCTCGGGACGGATCGGGCGAATGGTCACCTTCCTGCCGTCATTCATCTTCCAGGTGCTGATGTATTGGGTCGGATAGGGGCGGATGGCCAGCTTGGGCAATTGCTCCTCCGTGGTCGCCGGGTCATGCAGGATGACACGGGCGTCAAGCGCGACCAGGTCATCGCCAGAGGCAAAGAGCGGGTTGATGTCAATTTCCTTGATCCAGCGCTGCTCGGCGACGAGCTGGCTGAAGCCGACCATGAGCTTTTCGAGGGCGGCCAGGTCCACCGGCTTGCGCCCGCGCACCCCTTTGAGGGCGTTGTAAATCTTGGTGGTTTCCATCATCCGGCGCGCCAGGGTCGTATTGAGCGGCGGCAAGCCCAGCGCCTTA
>SESF01023653.1_pt1 | contig 14250 bp, 12 predicted proteins | sample 3171521 | NCBI WGS metagenome assembly SESF01 (sample SAMN10866945, study PRJNA518727) | freshwater metagenome | biome: subpolar coniferous forest; feature: holomictic lake; material: water; isolation source: holomictic Lake 227, 6 m and 8 m depth | place: Canada: near Kenora, Ontario | collected...
TCCCTGGGCGTGGACAAGCTTCGCATACTTCGGGCAGAGCTCGAGGGCCTTGTCGGCGAGCTTCTTTCCCGCGGCGTACGGGCTCCCATGCGCGAGGCCGAGGGGAGCGAAGCCCAACTTCCAGAGGGCTCCCTTTGCGAAGCGACTGACAATCCGGCGCCAGAGAGCCAGTCGGCGGGCAGAAAAAAGGGCAAGAGACGAAGAGAGGGCGGAGTGTGATGATAGAGACAGAGTCCTTCATCGACCCCCGTGCGGTGCTCGCCCTCGGTCCTGGAGCGGATGAGGGAGAGGTGCGTCTTGCTTATCGTCATTTGGTCAAACGCTACCACCCTGATATTTCCGGAGATCCCCGCACAGCTCGCAACTTCGCCAATGTCACCAAGGCCTACAAGGTCCTCATTGCCCTGCCTTTGTCTACGCTTCCCGGCGCCGGTGCCTCCAACCGATACCGACGCGTCATCGAGGCTGGCGAGGATCTCTTCGCCCTCGGGCAGATCCTCGCTTCTGATCCCGACTCAGGCGCCCGCTGCGAGGCGGCCAAGCGCCTTGGCCTTTCTGGGCGCACTGCTGGCTATGTATTTCTTCGCAAGGCGCTGTACGACCGTGACGAACTGGTTGCGGCCCAGGCTGTGAGATCGGTGGCCCTCCTCGGTGCGATGCAGGCAGAAGGGGAACTCGCGAGCCTCTACGGACGAGCCTCAAACACACTTCGGGGACTGATACTTGAGGTAGCAGAAGCTACCCTCGAGCCTGTCTTCAAGGGAACCCTCGTCGCGGCCATGACTGACGTGGATTACTTAATCCGCGAGCGTGCACGGAGGATCCAGCTTCGTGCCTGATTCTTGTCTCCGCTCTTCAAAAGCTGGACTCGATATAGAGAAAAAGCTATATTCAATAGCACGTATGCGGGACGGCAGCAGGCCATTCATGGAGGACTGATTGAGCGAGCATCTTACCCTCGAAACCTTCAAGACCAAGGTGTTCAACTTCGAGGCGAACAAGGATTGGAAGTACGAAGGCGACCTGCCAGCCCTTATCGATTTCTATGCGGATTGGTGCGGGCCCTGCAAGATGATCGCCCCTGTCCTGGAGGAACTCTCCACGAAATACGCTGGCAAGCTCCACGTCTACAAGGTCAACACCGAAGAACAGCCCCAGCTCGCCGGTATGTTCGAGGTTACGAGCATCCCCACCCTTTATTTTGTCCCCATGGAAGGCGCGCCGCGCTTTATCCAGGGTGCCCTCCCCAAGAAAGAGCTCGAGCGTGCGATTTCCGAGGTCTGCGGCGTGCAAGCCTAGCGAAATAGCTGGCATTTGGCCAATGAATTGCTATGATGTGCCCGTTCTGCATTTCCACGTGAAGGCAGGTTCGATCCTTCAGCGAGAGGGGAGCACATGGGTATCATGGCCTTGTTCACGAGGTTTCTCATAGCCCTCGGCCTCCTGTCGGGACCTGAGGGGTCACCAAACCGTGAGCTCTCGGTACTTCTCAAGGACATCAAGAAAAACGGTCCTCCCTGGTACAGGCCCTTGAGAAACACGATTGAACCGGAATTCGCAGAATACCTGGTGAAGCTCAAGAAGGCCACCCTCCGTTTGGCTAGCCTCTTCCGCATGACAGTCTTGGGCGAAAAGGCGGCCCAATCCCAAACCATAGACGCCCTCCTCGCACCGGCCATGAAAGCCAGGGACCTCTTCGGTGACTCCTTTTCCTTCGATGCCATCAAGCCGGAGGCCCGGGCTGCGGGGGGAGACCTCATCGCGGCCATGGACGATATCTTCAGGACCAGGATAGCGGTCTTCAAGTCGCCAGAGGTCACGGCCATCCGGGACAGCTACCGTGCTGCGCTCAAACTCGCCTCGCTCTGCGACTTCGATTTCGATGGCCTCCTCAAGTCTTTCGGCAAGCAAGGCGTAGCGGCGGGTACCTATGGCCCCTGCTTTGCCGATGCTGTGGTGGTCGAGTTGGCTGACCTCCGTTTTCTTGTCGACGGCCTCCTTGTCGACGAGGCCCTCCTGGGCTTTCTTCTTGCCATACTTCCCCTTGCGGAAGGCCTCGACTATGAGGCCGCCGACCTCGAAACGGATTTCCGCTCGATCGCTTTGATTGTCAAGAATACCATTCCCTCTGACCGGCTCGCCGCCGTCGCACGGGCAGCTTCGGGCAATCCTGCATTCAACCTGGGGCCCAGCTCCGAGGAAATGGTCGATCCTGCAGGCAGCATCGCCGCGAAGCTCAATGAGGATTACAGTGAAAGCAAGCGCCTCTTCATGGATGCCCAGGCCTCCGGTGACCTCGAGCGCATGAAAAGGGCTGTCTTCGAGGATCGAGAGCTTGTGGCCGTCACCGGTTATACCAAGGAAATCTCCGCGCTCTTCGCAGGAGCAGGGCTTTCTCCACTCCGCTACTGCACCGCGCTGTCGATAGCTAAAAGCTTCGGCGAGTACTTCCTGCTTCCCTTCATTCAACGTTCAATTGACGCGACCCTGATCGGCATCGAGTTCACTGACCAGAATTTCCGGCGCTCCCTTGCCCTCGCCCACAGCTCCTGCACGGCCGTCGTCACGGAGATCAAGACCCTCGAAGGCGATCACGATTCACCCTCTGCATCGCGATTCCTTCCGATAATCCAGGCCATCGAGGGAGGGCATTTTGATGGAGTAGCCAAGTCCAAGGCTGCGCGCTCCCTTGAGGAGCATGAAAAGCGTGCTGACCGTATCCTTCAGGCAGCCTTCACCGCTTTTATGGACCTCCACTCTTCGATAGACACCCTGATTGCGGATCTCCGGTCGCGGCAGTCAAAACTTGTGTCCAATGCCCTCCTTGTCAGCCAGACCAAGCCACAGCTCCTCTTCGACCTCGAAAGCAGTTCGAATCTCCTCGCGGATTGCGTCCGGCTCCTTCGCCACTTCGCCGTCGACCTCTCCGATGCCAAGAGGGCTGTGAAGACTCCGACGGCGGCGGAGAGGAGATAGCAGCAAGGCTCGCCTTGCTGACGGGCAATGGATTATGCGAAATGGTCAAGCGAAGCGACAGGTTTTCAGCGCAGCGCGTACACGGTTACCGGCTTGCTCCTGCCCCGTACCTGATCCTCCCCGAGGTTCTCAAACTCGAAACCATGGTCTATGCCAAGGGCTGCGAGGGTCTCCCCTGAAACAAGGATGTCGCGCCCATATTTCTTGGTCAGTCCCTCGAGACGGCTGGCAGTATTCACCGTATCGCTGATCACTGTTGAATCCATCCGCTGGTTTTCCCCGATCGTTCCAAGCATGAGGCTGCCCCAGTGGAGGCCAACGCCGATCCTCAGTGGTTCGTAGCCAATCCTTGCCCTGTCGGTGTTGTAATTGACCAGCGCTGCCCGGATCGCGCGGAGGCTCCCGAGGGCAGGGGCTTCGGTGAATCCTGCGATGATGTCCCCGTAGTTCGAGACCTCGATCTCAAGAAGGTTCCGACCCGGGATGGGCTGCAGGAGGATGACGCCTGCAAGCCGGTGCGGCACTGCCAAGGACGGATCGGCCGAGGCGACCCCCTGTTTCCATATTTCCGCACCGTTCCATCGAACAAGGCACGAAGAGTTTATCGGAGGCATGTAGAGCGCTAGCCCACCCTCCAGCTTCTGCATGATGCCTGCCGGCAGGGAAATGCCAAGCCTGTAGACCGCGAAGCCATAATCGCTTCCTGTACCTGTTGACAAGCGTGCGGGAACCTTGATTGGTCGTTCAGCGCAGCGGGGATCACCTTCCCACCAGAGGACCCAGGTTCCCCCAAGCGAGACTACGTCCGTCCCTTTCCAGGCAGCAAGGTCCATCATCCCCGGTACTCCTGACTCGGCCATAGCCGGAATCCAGGCAAGTATCACGAGGGCCATCGGAATCAGCAGTTTCTGCATGATGAATTGTGACATGCCACCATCCTCCACTATCCAGCGGGAAAAGCAAGTTATTCCTGCCAGAGGGGGACTGGATCCTGTGCTCCAAAATCGTATCGATGGCTGTCCCGGTGTTCCGGATCCTGATTCCGGGCTATGCCCGACCCAACTTCTCCACGATCCTGATGTGCAGGTCCTCAAGCTGTTTCGCATCGACGTAATTGGGCGAATCATCCATCGGGCCCACGGCGAAGCTGTTCTTCGGGAAGGCGATGACCTCCTTGATGGAAGTCTCGCCGGCCATGAGCATCACCAGGCGGTCGAGGCCGGGGGCAATGCCGCCGTGGGGCGGAGGGCCGTACTTGAAGGCTTCGGTGAGGAAGCCGAATTTCGTCTCGGCGTCCTTTGCGTCAAAGCCTACAATGCTGAAGACACGCTTCTGGAGCTCGGGATCGTGGATCCTGATCGACCCTGATGCCAGCTCGAAGCCGTTGAGAACCAGGTCGTAGAGGTCGCCCTTGACCGAGCCGGGATCCGATTCAAGGGTACTGTGATATTTTTCCTGGGGCATGGTGAACATGTGGTGGGCCGCTTCCCAGCGCTTCTCGTCCTCGTTGTACTCGAACATCGGGAAGTCGACGATCCAGGCGAACTCGAAACGTACCGCGGAACCTTCCGGGTGACGCGCGGGGTCCGTGAAGCCGAGATCCCGGCCGAGTTTGGAGCGCACGGCCCCGAGGCCCTGGTTGGCGACCTTCCGCTTGCCGTCCGCGACCATGAGGATGAGATCGCCCGGGCCTGCGCCCAAGGCCCCGAGGAGGTCGGTCGCAAGCGTTGAGTCGATACCTTCTCCCACGAAGAACTTCGAAGCTCCTCCCTCGAGCCTGCCCTCGGCGCCTACCTTCATCCAGGCCAGGCCCTTGGCCTTGAAGATCTTTGCCGAGGCCTCGAGTTCCTCGATCTGCTTGCGGCTGTAGTCGGCCTTGCCCTTGACCACGAGGGCCTTCACGGCCCCAGCACGTGCTCCGCCCCCGGCGCTGAATCCGCCTTCGGCTGTCTCGGCGATTCCATTCAATGCGTCCTTGAAGGCCTGGAAGGATGAGCGCAGCGCGAGCTTGCCGATGTCGGACATCTCCATGCCGAAGCGGAGGTCGGGCTTGTCGTTGCCATAGAGTTCCATCGATTCGTCATAGGTGATGCGGCGGAAGCTAGGCGGCAGTTCCATACCGAGTGTCTTCCTGAAGACGTAGCCCATCAGGCCCTCGACAAGGGCCAGGATGTCGTCGCGCTTGACGAAGCTCATCTCGATGTCGATCTGCGTGAACTCCGGCTGGCGGTCGCCGCGTGCGTCCTCGTCCCGGTAACATCGAGCCAATTGGAAATACTTGTCGAAACCCGATACCATGAGGATCTGCTTGTAGAGCTGGGGCGATTGGGGCAATGCATAGAACTTGCCGGGGTAAAGGCGCGAGGGGACAAGGTAGTCGCGGGCGCCTTCGGGGGTCGACTTGATGAAGGTCGGGGTCTCGATCTCGAGGAAACCCTTTCCTGCAAGGTGCTCGCGCACGGCGAAGGCGACCTCGTGGCGCAGCCTGAGCCTGCGCTGCATCGAGAAGGAGCGGAGGTCGAGGTAGCGGTGGGTGAGGCGGAGGTCCTCCTTGGCGTCGCTCTTCTCGTCGATCATGAAGGGGAGGGTCTCGCAGCGCGAAAGTATCTGGATGCCCCCGGCAACGACCTCGATGGTGCCGGTGCCCATGTCCTTGTTCACCATCGCCTGGGGGCGCTCACGGACCTTGCCGCTGATCGCAACGCAGTATTCGAACTTGAGTTCCGCCGCGGTGGCCTTGAGCTCTGCCGAGGCGTCGGCATCAATGACAACCTGCGTAACGCCGTAGCGGTCGCGGAGGTTCAGGAAGGTTATTCCGCCGTGGTCGCGGTGGCGGTGGATCCAGCCGTTCAGGACGACCGACTTTCCGGCATCGGCGCTGGCGAGTTCGCCACAGGTGACAGTGCGTTTGAGGTATTCCATGGTGCGGCGAGTGTATAGTTCAGAGGCAAATCAGGGCAAGGGGACGCTGGCCAGAGGGTGATCAATGCGCTGGACAGTGGGTGAGGGGGCGGTTAGGATTCCACCCTGCAGGCGTCGCCGCTTCGACTGCGGCCCTGCGAGATCCGTCGGCCGCTGCGACCCCAGGAAGGGAGATGCGGCACAGGGGAGGCAGCATGGAATTTTCGACAGGACGATCTGCTGGATCGCGGTTCATGGGCCGTGCATCTGCGATCTTTTTTGCACTTGTTTTTGCGCTCGCAGCTTCGTCGCTCGCGGCCGAACCAGGAGCGGCATCGCCGGTAGCGGCGCACCAGAGGCTGGCCAACGGGCTCGAAGTCTTTGCCGTTGAGAACGGGGCGGTGCCGCTGGCCACGATCTGCGTTGTCTTCAGGGGAGGGGCCTCGGCCCAGGACAGGGCCGACGCAGGCCTCTTCCACCTCTATGAGCACATGCTCTTCGCCTCCAACGAAAAATACCCCAACCAGGCGGCCTTTACGGCTGCGCTCAACGCGCTGGGCGTGCCGAGCTGGAACGGCTCGACCGGCGAGGAATATATCAACTACTACATAACCGTTCCCTCGGACAAGCTCGATGAGGGTGTGGCCTTCTGGTCCTGGGCTGTCCGGCATCCAGTCTTCGACCCGGCAAAGCTCGAGGCGGAAAAAGGCGTCGTGCTCAACGAGATCAAGGGCTACCATGCGGATCCCAACCAGGTTTTCGCCAACGCCCTGGAGTCGCGGCTCTATCCGGAGCAGCCCTGGCGCAAGAACATCGACGGTCCCGAGGCAAATATAAAGGCGGCTACCGTCGCGGACCTTGAGAGGATGCGTTCCACCTGGTACGTGCCCGGCAACATGGCCATCCTTGTCGGTGGCGATGTAAAGGCCAAGGCGGTCTTCGCCTCGGTTTCGAAGTGGTTCGGCGACTGGACTGCCGCACCGCCCCCGGCCATCGGCGAGCCGCCGCAGGGCGCCATTCCCGAGGGAGTACGCGTGCTTTTCAGGGACTCCGGCTTCTACGATGGCGTCCACAACGTCCGTTTTTCCTGGCGCGGACCGGATGTCATGCGGGACACCAGGGACAGCTATACGATCGATGTGCTTTCTTTCCTGATGACCTCTCCCGTGGGAAGATTCAAGAAGGACCTTTCCGAAAAGGTTCCGACGATCTATGACCCCGAGTACATCAATTTCAGCTACCCGACGGCACGCGATGGCGGGACCATCACCTTCGATACCTTCATGCGCACTGGAAGTCCCGAAAGCGACGGTGCGATCCTGGACCGGGCTGAAACCCTCCGCACGGCGGTCATCGACGAGCTCGCACTCGTGGCCGCAGATCCCGAAGGCTATTTTGGCGCCGGGGAACTGGCCAAGGCCAAGCGCAAGCTCGTCGACAACAACCTCCTTTCGATGGAGAATCCCGCCAGCTTTGTCACCGGCACCCTGGTGTTCTGGTGGGCGGTGGCTTCGAGCGACTACTTCTTCGGCTATGAGGACAATTGTGACAAAGTAAGCTTCCAGGACATAGGTGACCTCCTTCGGAAATACATCCTGGACAGACCCTCGGGCATCGCGGTCCGCGTCTCGACCAAGGACGCGAAGAAGGACCAGGCGATGCAGGAGCGCATCGGGGCGCTGAAATTCGAGCCAGTGACAGCCGCCAACGCTTTCTGGTGGACAAGGTGAGGGGGAAGCAGATGCAGAGATCCAAGAGTCCCGCGTGGACGGCCGCCCTGATCGCCGCCCTGTTCCTCTCTGGCTGCCTCGCCTCCTGCGCGGGCTCTCCCGCCCCGGCTCCGGAATCAGTTGCGGCACCCACTGCTGTGGCGGCCGCCCCAGCCCCCGAGTCAGCCGCGCCCGCCGCAGCATTGCCTGCCGCAGCAGGCACGGCGCCTCTGCCGCTTCCTCCGCTGCCGCCCGCGCCTCCCATGGAGACGTCCACACAGCAGGTGCGCCTCGATGCCCTCGAGTCACGATTCGCCTCCGGCGGTGTCGGTGCCTTTGCCAGGGATAACTCAGCCTCCTTCACCTCCTTCACTCTTTCCAACGGCATTCCCGTCGTCGTCCGGAAGAACGATGCCAACCGCGTGCGTTCAGTTTCCCTCGTGCTGCGCGGAGGTTCCCTCATCGTGGAGCCCTCGCGTGCCGGGTTGGAAGGCGTCATGCTCAGGACCATGGCCCGGGGCTCCAGTTCCTGGCCTTATGGAAAGCTGGCTGCGAAGCTCGACGAGACGAGTTCGTCCATATCGGCCGAAAGCGCCTTCGAGTATTCCACCTACACCCTCACCACGATCGACCGCTATTTCAACGAGATGCTGCCGATCTGGGCGGGCACCCTCACCAATCCCTCCTGGGGATCTACGGATTTTGACCGGGTGCTGTCCGACTCCAAGCTGGCCCTCAAGAAAAAGGCCCAGGATCCCTGGCAGACGGCGGCGCTTACGATGAACAAGGTCTTTTTCGAGGGTCATCCCTATGCAGCCACCACCGACGGCACTTCGGAGTCCCTGGCCAGCCTCGACCTCGCAGCGGTAAAGGCGCATTACGAGAGGACCTGGTCGGCCAACCGCCTCTTCGTGGTGGCTGTGGGCAATTATGAGGTTCCGGAACTCAAATCTGCCCTCGAGGGCGTTTTCGGCGCGATCGTGAACAGGGATTTCCCCGTGCCGGTCGGCGTCGCGACCTTCCAGGGCCGTGTCAGGCCGGGCCTGGTAAAGCAGGTATTTCCAGCCTCCAAGGGCGTGGCCTATCTCCGTGCCGACTTCGCCGCCCCCGCTCCGACCGACCAGGATTGGCCTGCGACCAGCCTGTCCATGCGGGTCCTCTCCGACCTCCTGTTCAATGTCGTCCGGGATAAATACGGAGCCGTCTACACCCCCGGCTCCTACATCAGGGCCTTTTCGGCCAACTACGGATCGCTCACCGTCTTCAAGACCGACGTCCCCGGCAAGGTGAAGGGCTATCTCGACGAGGCGGTCGGAGAGCTGGCAGCGGGCAAGGCCATGAGTGTCGCCCCTGGTCCCGACGAGGGCAAGAGCCCGAGGATGAGCCTCGAGGCAGTGCTGCCGACCTACAAGGCCCTCTACATCAACGAGACCTACCAGAAGATCGGGACCAACGCGGCCGTCGCAGGCGAGATCGCCCGCTCCGTGATGCAGGCAGGAGATCCACGAGCCTGGCTCCTCGATGTGGCCCGCGTTTCGGCAACCAGCGCCGACGATGTGGAAAGGGCTACGAAAAAGTGGCTCCTGGAAGCCCCGGCGACCTGGGTCCTCCTTGGCCCCGAGGAGATGATCATGCCCGTCGACGACGCTGCCTTTATGGGTTGGGGAGGGAAGTAAGGCTCGCTGCACTCCAGGCCCTGAAGACCGCCCAGGCCGCCTCGGCATGGCTGTCCCAGAGGATGCTGTGCCAGGCGCCCGGGATCATGACCGTGCCGTGATTCGGGAAGAGCTTTTCGAGGAGGGGGACATTGTGGGGCGCGTCGACCACGCTGTCCCCCGTCCCCTGCATGAGGGTGAGCGGCGTGGGAAAGCTTCCCATGGCCGCCACCTCGTCCTGGAAACGGATCAATGCGCCCACCCAGTGAAAAGGCACACGACGTATGAATAGGGGATCCAGGGACGAGCGGCGGTTGAAGTCCCTGTCCCTGCTCGACCCTCCGGTCCGCCCCGGCAGCTCCCCGATGAGCCAGGAAAAGAGGGTGTAGCCGAGCAGCGAGGGTTCCCAGGCCCAGGAGCGGATGAGAGGAGCCTGGAAGAAGATGGCCTCGAAGGCACCGGGCCTTTGGGACTCCGCATCCAGGATGGTCGCACAGCCCGTCGAATGTCCGACCGCGCGCCAGGGCTTCGGCCAGGGGCGCGAGTCCTCAACAGCGAGCAGCGCCGCCCCGTATTCGCTGAAGTCCGCGATGTCCGCCCTCGCGCCCGAGGAAAGGCCGTGACCCGGCAGGTCGATGGCCACGACCCTCCACCCATCGCCAAGCAGTGTCCGCACCAGGGGAACCTGTGTTCCGGCGTGCTCGAGGTAGCCATGGACGACAAAGGCAGTGCCGCGTGGCGGGGCGCGGTCAGACGCCGCCGCGCGGTCAGACGCCTCGCCACCAGTCTTCAGCGCAAATTCGTGGATGGCCACATGGTAAGGTCCCGACCTGATGTGCGACCATCTCCAGTCGAGGCCTTCCGCGCCGTAGAAGGCGCGAAAGGAGGAATTGGAGGGATTCCACGCCGGGGAAAGGGGAGCTGCGGCGTAAGCCGTCGACGCAAGAAGCAAGAAGGCCATGGCAGCCCAGGATGGAGGGTGATAGGCCATGCCTCCATTCTATCCCCAGACTGCAGGCGGATCAACGCCGGGACTTCCCCGGCACTATCCTGTCCGCAAATGAGATGTCGAGTCTCTCGGTCTTTTCAAGCGCATCGGCGAGGAGCGGTCCCAGGTTCAGTGCTGCATAGGCGGCCTTTTCCCGCAGGAGGTTGGCCTTCAGCATCGGGTGCTGCGGGCTGAAGATCACGCAGCAGTCCTCGTAGGGGAGGACCGAGATGTCAAAGCTCCCTATCTCGCGGGCTATTCTGATTGTGTCTTCCTTGTCGGTGCCGACCAGGGGGCGGAGAACAGGGAGGTCGGTGGGGAACTGGGTAAGGCGGAGGTTCTCCGCTGTCTGGCTCGCGACCTGGCCGAGGCTCTCGCCGGTGATGATGCAGGTGTCGCGGCGACGGAGGGCGTGGGTATGGGCGATCTCCATCATGGCGGCGCGCATCATCAGTGTTGTGAGATCCTCGCGTGCGCCCTTCTTGATGGCCAGCTGCACCTCGGTGAAGGGTACGGTCCAGAGGCACAGGCCCCCCGTGTAGGCTGCCAGCACGCGGGCGAGATCCTTTACCTTTGTGTGGGCCTCCTCGGATGTGTAGGGCCAGGCGTGGAAGTACATGGCATCAAGGGCGAGGCCGCGCCGTGCCATGAGATAGCCGGCGACCGGCGAGTCGATGCCGCCTGACAAGAGGAGGAGACCGCGGCCCTGGGTACCTACGGGCAGGCCCCGCTGCCCCTTCGTCGCGTCGCCGTAGACAAAGGCCTTGTCGCGGATCTCCACGTGCACCTTGAAATCGGGACCGGTCAGCTTGACCTGGGTCTCCGGGAAGGCGGTAAGAATGGAGTGGCCGAGATCCCTGCCTATTTCAGCCGAATTCTTCGGGAAGGACTTGTCGGATCTCCGCGACTCGACCTTGAAGCTGCGCTTGCCACTGGCTACGGCGAGTGCGGCGGTCGCGAGGGCTGCCTTCTCGATCAAGGCGAAGCTTTTTTCGCAGCGATGGGTCCTGGCAAAGCCGTTGATGCCCGGAAAGCGCGACAGGATGCCCTCCACCTCGGCTGAACGGCCGGCTTCGGCGACGAGGAAGAAGCGCCCGGGCTGGTATTCGATACGGTGGCGGATCCCGGTGAGGCGGTCCTTCAGGCCCGCGCGGAGGCGGTTCTCGAATTCCCGGCGGTTGCCAAGCTTGAGGAGGATCTCGCCGACCTTGATGAGGTAGAGTTCGTCCTGTTCCACAGATCTCTCCAATTGGTTTTGGTTTCAGGCCCGGAGTCGGGGATGGAGTACGGCTACGGCCTCGAGGAAGATTCCGATGTCATCGTCGGTCGTGAGGCTGCCGGTGGAGACGCGGATGGCGCCGAGGGCGAGGTTCCCGTCGAGTCCCATGGCCTCAAGGACAGGGCGGCCCTTTTTGCGGGCATTCGAGGAGCAGGCCGAGCCTGTGGAGACGGCGATGCCCCCGGCGTCGCCGTATGAGTCGAGGGCCCGGGCCAGGACCTCTCCCGACAGGCCCGGAAAGGTCACCGACAGGATGTAGGGGGAGAATCGCGGATCGCCCGGCCTCCGGCCAAGGGGAAGGGGAATTGCCCCAATTGTGAGGAGTCCCTCGATGAGCCTGGCCTCGTGGGCCCCTGCCGTCGCGAGGCCGGAGGCGAGCCCGGTGACGGCGGTGGCCGCCGCCCTCGAGAAGGCCCAGGCGCCCTGGAGGCTCTCCGTGCCTGGGCGGAGCCCCCCCTCCTGGCCTCCGCCGGCAGCGAGGGGTTCGAAGGCACGGGCCACCGCCTCCGAGAGCCAGAGTGCGCCGACGCCCTTCGGTCCCCGGATCTTGTGCGCCGAAAAGGCGGTGAAATCGACCTCCAGGACTGCGGGCTCGAAGGGTATCTTGCCGAGGGCCTGGATCGCATCGACATGGACGCGGACCCGCTTCCGATGGGACTTCGCCGCAACATCCTTCACCGCTCCGATTATTCCGGCGATCGGCTGGATGGCTCCGGTCTCGTTGTTGACCGCCATGACGCAGCAGAGGGCTGTCTCGGGGCGGAGGGCCAGGGCGATGCGGCGCGGTTCGATCAGGCCGTCAGGACCCGGATCGACCCAGGTCAGGTCGATGCCAAGCTTGCCGAGGTTCTGGAGCTGTTCATGGATGGCGGGATGTTCGATGGAGCTGGCTACGACGTGGGGCCTCGTTCCGTCGCGTCTGGCCTTGTTGATGAGGGCCAGGAGGGGGATTGCATCAGCCTCGCTTCCCGAGCCGGCAAAAATGAGGCTTCCCTCCGCGGCACCTGCACCGAGGGCTCCGACAAGGCGGTGTCGCGCCTCCTCAAGCCTGGCCTTGGCGGCCTTTCCTGCGGCATGGGAGCTCGAGGGGTTGCCCGGGAAGGCCAGAGCCAGTTCTGCCGCCTCGATGAGGAGTCCTGAGTCTGGAACTGCAGTAGCGGCCCAGTCGAGATAGGTCATGGAAACCCGATCGAGGCGATCAGGTGGAGTAGCGACCGTCGGGAATGCTGCCGCTTTCGCGGCCACTCTCCGCGAAACTGTGCGACAGGTAGAGCGCGCAGTAGCAGTGCCCGTGGCTTTCTATGTCGGCCCGCGACCAGGCACAGGGACAGATGGTCTTTGCGTCCAGCTCGCGGCTGCCCTCGCTGTCCCTGCAGGGACAGAGGAAGTAGCCGTAGCGGTTCCAGTTGACCATGAGGCCCTCAAGGAGACTTGTCATGAAGTCTGCGTCGGTACTGAGGGTCCAGCCCTGCTTGGCTGCCACCATCGTGGCAAAGGTACGGACCTGCTCAAGGCTCTTTTCAGGCATGCTCAGGCGCCTAGCCCGAGGCTGAGCTTCCAGTCCGGTTCGATGAAGCCCACCAGGACTTCCTTGTCATCGATTACGGCAAAGGGAAAGGCAACGTCCTTGCCGAATTTTGCCTTGAGTTCCGCCTTCACCTCGGTCTTCTTTGCCAAGGGGACATGGTCGAGGTGGATGTAGCGGAAGGAAAATCCCTCGCGTTCAAGGAAGGCAATCGAGCGCTTGCAGAAACCACAGGTTGAAAGCGCGTAGACCGTGATGGCGGGAATCTTCTTCTTACCTTCGACCCTGGTGTATTCGAGTTCCTCGAGCATCTTTCTCTCCCTCCGGCCCGGAACACCTGTTCCGCGGAACTAATGTCCCGCCGGAACTCCTGTTCCGCCGGAACTAATGTTCCGCCGGCCTCGTCCAAGTATAGCTGAGCCGGGGCTCCCGGGTGAAGCGGATCAAAGCCTTGCCTTGAAGAATGGACGCCTTTGGGGCTAGAGTGGGACCATGACAGACCCCTCTCTTATCAGGAACTTCTGCATCATTGCCCATATCGACCATGGCAAGTCGACCCTCGCCGACCGCTTCATCGAGAAGGCCCGCGTGATCGACCAGCGGAAGATGCAGGACCAGATGCTCGACAACATGGACATCGAGCGCGAGCGGGGCATCACGATCAAGAGCCAGGCCGTGGCCCTCGAGTACACAGCGAAGGATGGAAAGACCTACACCCTCAATCTGGTCGATACACCCGGCCACGTCGATTTTGCCTACGAGGTTTCGCGGGCCATCTCCTCCTGCGAGGGTGCCCTCCTCCTGATCGACGCCACCCAGGGTGTCGAGGCCCAGACCCTCGCCAACATGTACATGGCCCTCGAGCACGACCTCGAGATCATCCCCGTCATCAACAAGATCGACATGCCCTCGGCCGACCCCGAGGAGATCAAGCGGCAGATCGACCACGACCTGGGTCTCGACTCCGACGATGCCATGCTTGTCTCCGGACGCTTCGGAACAGGCGTCGACGAGCTCTTCGAGAAGATCGTCGAGAAGATCCCCGCTCCAAAGGGCCGCGACACCGATATCCTGCAGGCCCTCATCTTCGACTCCCACTACGATCCCTACCGCGGCGTGGTCGTCCATCTCCGTGTGATGGGCGGCTCCATCGTGCCGGGCCAGAGGATAAGGTTCATGTACAACGCCTCCGACTACGTCGTCGAGGAGACGGGGAA
>SESF01012236.1_pt1 | contig 14247 bp, 12 predicted proteins | sample 3171521 | NCBI WGS metagenome assembly SESF01 (sample SAMN10866945, study PRJNA518727) | freshwater metagenome | biome: subpolar coniferous forest; feature: holomictic lake; material: water; isolation source: holomictic Lake 227, 6 m and 8 m depth | place: Canada: near Kenora, Ontario | collected...
TGCATGGTTTTACACCTCTAACGTGGCTCACGCATTAATAAAGCAAAGCCATAAAACAACGGCAGAAAAACACTGCCCTTGTTTCACCGCTTCGCAGTCTTGCGGCGTTGCCGCTTGTTTTAACTCGCTTCCGGCCTTGCCTCCAGCTCAGACAATCGACCGCGCCCCTGCATTACCATGCCAATATACATAATACCCACGCCTTATACGCAATGGGGAGGGCTGAAAGGCGTGCCCTCCCCACGGCGTATAAATCGTATTATGTAAAATGGCATTAGTAATGCTTGGTCGCGTATTTTTTTTAAATGGGGCGTCCGGCCCCAAACCCAGGGTGGCATTTTCGCCTTCGGCTTCACTGTTTAAACACCTTGCATCCCTGCAAGCCAAACCTCCCTGTTTGGGCAGTTAATTACTTTATCTAAACTCGCTTCCGGCTTTGCCTACAGCTCAAACAGCGGTAAATTTCTTTCCAACAAAGATGCTTTAAAAGCCCAAACAACCCGAATAAATTAGATTGACCAGAATACAAACCTCAACCACCACACCCGCATAAATAACAATTCGTCAAATAGCCTCTCAGAATTACCAGCTACTTAAACTAAAAATCACCCAAGTAAATAACCCCACAAGCCATTAATACCGCCATCATAAATAATATTTCGATAGAATAATGCAACATAAATAAAAAATTACTTTATATTTTGAATAAAAAGCGCATAATTTAAATTAATTTTGCAATTGAGGCTTGTCATGCTGCTCGAATTTCGCATTCGTAACTACCGGTCAATTCGCGATGAAATAGTTATCAGTTTTGTTGCGTCAAAAGATAAAAAGCTTGCCGATACTCACTTGGCATCGACCGGTATCAAAAGCCTGCCCCATGTGGTTCGTAGTGCTGTGGTTTATGGCCCCAACGCCAGTGGCAAATCCACGTTACTACAAGCACTGGCCTTTATGCGTGCTTTGGTCGCTGAATCTGCAACACTCATGCAACTTGGACAAACTTTTAACATTCAGCCCTTCCGTCTGGATGCGGCTTGTGCTGCAAAACCCACCGAATTTGAAATCACCTTTATCTTTAATGGGGTACGCCATCAATATGGCTTCAGCCTGACGCCTGAAAGAATTATTAGCGAATGGCTCTTGGTCTATCGTACTGCAAAACCGCAACAGTGGTTCAGTCGCCAGTTTGACGAAAAAACCCAAAGTTCCATTTACGAGTTCAGTACCCATCTCACCGGCCCACGCAAGCTTTGGCAGGACAGTACCCGCTCCAACGCACTGTTTTTATCAACGGCTGCGCAGCTAAACAGTGAGCTATTGGGCCCGGTATTTAGCTGGTTGGTAGAACAACCGGTATATTTTAGCGCAGGCTTGACTCCGCCTCCAGATCACACCACTGAACTTCTCCAAACCGAAAGTGGCAGACGCGCAGTACGTGATTTTCTTGCGTCTGCGGACATCAGCATCAGTGATGTCATGACTGTACAGCGCCAAGGGTTTCAGCAAAAAATCATGTTTGGCCCCGAAGGGGCAAAAGTTATGCACGACGAACAAGAAATGCTCATGCCACAATTTGTTCACAAGACAGAACGCGGCTCTGCCAGTTTTGAATTGTATGAAGAATCACAAGGTACCCAACGATTATATGCTCTGGCGGCTCCCGTACTCGATGTACTTAAACATGGTCGTTTACTGATTGTTGATGAACTGGACAGTAGTTTGCACCCGTTATTGGTTAGACGATTGGTGCGTATGTTCCACCAACCAGAACTTAACCCACACGGTGCGCAACTCTTCTTTACAACCCATGACTCTTCGCTGCTCGATCGAACTTTGTTTCGGCGCGACCAAATCTGGTTTACTGAAAAAGATAATGATCAAGCCACTCGATTATATCCACTTAGCGATTTTAGTCCGCGTGAAAACGAAGCCTGGGAACGTGGCTACTTAACCGGACGCTATGGTGCTGTGCCGTTTTTTAATGACCCACCTTTACTCGCACAAGCGGCAGGCTGACCGGTAGCTGTACATGGGAAAAGACAATCAACCCAAGGCTCGGCAAACCAAACAACTGGCCCGTAAATCAGGCCGACGTGAGGGCTATGATCGTATTCTCATTGTTAGTGAAGGTAGCAAAACCGAACCGCTCTACTTAAATGAAATCCGTACCAAGTATCGCTTAAGCACCACTAACGTGCAGGTACAGCACAGCCAATATGGCACATCACCTTTACAAGTAGTGGAATACGCAGAACACCTGTTCATCAACGGCGACGAGAATAAATACATTGAACCCCATGCCTTTGAACAGGTTTTTGCCGTTTTTGACCGTGACGATCACATTACCTATCACCAGGCGCTTGGCAAAGCAGCGGCACTAAACGGCAAATTGCGCAATGAGCTGAAACAACCTGTCAGCTTCCAAGCCATCGCTTCGGTACCGTGCTTTGAATTGTGGCTGTTATTACATTTCGAAGACATACTTGCCCCATTGCACCGCGACGTCGTTTATCAGCGACTACGTCAATACCTGCCTGATTATGACAAAGGCCGGGCCGGTTACTACCAACAAACCTGCAACTATACCAGTGCGGCCACTCGACGTGCCGAACAACTGGCGCAACTTACCAGTGCCCACAATGGCATAGCGCCTTATACCGACCTGCACCGCTTGGTGACTCTTCTCACCACGCTAAAAACCTAACGACTACAGCAGGAATCATGAGCAAAAAGACCTTAAGCGAGTCCGATATTTGTGCCAAGTACATCACGCCTGCCGTTGTTCAGGCCGGATGGGACGAGGCATTGCAAATACGTCGAGAAGTATTTTTTACCAAAGGTCGTGTGATTGTTCGTGGCAAGTTGCATACCCGTGGTGAGCAAAAGCGTGCCGATTACATCCTGTATTACAAGGCCAATATTCCGCTTGCGGTCATTGAAGCCAAGGACAATAAACATAGCGTAGGTGCCGGTATGCAACAAGCCCTTAACTATGCCGAAACACTGGGCATCCCGTTTGTGTTTAGCTCGAATGGTGATGGTTTTTTACTGCATGACCGCACCGGACTCGCTGAAAAAACCGAGCAGGAACTAACCCTGGATGCCTTTCCTGCCCCTGCGGAATTATGGCAACGCTATTGTCAGTGGAAGGGCTTGGCAACAGCCGAGGCACGCCATACCGTAGAAATGCCGTATTACGATGATGGCACCAGTCGCGCCCCGCGTTATTATCAGGCCAGTGCCATCAATAACACCATCGAAGCCGTGGCCAAAGGCCAGCAACGCATTTTGCTGGTGATGGCGACCGGTACCGGTAAGACTTACACCGCGTTCCAAATTATCTGGCGCTTGTGGAAATCGGGCACTAAAAAACGCATCCTGTTTCTGGCTGACCGCAATATTCTGGTTGATCAAACCAAGAATAACGATTTTAAGCCCTTTGCCGCCGCCATGACCAAGATCAGCAAGCGCCAGATCGACAAGAGTTATGAAATCTATCTGTCGTTGTATCAAGCCGTCACCGGCAACGAAGAAGAGCAAAACATTTACAAGCAATTCTCGCCGGATTTTTTTGATCTGATTGTCATCGATGAATGCCATCGCGGCAGCGCCGCAGAAGATTCGGCCTGGCGCGTCATTCTGACCTACTTTGCTTCGGCTACGCATATCGGCTTAACAGCGACGCCCAAAGAAACCAAAGACGTTTCCAGCATTTTTTACTTTGGTGAATCGGTTTACACCTACTCACTCAAACAAGGCATCGAAGACGGCTTTCTGGCACCTTACAAAGTCGTCCGTATCGACATCGACAAAGACCTGCAAGGTTGGCGACCCAGTAAAGGCCAGCTTGATAAAAACGGTGCGTTAATAGAGGATCGCGTTTACAACCAGATTGATATGGATCGCACCTTGGTGATTGAAAAGCGCACCGAACTGGTTGCCAGAAAAATCACTGAATTTCTGGTCGCGACCGATCCTTACGCCAAAACCATTGTTTTCTGTGATGACATCGACCATACCGAACGTATGCGTCAGGCTTTGGTCAACCTGAATCCCGAGCGGGTCAAAGAAAATCGCAAATACATCATGCGGATTACCGGTGATGAACTTGAAGGCAAGGCGGAACTGGACAACTTCATCAATCCCGAAGAGCGTTACCCCGTCATCGCCACTACCTCCAAACTCATGTCGACCGGTGTGGATGCGCAAACCTGCAAACTGATCGCCTTGGATCAACATATCCGGTCAATGACCGAATTTAAACAGGCCATCGGGCGCGGCACCCGTATCAATGAAGATTACGACAAATACTGGTTCACCATCATGGATTTTAAAAAAGTCACCGAGCTGTTTGCCGATAAAGACTTTGATGGCGAACCGGTGATGATTTATGAGCCAAAACCAGGTGAATCTCCCGTGCCACCAGAAGATGAACCTGACATTATCTTCGATGAAAACGGTAATCCGGTGCCCGTTAATACAGGCGATAATGATTTCACCACAACGGGAGAGGATGGCGTTGATTTTGGCGACGATGACCCCGGCACCCAGCGGGTAAAATACGTGCTTGCCGATGTAACGGTCTATGTCATTTCAGAGCGCGTGCAATATTACGGCCCTGAAGGCAAGTTGATTACCGAATCCCTTAAAGATTACACCCGTTCAACAGTGCGCAAGGATTATGCCTCACTTGATCACTTCTTACGCCGCTGGAGCAAAACCGACCGCAAGGTTGCCATCCTGCAAGAGCTGGAAGCACACGGCCTGTTACTGGAAGCCTTGGCCGATGACGTAGGCAAAGACTTCGATGCCTTCGATTTGATTTGCCATGTGGCTTTTGACCAACCACCGCTGACCCGCCGCGAACGTGCCGACCAGGTAAAAAAGCGCAATTACTTTACTAAATACGGCGACCAAGCCCGCCAAGTATTGGAAACCTTGCTGGAAAAATACGCCGATACCGGCATTGAAAATATCGAAGATATTAAAATCCTTACCCTCGACCCCTTCAAGAATATGGGTACCGCCAGCGAATTGGTGTCAGCCTTTGGCGGTAAGCCCGCTTATTTGGCAGCCCTCTATGAACTTGAAAAACAACTCTATGCCTAAATCCCTTTTTAAGTAGGTCGGTAGCGTAAGCCGACAGCTTTTTAATTATCAATTATTAATCTTTACCCATAAACAAACAAAAACATGAGCATTTCCTCCACCATTAAATCCATCCAAGACATCATGCGTAAAGACGTGGGTGTTGATGGCGACGCCCAACGCTTAAGCCAGCTCGTCTGGATGTTGTTTTTAAAAATATTTGACGACCGTGAAAGTGAATGGGAGTTACTGCAAGACCATTACCAATCACCGTTACCGGAAGCCTATCGTTGGCGTAACTGGGCAGCCAATCCCGAAGGCATGACCGGCGATGCACTCAAGAATTTTCTGGATAACGAGATGTTCCCGGCCTTGCAACAACTGGAAGCCAAAGGCGGCGACCAACGCGCCTATGTGGTTCGTTCGGTGTTTGAAGATGCCTACAACTACATGAAATCCGGCCAATTAATTCGGCAAGTGATCAACAAAATTCAGGAAGGCGTCGATTTTAATAAAGCCCAAGAACGCCATTTGTTCGGCGACATGTACGAACAACTGCTACGTGATTTGCAGGCCGCCGGTAATGCCGGTGAATTTTACACGCCGCGAGCCGTCACCGAATTTATGGTCAGAATGGTCAACCCGCGTCTGTCTGAAAAAGTGCTGGATCCGGCTTGCGGCACCGGCGGCTTTTTATCTTGTTCGATTGAACATATCCGCAAACAAGATGTAAAAACCGTCGACGATGAAATGCACTTGCAGGCCAGTATTTTCGGCATAGAAAAAAAACCGATGCCGCATTTGCTCTGCACAACCAACATGATTCTGCACGGCATTGATGTCCCCAGTAATATCCGACACGACAACACCCTGGCACGACCTCTGATCAGTTGGGGGCCAAAAGAACGGGTCGATGTTGTTGTTACCAATCCGCCTTTTGGCGGCATGGAAGAAGACGGCATAGAAACCAACTTCCCCGCCACTTTTCGTACCCGTGAAACCGCCGATTTGTTTCTGGTGCTGATCATGCAACTGCTTAAATCCGGTGGCCGTGCCGCACTGGTATTGCCGGACGGTTTTCTGTTTGGCGAAGGCATCAAAACCCGCATCAAAGAAAAACTACTGCACGACTGCAACCTGCACACCATCGTGCGCCTGCCCAACGGCGTATTTGCACCTTACACCGGTATTAAAACCAACCTGCTGTTTTTTAGTAAAGGCACACCGACCCAACATATCTGGTTTTATGAGCATCCGTACCCACCCGGCGTAAAAAGCTACAACAAAACCAAGCCGATGAAGATCGAAGAGTTTCAAGCAGAAGCCGCTTGGTGGGGCAAAGAATCCGACAATTTTAGCACCCGTGAAGAAAATCAATATGCGTGGAAGATGAGTATTGACGACATTAAAGCCCGCAACTACAACCTGGATTGCAAAAACCCGCATATCAACGAGCAGGAGATCCATGATCCCGAAGTGTTGTTGGCGCAATACCAAACGATGCAGAATGACATCACCGCACTGCGTGGCCATTTAAAAGATATATTGGCAACAGCCTTGCAACGTGGCGTGAAGGCGTGAGTAAGTTAGTTCATTGCGTAGCCATTTAGTCTGAATCGACTATCGCCAGATTAATCTCAACTATTCAATTCTCTCCACGGCATGGAGAGAATTGTCTTACCCACCATTAAAGCCTCAAAAATCCCCCACTTTGTAAAATGGGGAGGCAAGGTGAAGTTCCAAATAAGGACAATTCAGCATGACTATCCAACAATTATTAATCGACCACATCGACATCTGGACAGCCGCCGATACCGCCAAAAAATCAGGCCGTGGTCGCAGTTCCGGTAATGCCGCCAATGTTTATGGCATCAAGAAATTGCGCGAGTTGATACTGGAATTGGCTGTGCGCGGCAAGTTGGTGCCGCAAGATGAGAATGATGAACCAGCCAGTGAGTTGCTTAAAAGGATACAGGTTGAAAAAGCCAAATTGATTGCCGAGGGCAAGATTAAGAAATCCAAGCCACTGGAACCAATCACTGATGAAGAAATGCCATTTGAATTACCGCAGACATGGAAATGGGTATTTTTACCGGATGTAAGTAATTACAAGGTTGGAAAAACTCCATCTACAAAAAGTAGTATTTATTGGACAACTTCTGGAGATGGTTTTAATTGGGTAAGTATTGCAGATCTGAACCACGATGGCAGTGTTTTTGAAACAAACAAGCAAATAACAGATAAAGCCGCATCTGAGGTATTCAGATGTGATCCTGCACCAGCAGGAACAATTCTTATGAGTTTCAAATTAACTTTAGGCAAGATTTCCATTCTTGATGGGCCTGCTTTTCATAATGAAGCTATCATTTCAATCTATCCCAATCAAAGCATTTTTAAAGGTTTTTTATTTAAGGTTTTGCCTGCTCGTGCAATGGATGGAAACTCCAAAAGTGCAATAAAAGGAAACACTCTTAATTCCGAGTCTATTGCGGCTTTGTTGATTCCATTACCGCCCCTAACCGAACAATACCGTATCGTCGCCAAAGTTGATGAACTAATGGCGCTATGTGACCAATTGGAAAGCCAACACAGCAATGCCACCGAAGCCCACGAAAAACTCGTCAGCTACCTGCTCGACACACTCACACAATCGCAAAGCGCCGAAGACTTCAACACCAACTGGCAACGTATCGCCGCGCATTTCGACACCCTGTTCACCAGCGAAACCAGCATCGACGCCCTCAAGCAAACCCTACTGCAACTGGCAGTCATGGGTAAACTCGTCCCGCAAGACCCGAACGACGAACCCACCAGCGAATTACTCAAACGCATCCTAAGGGAACGAGATAGGCAGATTGAACATGAAGGGTCGAGGACAATTGCCAATGATGAAATCCAAAAATCAGAAATGTATATCTCTGCCCCAGATTGTTGGCTTTATTGCAGGCTTGGTAACATCGCTAGATTTATTGACTATCGCGGTAAGACTCCAAGCAAAATAAGTTCTGGTATATCGCTGATTACTGCAAAAAATGTCAGGTTTGGTTATATCAGTCGGGAACCAGAAGAATATGTTTCCGCTACGGAATACGAATCATGGATGACACGCGGATTTCCACGAGTTGGCGATATGTTATTTACAACAGAAGCTCCGCTAGGAAATATCGCCATAGTTGATATTTCAGAGAAATTTGCTCTTGCGCAGCGAGTAATATGTTTCAAATTGCATGATCAAGCTATTGGTGCTTATTTGAAGATAGCAATTATGTCTGATCATGTTCAGCAACAACTAATAAATGCATCAACCGGAATGACAGCAACAGGTATAAAAGCATCCAAGTTAAAAGAAATTCCTGTTCCTATTCCACCGCTTGCCGAACAACACCGCATCGTTGCCAAAATTGATGAGCTAATGGTAATCTGCGACCAACTAAAATCCCGCTTCACCGAAGCCAATCAATTACAGCAAAAACTGGCGGATGTACTGGTTGAGCAATCAACAAAATAAATATCTGTATACCATATTAAAAAATCATTCCAGTACCGACAAATGATCGTTAAATCGCACTATTACGGCGAAAATATAAGGAATAAGTCATGCGCTTGAAATTCGTAAATATCAGCAACTATAAAAACCTTAAGGATTTTTCAATAAACTTCGAAAGTGATAGCTTTATAGAAATATTTGTAGGAAAGAATGCGGCGGGTAAATCGAATTTCTTTGAGGCATTAATAGAAATATTTCGTCACCTTTATGAGTATGACAAAGTTAAATCGGGGAGTTGTTTTGATTTCAAGCTCAAATTTGAGCTTGAAGGCGAAGATACGGATATTACTTGGACAAATGGGCAATTCATCATCAATGGCGAAAATCGCAAAACGATTGGAAAAACTCCATTACCTGATAATGTCCTGATCTATTACTCTGGCCATAATAATACGGTGGCGGTCTTGGTCGAAAATTATGAAAAGGCGTTCCGTAAACGCATTAAAAAAGCAGATTTTGGTGACAGTCGCCGCTTTATTGGTATTGGTCAAGAATATAAAGAGTTATTGCTATCGGTGTTGTTGATGCAGAAGATAGATAACAAAGCGAGACAGTTTATAGTCCAAAAACTGGGTATAAAGACTGTCGCGCCGGAAGTTATTATAGTGCTTAAACGTCCAGCTTTTGCAGACAAGAAACTAAAAATAGATAACTTTGAACCGAAGACTCACTACTGGGGCGCTGAAGGCATAACTCGGCAGTTTCTGGATCAACTTGTTACATGTATCAAAGGGGAGTTTAATCACAACATCCTATATAAGCCAGAAGAAGACCGTTATCAAATCTCCATTAACATTGAGTTGTTTCAAGACCAGTTTAATAAAGAAAAAGCTGCTGACCTTTTTCGTCAATTTGATAACCTGAAAACGCTAGATATGCTTGCGGAAATTTCAGTACCGCTTCTACTTGAAAACGAGCTTAATACAACCATTGCTCACTTCAGCGATGGCCAATTCCAGTCGATCTACATCTATTCTATCGTTGAACTGTTTAAAGACCGAAACTGTATTACGTTACTGGATGAACCAGACTCCTTTCTTCATCCAGAATGGCAATTCGATTTTCTAACGCAGGTATTTGATATTACCGATGCCGCAGGCAAAAAAAACCACGTACTGATGAGTAGTCATAGTGCATCTACTATTACAAGGACTAATGACAACCTGATTAACCTTTTTGAAATTAACGGCAACAACGTTGTTGTGAAAAGAACTAATAAGTCCGATGTTATCAAATCACTTTCTGCTGGACTTATTTCATTCTCAGAGAGTGAAGCTCGCCTAAATATCCATCATGTTTTAAAAAATACAACTGGTGCTATTTTGTTCACCGAGGGCATTACTGATGAGGTAATCCTAGAAATTGCTTGGACTAAACTGTATCCATTAGAAAAACGAGAGTTTGAAATACAGAATGCCTTTAGTTGTGGGTTCCTACGAAATCTGATGAAAGAAAATACTCTTTATCAAAATTACCCAGAGAGAACATTTTTTTCGCTTTTTGATTTTGATGAAGCTTACAATGATTGGAGTCAACTAGGGCAAGATATCCAGACTGATCCTTACCAGTGTTTGGTTAAAAAACACCCTGTACACAATAGCTACGCACTCCTACTGCCAGTTCCAGCAAATCCTACTATCCAGAAACAGGTAATCAATCCACCCTTTGGTGGCAATTATGGGAATAAGTCATTACTCACTATAGAACATCTTTTCTATGGCATTGAAGAGCTCAACTCTTATTTTACTTTTGATACAAAGAGGCCTGGCGGCTTCATTAAGTTTATAAGTGATGGCCAAAAAGTTAAATTTGCAAATGACATCGTACCTAATTTAGATGTTGCACACTTTGATGTGTTTAGGCCAATATTTGAATTTATCAAATCAAAGTGCCGGAATAATGCTAATCCCAAAGCATCTGAAGTTGGCGGGTTAAACTCATAACCTGCGCCGGATACTACTGACGACAGGGGGCACATCAAGCGAGAATAATATACTTCAATCGATTCGGTACAAATTACCGCCCTATACAAAATTTTTGCGTAATTTAGTTTGGTAGTCCCCTCTTTTAATTTTAAACTTATTAACTAGCACATTCTTTGGCTAATATTTGCTTGTATTCAGCAGCAAGCGGTACCAGTTCTACTGAATATCGATCATGAGTAATAACTGGGTAAGTTGAATACACAAGCTTGATAAACTCTTCGTAATTTTTGCTTTTCGTGGCATTTATTACAAAATCAACCAAAGCTTTATCATTATCATCTAATTGCACTTTGTCTTTATGTAGATCAGTGAGTTTAAGGAGCCTTTTCCTACCCCCAAACATAGTTTGCTCGTTAACCACTTCAATATCATCATCTTCTTTAGCAAGCTCGATGAAATCCTCAACATATGGCCCATAATGGTTAAAATACCACGTTGAATCCGTTAGTTGCCGGCCATTATCAATTGAACTTTTCCAGTCGGCTAGGTAAAGAATTTTCGTAACTCTGGATGCAGAAAGCTCAGCCTTATATGGATATTCTTGGAGAATATACTTCAAGATTTTCAGGATTTTGTCTTTCATTAGAAGCCCTCCCTATTTGCATTTTCTAAGCTTGGAATATGCTTCTCAAGCGATTCAATAAGTGCGCTTATATTTTGCTTTTCAAGTTCACCTAATAAGTTTCTTAATTTTCCCGAAAGGTAACCCGTTTTGATTGAGAGACTCGAATAACAGTACAGCCACGGCCTTATTTTGTGTGTTTTTTAATCTCACTCCATAAAAGGCACGGCTTTTCATTCGTATATTTCTCAATTCATTCTCTGTATATTTAAAATTTTGTTCATGGTAATTTACATACTCAGTCCATTCAGTACCTGGACAGATTTTTTTGCCTATTCAGAATTTATGGCCAATACCAGCTTAGAGCAAGAAGTTATCGATGCCGGCCTTTATTTAGGTTTGGATTTGTTACAAATAGAGGGCGCTTATCAGGGTAAATATAAGTCAGATTCAGACTTTGCGGAACAGTGCGCAGAAGATACCGGCGCGGTAAGTGATTCGGTTGCATGGCCTTATACCTGTATTGATTGGGACTATGCAGCAAGGGAGCTGATGAATGATTACTCAGAACAGGATCATCATTATTTTTATCAGCATTAAATAGCCCGGTAGCAGCCGCACCCTTGCGGCTGCATCCGGCTCGTTTTTTTATAGGGGATAAATGATGAAACCAATACAAAGCATTTTAATGGATATAAAAAGAACACCCAGAAGCCTTGAACAACTAATAAAAGACAAAGAACACCAGCGCGGACTTATTCCACTTGAGCTGGAAGCTGATCTATTACTTTTGCGAATCAAGCAAGGCGGCTTTTCAGGTCAGTATTTAGCCGATGCTTTTTTAAGCATGTACCGAAGGGAAATACCGTTTTCTCACAGCTTGGGCGATCTTTTAAAACTTGATGACGTGGCCTTCCGGTTATTTCATGAGACCTTGCATGTGCGCTTTTGCAAAGGCTGGAACAATAATTTTTTGTATGAATTAGAACAACGAATAAAAACCTTAACGGGCTGAATATAAATTAATTGACCCGTTAAACCCGCTATTTTTGGAACCAATACAAGGTGCAACATGAACACACTTGATCTAAGAGGGGCAGCAGATTTTTTACTGATGAATGCCGAAGTCTTAAGACGCAAAGCCAGTAAAGGCGACATCCCCGGACGCAAAACCGGAAAAAGATAGGTGTTTATCAAAGAACATCTTGCCGATTAGGTAAGTGGCCGTTATCCTGATCGCGGGCAAGGCTTGCGCGTGATTGATGGTGGCTTAACGACAACTGGAGTTATTGAAACATGTCAATCTACAAACGCAATGATACGTGGTGGATTCAAATCACCACAGCAAACGGCGAGCGAATACAACGCTCTTCTGGGACTCAAGTAAAACAAGAGGCGCAAGAACTACACGACAAAATGAAAGCCGAAGCATGGCGGGTCAAAAACTTAGGCAGTAAACCCCGCCACACTTGGCAAGAAGCAGTCATACGATGGTTAAGCGAGCGTAGCCACAAAAAAAGCCTGCACACTGATAAAGTGCATTTACGATGGCTAAACACGCACTTAAATAATAAACACATTGATGAAATAAACAAGTCTTTGATTGATACCATCAAACAAGACAAGTTAAAAACCGGCGCAAGCAATGGCACTGTTAACCGGGTTCTGGCATTAATCAGGTCGATGCTGAGTTGTGCTAAAGATGAATGGGAGTGGCTTGATACCATTCCTACGGTTAAATTATTACCCGAACCCAAAATAAGATTAAGGTGGCTCTCGCATAATGAAGCAGATCGGTTGCTAAAGGAATTACCCGTGCATTTAAAAGCAATGGCAGAATTCACCTTGGTAACAGGCCTGCGGGAATCAAATGTAACCGGCTTGCAATGGTCGCAGTTGGATATGAAACGGCACTGTGCGTGGATACATGCAGACCAGGCCAAGGCCGAAAAAGCCATTGCTGTCCCCTTAGGGGCTGATGCACTGGAAATCATTAGAGCGAAATTAGGCAAACATGAATCTTTTGTTTTTACTTATGAAAACAAACCCGTAACCCGCGCCAACAATCACGCCTGGCGTAAAGCGTTAATTCGTGCTGACATCAAAGAGTTTAGATGGCACGACTTACGCCACACCTGGGCAAGCTGGCATGTTCAGAACGGCACACCGCTAAATGTTTTAAAAGAACTCGGTGGATAGGCTGATTTAACAATGGTTATGAGGTACGCGCACTTATCCAGCGACCATCTAAAAGAATATACCGACAATGCCAGTCTAAAAAAATGTGGGGGAGTAGTTGTTTTGAAGGAAAAAAAACAACTACTCCCTAAAAAAGTTACAAATTTACTACAAGCAATAAAAAAGGCTTAGGTGAAAAAAACCTAACCCTTTGTTTTTATTGGTGGGGTGTTAGGGATTCGAACCCTAGACCGATGGATTAAGAGTCCACTGCTCTACCAGCTGAGCTAACACCCCAAAATTATTGGCGGAGAGAGAGGGGTTCGAACCCTCGATACGTTGCCATATACACACTTTCCAGGCGTGCGCCTTCGACCACTCGGCCATCTCTCCTGTTTATCCTTCCCACACTCCGTACGGGAACCGAGAAGGATAAACCAGATTGGCTGTTGTTGCAATCAATTTCAGCTATTACTTTCTTCAGTTAGTGCTTCCAGCTCATTCCAGCGTGCAAAAACTTGTTCTAATTTTACTTCTATTGCTTTTAATTCATCGAGGGTTTTGGCAACAACCAGTGGATCTTTTTTATAAAAAGAAGGTGAACTGATTTGTTCAGTTAACGCCACTTGCCTGGCTTCCAGCTCATCAATCAATTGCGGCAATTTATCAAGTTCTTGCTGCTCTTTAAAACTTAATTTCTTTTTTTTAGCGGTGGTGGCTGGTTTTTCTTGCTTGGATACGGCTTCTGTCTTTTTTACCACGATGGCGGGTTTGGTTTGTTTTTCCTGATCAACATGGCTCATCCAGTCCGTGTAACCACCCACAAATTCATCAACATCGCCTGAACCGTTAAGCACATAAACACTGGTGACTACGTTGTCTAA
>SESF01022811.1_pt1 | contig 14246 bp, 12 predicted proteins | sample 3171521 | NCBI WGS metagenome assembly SESF01 (sample SAMN10866945, study PRJNA518727) | freshwater metagenome | biome: subpolar coniferous forest; feature: holomictic lake; material: water; isolation source: holomictic Lake 227, 6 m and 8 m depth | place: Canada: near Kenora, Ontario | collected...
GTAAAAGTGAGCGCCCTCACCATCCGCAAGGCCTCCGAGCTGATAAAGGCGCGCTTCCCCGGCGCCAGCGAGCGCGCGCTCGACGAGATCCGCGAACTCTGGACCGCGCTGGAGCTGCGCCACTTCGCGCCGTCGGCGGCCGAGCCCGAGGGCGCCGGCGACCTTCTGAAGAAATATTCCCTGCTGATCGCGCAGCTGGAAAAAGAGCTCAGGGGGCCGCGCCGATGAAAAAACTGCTGCTGCTGCTGCTCCTGCTCCCCGTGCCCTGGGCCGCGGCTTTCGACCGCGGCGAGCTGGCCGAGCTCAACGACCTTTACAAGAGCGACCGCTTCGAGGACGCGCTGGAGGGCTACGCCAGGATCACCGCGGCCGAGCCGGCCAACCCCTGGGGCTGGTACAACGCCGGCAACGCCCTGTTCCGCCTTAACCGCATGGGCCCGGCCGTCTTCAGCTACGCCAAAGCTTTCCGCCTGGACCCCCGCAACCCCAACATCCGCTTCAACCTGGAGTTCGCGCTGCGCCAGACGGGGCAGACGCTGGTGCCGGAAGGCCTGCCGCACGCCCTGCATTACGTGTACTACCTGCTGTCCGACATCGAGATAAAGGCCCTGGCCATCTGCCTGTTCTGGCTGGCGTGCCTGGCCGGCGCCGCCGGCTTCCTGCTCGACGGCGCGCCCGCCGGGGCGGCCGCGGCCCGGGCGGCGGTGCTGATAGGCGCGCTGTCGCTGGGCTCCTTCGCCTGGCTGGGCGCCAGGCAGAACTCGCCTTTCGCCTCCGGGGGAGTGGTGACCAAGGCAGGCGGCACGAGGCTCCTCAGCGGGCCGGGCAGCAATTTTAAGGCCTGCGCCTCGGCCCCGGAGGGCCTGCTGGTAAAGGTGCTGGATTCCGCCGACGAAGAATATTACGAAATAGGGCTGCCCAAGGAAGGCGTGAAAGGCTGGGCGCTCAAGACCGAAGTGGAGAAAATATGAAAATTGCTCTCGCCAGCGACCACGCGGGCTTCCATCTCAAGGCGGCGCTGCTGGCCCATCTTAAAACTCTGGGCTATGAAACCGCCGACCTGGGCACCGACTCCCCGGACCGCCCGGTGGATTACCCGGACTTCGCGGCCAAGGCCGCCGGGGCGGTGCTTTCCGGCGCCGCCCAGCGCGCCATCGTAGTGTGCGGCTCGGGCGTGGGCGCCTGCGTGGCGGCCAACAAGATACGCGGCATACGCGCCGGCCTCTGCCACGACACCTACTCCGCCCACCAGGGCGTGGAGCACGACGATATAAACATACTCTGCCTCGGGGCGCGCATCATCGGCTCCGCGCTGGCCTTCGAGATAGCCGGGGCTTTCGCTGCGGCCAGGTTTTCGGGGGAAGCGCGCCACAAGCTGCGCCTGGACAAAATAGAGAAGCTGGAAAAGGGGGAATAAATGAGCATTCCGAACGAGCCCGCCGCGGCGGCAGCACCGGCGCGGGCGGGGCTTTGCGCCGGTCCGGCGGAAAAACTTTCAGGGCTGGACTTCGCCGCGCGCCTTTGGAAGAAGGACGCCGGGCTCTGGAAAGCGGACCCGGCCGCTAAAAAGCAGATTTCCGGCGCGCTGGGCTGGCTGGACCTCCCGGTGAAAATGCTGGCCGAGGCGGCGGATATTACCGCCTTCGCCGAAAGCGTGCGGGCCGACGGCTTCACCCACGCCGTGCTGCTGGGCATGGGCGGCTCGAGCCTGGCCCCCGAAGTGCTGCGGGGCGTCTTCCAGAACCCCAAATACCCGCGGCTGCACGTGCTGGACACCACCGATCCCGCCTGGATAGGCGCGGTGAGCTCCCTGCTGGACCTGAAGCGCACCCTGTTCATTTTCGCCAGCAAATCGGGCGGCACCATCGAGCCCTCCAGCCAGTTCAAATACTTCTGGGGGCTGCTCAAGAAAGCCGGCGTAAAAAGGCCGGGCGAGAATTTCATAGCCATAACCGACGCCGGCACGGGCCTGGAAAAACTGGCCAGGGAAAAGAATTTCCTGCGGACCTTCCTGAACCCGTCCGACGTGGGCGGCCGCTTCTCTGCGCTGTCCTATTTCGGCCTGGTACCGGCGGCCCTGTGCGGCGCGGACGTGCGCAAACTCCTGGAGAGCGCGGCGAAAATGGCCGAGCGCTGCAAGGCGCCGCGCATAGAGGACAACCCCGGCGCGCTGCTGGGCGCCCTGATAGCCGCCCAGGCGGGCGCCGGCCGCGACAAGCTTACGCTGGTGATGCCTGAAAAATTCAGGGACCTCGGCCTCTGGGTGGAGCAGCTGGTGGCCGAAAGCACCGGCAAGGAGGGGAAAGGCGTGATCCCGGTCTGTCAGGAGCCGCTGATGGACCCCGACAAATACCAGGCTGACCGTTTTTTCGTGCGCACCGCCCTCGGGCCCGACGCGGCCTGCGACGCCGGGCTTTCCCGGCTGTCGGCCGCCGGCCACCCGGTCTACACCATAACGGCCGCTGACGCCTGCGATCTGGGCGCGGAATTCTTCCGCTGGGAGGTAGCCACCGCCGCGGCGGGAGCGGCGCTGGGGATAAACCCCTTCGACCAGCCCGACGTGCAGGCCGCCAAAGCCCTGACGCTGGAAGCGCTTAAGCAGTACCGCGCCGGAGGCAGGGCGAAGGGCCCCAGGCCGGATTTTTCCACGAACAGGGTGGCGGTCTTCGCCTCGAAGGCCCTTAAAACGGGCGGCGCGGAGATCAAGAGCTACGACGACGTTTTCTGGACCGTCTTCTCCGGGCTGAAGGAAAAGGAATATATAGGCCTGCTGGCCTACCTGCCCAACGCGCCGCTGGTGGAAGAAGGCCTGAAAAAACTGCGCGCCGCGCTTACGGTCTATACCTCCTCGGCCTGCACGCTGGCCTACGGCCCGCGCTATCTGCATTCCTCGGGCCAATTGCATAAGGGCGGGCCCGACAACGCCCTCTTCCTTATCTTGACCAACCAGGCCGAAAAAGATATAATGATACCAGGGGAAAAATATACCTTCTGGCAGCTGGAAACGGCGCAAGCGTCGGGCGATTTCGAAGCCCTGGACGCAAAGAACAGGCGCATTTTAAGGCTGCACCTTAAACACCCCTTGGACAGGTCTCTGGCTTATTTAAGCGAGAGGATAGCGAAGGTAGGCCGCCCCGGCGGGGAACCGCAGGCGGAGGCAAAAAAAGCGGAGGAGAGAGAAATGCCTAAAATAGCGGTTAAAAAGACCACCACCACCAGCAAGACGGCGAAGACCAAGCTCACCACTACCGAAGAGTACGTGGTCGTAGACCATCCCAGGAACCTGGAGAACGTAACCACCGGCACCACTTACGCGGTGCGCATCGGGACCAGCTGCTGCACGGGAGTGGATATCTCCATCAACGACCAGCCCTGGCAGCCCTGCCGCCACGCGGTAGGCTACTGGTGGTTCGACTGGACGAATTTCCCGGCGGGGACGCACCAGCTCGTGGCGCGCATGCACAAGCCCAACGGCGAATATCTTATTTCAAAGCGCCGCCGCTGCAAAGCGGCCTGACGCGGCCTGACTTAGAAGCCCCCGTCCGCGCCCCCGCCTGAAAGCGGGGGGCCGGCGGGGACAAGCCGTCTTTCGTGGAGTTCTGTCCGGCTCCCGCTTAGGGCGGCTTTTTCCTTGTCCGTTCAATAAACCTATGCAAAAAACCAACGCGCTGCGCCGCCCCAGGACGAAAATACTCGCCACGCTGGGCCCGGCCAGCTCCACGCAGGCCGTGCTGCGCCGCATGTACGACGCCGGGCTGGACGCCGTGCGCCTGAACTTTTCCCACGGCACCACGGAGGAAGCCGCCGCCCGCGTGGAACTGGTGCGCGGCCTTAACCGCAAGCTGCGCCGCCATGTAACGCTGCTGCAGGACCTTAAAGGCAACCGCATACGCATAGGCCGCCTTAAGGCCCCGCTGGAGCTGAAAAGAAAGCAGACGGTGCTGCTGACGCAGGCCGCTTACGGGGCGGGCGGCATCCCTTTCGACTACCGGGGCTCGCTGAAGGTAATAAAGAAAGGGCACATGGTCTACATAGACGACGGCAATATCGCCCTCGAGGTGAAGGCGGTCGGGCGCGATTCCCTTAAATGCGAAGTGGCGGCGGGGGGGCTGCTCAAGGAACGCAAAGGCGTGAACATACCGCTGGCCAGCCTGGATTTCCCGCTGCTTTCCGCCGAGGACCGCGCCGACATAGAGACCGGAGTAAGCCTGCGCTGCGACTTCATAGCGCAGTCCTTCGTGCGCTCTAAGGCCGAAGTGCTGGCCGTAAGCCGCCTGGTGAAGCCGCGCCTGCCGGGCTGCAGGATAATAGCCAAGATAGAGGCGCGCGAGGCCCTCAGGAACCTCGACGAGATCATAGAGGCCGCCGACGGCATAATGGTGGCCCGCGGCGACATGGGCGTGATGTTCCCCCTGTGGGAAGTGCCCGTGCTGCAGAAGCGCATCATAAAGAAGTGCAACCAGGCCGGCAAGCCGGTGATCACCGCCACTCAGATGCTGGAATCCATGACCGGCAGTCCGGTACCCACCCGCGCGGAAGTGTCCGACGTGGCCAACGCGGTGCTGGACGGCACCGACTATGTTATGCTCTCGGCCGAGACGGCCGCCGGCAAGTATCCCGCCCAGGCCGTGCGCGCCATGAACCAGGTGATCAGGTATACCGAGGCCGAAGGCGCCGAATTCGCCCGGCCCCGGAACTGACCATGGAACTGGCAGACCTGGGCTGGGACGATTTTTTCCAGCGGCAGCTGGACGCCGCGGCCGCCGGGCGGCAGCTGCCGGCGCGGATAACCGCCGAATACGGCGGCTGCTACGGAGTGGAGTACGCGCGCGGGACGGCGCTGGCCTCGATCTCGGGCCGGCTCAAGCACACCGCCGCCTCCACCGGCGAAATGCCCGTGGTGGGGGATTGGGTGCTGCTGGCGGACAAGAAGAACGCCGACAGGGTGCCCATAATGGCGGTGCTGAAACGCAAGTCCAAGCTTTCGCGCAAGACGGCGGGGGAAGAAGGGACCGAGCAGCCCATAGCCGCCAACGCCGACACTATTTTTATCGTCCAGGGCCTGGACGGCAATTATAACCCGCGCCGCTTGGAGCGCCTGCTGGTGGCGGTGATGGAAAGCGGGGCCGAACCCGTGGTGCTCCTTAACAAGGCGGACCTCTGTGCCGAAGCCGGGCGGCTGGCGGCCGAGACCCGGCTGCAATGCGCGGGGATCACGGTGCTGGTGCTGGACTCGGTCTCTATGGCCGGCTACGAGCTGCTCGTGCCTTTCCTGGCCAAAGGCCGGACGCTGGCTTTCATCGGCTCCTCCGGCGTGGGAAAATCCACCATCATAAACAACCTGGGCGCGGAGCAGCAGAAGACCGCCGCCGTCCGGGAAGGCGATTCCAAAGGCGTGCACACCACCACCACCCGGCGCCTGCTGCGCCTCGAAGGCGGGGCGCTGCTCATAGACACCCCGGGCATGAAGGAGTTCGAGGCCTGGGACGCGCCGACGGGCTTCAGGGAGAATTTCGACGAGATCGAGACCCTGGCCCTGAACTGCCGCTTCACCAACTGCGCCCATGAGACCGAGCCGGGCTGCGCGGTGCGCGCCGCGCTGGAGGCCGGCGCGCTGGACCAGGCCCGCTTCGCCAATTACCTGAAACTGAAAAAAGAAGCCGGGTACCAGAAAGCCCGCGCCGATACGGCCGCGCAGCTCAAGCGCAAAGCCGGCGCGCGCAGGATCTCGCGCGCGGCCAAGAAACTGTTCAAGGACCGCAACGCCGGGGAATAGCCCGCGGCGCCGGAAAATCATACTATGAGAAAAAAATATCTTTTACCGGCTCTTTTAGCTGCGCTCGCGCCGGCCGCCGCGCAGTCCGCGCCGGCGGAGCATTCCCTGACGGTGCGCATCTTCAAAGGCCAGGCCGAATACACGCAGGTCCTGCAGGTGCAGGAGGACCGCCAGTTAAGCTTCGTGGGGCCGGCCGGCGACAAGGAACTGATCTTCCACGGCCTGCTGGCCCGCGCCGAGGACCCGGCCCACTTTTCCCTGCAGTACCAGCTGGAACTTTCCGACGGCCGCAGCGCCGGCGGCCGCTCCATACAGGCCCTGGGCGAGCTGGCCCTGCGGCCGGGCTCTAATATGACCGTGCTGGAAAGCGGCCCCTGGGCGGTGCGCATAGCGCTGGACGCGAAAAAGAACGCGCGAAGAACGCCCTGGAACGAAAAAGGGCTGCCTAATTACCGCCTTACCGCCGACGTTTACGCCGGCACCTACAAACAGAGCTGCCGGCTGACCACCAAAGCGGGCATACAGTCGAACGTGACGGACGGCATGAGAGGCGCCCACAAGACCGGGTTCATCTTCACCGCGTACCTGAAGCCGGGGGATACGGCCGGCAGCTTCGACCTGCAGTACCAGATAGAACAAAGCCTGCACAGCCCGGAACGGCCTTTCCAGCTGCAGAACCTGGCCACGCTCGTGCCGGGCAAGAACAGGCACGTGGCCGGCAAAGGCTACCGCATAGACCTGCTGCTGGAAGGCGGCGCCCCCGCGCAACCGGCGCGCGGCGCGGCGGCAAAACCCCGCGGCAAGAACTCTTACGGCGTTGTACCGCTGATAGAATAAACCGGAGAACGAGCACCTGTCCCTATGAAAATCCTTGCGACGATATGGCGGAAAATAAAAACGCTCAACCTGGGCCTGTACGTCCTTTTTTCGCTGATGGTGTACCTGGGCAGCACCACCGCCTTCTTTTTCGAAAAATATTCCCTTATCGACGTAGGCCTGCTTAAAACGGAATGGCAGCACGTCACCGACGCCAGGGCCAAGGGGGACTTTTATAAACCCGCGGAAGACGTTCAGAAACGCATCTTCAAGCCGCTGAACCTTACGAAGCAGGTGACCTACCGCCGCGTGGAGGGAAAACAGGAGCGGCAGGAAACCTATAGCGCCGCCGAGGGCATAGGCGGGTTCTATTTCCTTTTCCTGCTGGTCTGGCTCTGGCCGCTGTACAGGCACCGCTTCTCCGCCAAACCGCAGAACATGGCCCGCATAGAAAGCCGCATCATCCATCTGCCCCTAGTTGTCTTCGTCCTGGGCTGGCTGATAGCCGCGCAGCGCTACTTCGTGAAAGTGGCGGTCTATTCCGAACAGTACGGCACCGCGTCCGGCAGGGTGCAGGCGGTCTTTGCGGTGTCCGCCCTGCTTTTCGGCGCTTTCGTGAGCTATCTGAACCTGGAGCTGACCGGGCTCTACATCCGCCGGTATATCGCCAGGCCGTTCTTCATGGAGAATAATCCCTACGGCGTAAAACACGGCTTCGCCGTCAGCCTTACGCTGCGCTACGCGCTGATGATGTTCTCCCTGGCCATGGTGCCGCTGCTGCTGGCCCTTTATGTTCCCGTCTTCTCCAATTACGACTTGTTCGCCAGGCTGGCCGCTACCCGCGGCCAGGGCTGGGACTGGACGCTACAATACGAACATATGCGGGTGCTCATCCCCATCCTTATCATAGCCTGCCTGACGGGGATGATACTGGTGTTCCAGGCGGTTTCCGTAGTGCTTTACCGCTACAACGTGCAGGTGCCGGTGAGCGCGCTGGTGCGCCGCATGAAGGCCGTGGCGGCCGGCGATTTCAGCTGCAAGACCTCCGTGCTGTACGCCGACGAGCTGGGCCAGCTGAAGGGCCATTTCAACCAGATGCTGGACGGCCTGGTGGAGCGGGACCATATCAAGGACACCTTCGGCCGCTACGTTTCGCTGGAGATAGCCGAGAAGATAATGAAAAGCGGCAAGGTGAACCTGGCCGGCGAGGAGATCCAGGCCACGGTGCTGTTCTCCGACATCCGCGGCTTCACCCCGCTCAGCGAGAAGCTGCCCCCGGTGGAGCTGATCCGCTTCCTCAACGAGTACTTCACCTATATCACCAAGCCGATAACGGACAACCGCGGCGTGATAAACAAATTCATGGGCGACGCGGTGATGGCCATTTTCTCGCCCGTGTTCGGCGTGGCTGACCACCAGACGGCGGCGCTGAAAGCCGCGCTGGGCATGCGCGCGGCCCTGCGCGAGTTCAACGCGCTGGGGCGCTACCCCGAGGTTTTCTTCGGCGTGGGCGTGCACAGCGGCCCGCTGGTGGCGGGCAACGTGGGCACCACCGAGCGCCTCGAGTACACCGTGCTGGGCGACACCGTGAATGTGGCCTCGCGCATCGAAAGCCAGACCAAGACGGCCGCCACGCAGATACTGCTCAGCGAAGCCACGGTGCTGGGCCTGGACAGGAGCGGGTTCCCGGACGTGAACTTCACGGCCTGCCCGCCCGTGCTGATGAAGGGTAAGTCAAAACCGATGGTGCTTTATACGGTGGAAGCCGCCGGCGGTTAGCGGCCAGCCTTGCAGGCCCGGTTCAGCTCGGCAATGTCTGAGCCGCTCACTTTCAGGTCCGCGCCCCTGTTTATCTTGAACATTACAGCTTCGGGGTCGTTAACGTGCTCCAGCCCCAGCGCGTGGCCCAGCTCATGCGCGAGAACGCGCACCAGCTGCACGGGAGCGGAGTACACGTAGATAGTTATCGTCTGCACGCCGCCCGAGATCTTGAAATAGCCTTCCTCGAAATGCCCCATGGCCGCGCCCACGCGGTTGTACTGCCCGACGTTCAGGCTCAACTGCACTATCAGCTGGTTGAGCGTGGTGGCCAGCGCGTTGAGCGTGTTGATATCCGCGTTGAGCACGTTCTCGACGGTCTTCACGTCCGCGAACTCCCGCGCCAGCGCGGCTTTCTCGGCCAGCAGCCGTTTATACACCGGCTCCGGCACGCCCCGCTGCCGGTTCCAGTGCCTTACTTTCGCGTTGTACGCCTCCTCCCTGCGCCGGTAGCCGGCCGCCTGGGCATGATGCGCCGCCTCCGCCGCGTCCACCCGCAGCGAGAGGCCGTTGTACCGGGCCTTCAGCGCGTCGTAGGACGCCTTGCTCTGGCCGGTGCTGATGCCCAGCGCCTTGAGAGTGTCGGCCGCGCCCTGGCGGCTGTCGTAAACCAGGCTTACCGTCACGTCGCCGCTGCTCGGCGCATACTCAAAAAGGTCCCTGCCGGCCGGCCTTTCCCAGGTGGTCGCGGCTTCCTCAAGATAAACCGCGAGGGCGGCCGTAGAGATGCCGAATCGGGGGTCCACGCTGCCCAGCGAATACGTAATGGGCGACGAGCAGGGCGCCAGCTGCGCCTTCATAGAACGCGCTGCGGCGCGCACCTGCGCCTTGTGCGTGCACGCGCCGTAGCCCGCGCCGCCCAGCACCGCCGCGAGCAATAGCCAGTCGATGATCCTGCGCATCCTTGAATTATACCTTTCTGGCGGTACCCGTTCCCCGGTACGCATAGGTCCAATAAATTAAGTCCGTAGGTCCAAAGACTCGTGCGCGCCGCGGGCGCGTGACGTATAATATACAGGTACCCGTAAAAACGATCCTTAATAGCTGCCGCGCGGCGCGCGGCGGAGGAACAATGCCCGACAGAAATGTACAGGCGCGCAAACTTACGCTGAAGCACAGAGAAGTAATGAAAAGCGCGTTCCCCGAACTGGCCAGGCTGGAGTGCGACCAGGCCCGCGGCCTGCCGCGCGGCCCGCTGCAGAAACCCTACGGCAAAGGCGACGCCGGCCTGGAGCTGCCCAAGCCCGACCCGGCCGTGCTGAAGAAGCCTGACCTTTTCGCCTGCATAGCCGGCCGCGAAAGCCGGCGCAGCTTCACCCGGGAGCCGCTGACGCTGGAAGAACTTTCCTACCTTCTGTGGGCCACGCAGGGCGTGCGGAAAATGCGCACCCCGACCGTAACCATGCGCACCGTGCCTTCGGGCGGGGCCATGCATCCGTTCGAGACCTACCTGGCGGTATATAATGTTACCGACCTTAAACCCGGCCTGTACCGCTACCAGCCGCTGGACCATAAACTGGCCCGGCTGCCGGCGCCCAAAGACCTGCCCGCGAAAGTACAGAAGGCGGCGCGCGGCCAGGCCTCCATGGTAAACTGCGCCGTAGCTTTTATCTGGAGCGCGGTGCCTTACCGCACCGAATGGCGCTACCTTACGGAGGCCGCGCGCCTGATACTGCAGGATTCCGGCCATCTGTGCCAGAACCTGTACCTGGCCTGCGAATCCATAAACTGCGGCACCTGCGCCGTGGGGGCCTACGACCAGAAGCTGGCCGACAAACTGCTGAGCCTCGACGGCAGGGACGAGTTCGTGCTCTACATGGCCCCGGTGGGCCGCGCGGATATTAAGTAAAATATCAGTCCACGATGAACGATAAAGAGAACCCGCCCGCCCTGGCCGAAAAGATCCGCGCCGCCGCCGACCTGCTGGAAGCCCTGGCCGGCGACCGCGGGCTGCTGTCGGACGTGCCCGAGGCCGAACGCCACCGCCTGCTGCAGGCGGCCGGCCGGCTGTCCCGGCCCGATTCCCGCGCGCGGCGCCAGCTGGTAAAAGCCTATGAGCGGCAGCGCAAGGCCGCCAAAACGCAGCGCGCCGAAAGCGTGCTGAACCTGACGGGCATCCGCAAACTGCGCAGGCAGTCCGTTTTCATCACGCCCAACCTGCTGCCGCCCCCGGCCCTGGAACGGGAAGAGGCCGGGCCGGAGCCGGCGGCGGCGCACGAAGGGCGCAACTGCTACACCTGCAAAAAAGATTTCACCCGGCTCCACCATTTCTACGACCAGCTCTGCCCGCCCTGCGCGGAGCTGAATTTCCGCAAGCGCACGGAAACGGCCGATCTGCGCGGCCGCACGGCGCTGCTCACCGGCGGCCGCGTGAAGATAGGCTACCAGGCGGGCATAAAGCTGCTGCGCGCCGGGGCGCAGCTGATAGTGAGCACGCGCTTCCCGCGCGACTCCGCCCTGCGCTACGCGGCGGAACCTGATTTCGCGCAGTGGGGGGACCGGCTGGAGATCTTCGGGCTGGACCTGCGCCACACGCCCAGCGTGGAGGAGTTCTGCAAACATCTCCTGCAGACGCGGCCGCGGCTGGATTTCATCATCAACAACGCCTGCCAGACCGTGCGGCGCCCGCCGGAATTCTACGCGCACATGATGGAGCGCGAGCAGGGGCCGCTGCGCGATCTGCCCGAGCAGGCGCGCCGGCTGCTGGGCGCCTACGAGGGGCTGCGCGGCTACCATATGCTGCCCGAGGGCGCGCCGGCCGGGAGCGCGGCGCCGGTGGCGCTGCTGCCCGGGATAGCGCGGGCCGCCGGCCTTACGCACGCGGCGGCGCTGTCGCAGGTGGCGCTGCTGCCCGAAGAACTGGCGGCGCAGAAAGGCCTGTTCCCCGAAGGCAAGCTGGACCAGGACCTGCAGCAGGTGGACCTGCGCGAGCGCAATTCGTGGCGCCTGCTGCTGGCCGAAGTGCCGGCGGTGGAGCTGCTGGAAGTGCAGCTGGTCAACGCCGTGGCGCCGTTCATCCTCAACGCGCGCCTCAAACCCCTTATGCTGCGCACGCCCGAGCGCGACAAGCACATAGTGAACGTGTCGGCGATGGAAGGCCAGTTCTACCGCAAGTTCAAGACCACCCGCCACCCGCACACGAACATGGCCAAAGCCGCGCTGAACATGATGACGCGCACCTCGGCGGCCGATTACGCGGCCGACGGCATCCACATGAACGCCGTGGACACCGGCTGGGTTACCGACGAGGACCCCGCGCAGATAGCCGCGCGCAAAGTAAAAGAGCACCGCTTCCATCCGCCGCTGGACATAGTGGACGGCGCGGCGCGCATCGTGGACCCCATCATCTCCGGCTTCAACACCGGCACCCACGTGTGGGGGAAATTCCTGAAGGATTACCGGCCCACCGACTGGTAGGAATAGCGGCCGGGTCCCGGAACGTTTCTCCGGAAAATAAAAAGGTTCTGAACCCTGGTAACAGGTCCTGTTACCAAAACCGCCGCTTGCGTCACGCTTCCTTTATAGACCGAAATACGCCGTTCTTTTCCCTTTCGCCTCAGGCCCTTCGCGCGGGCCGCTGGTAGACTATTATTGTGGCAGCTGCTTGCGGGCGGCATAAAAGGACGAAGATAAAATATGAAAAAAACAATACTGGTCTCGGCGGTATTCTTCATCGCGCGGGCAACGCTTACGGCGGGGCAGCTAAACCTTGAAAGCGCCGGCCTGAGCTCTTTAGGCGGAGAGCTGGCGAAAACAGAAGTGGCCGCGCCTGCCGCCCCGAAAGCGGCCATGAGCTGGGCCGAGGAGGTTTCGCTGTCGCTTAAGAAAGACCTGAGCGAGTACGGGATAAAGGCCGGGATCAGGATAGTTAAAGCGGGGGGCGCAGATGCGCTCGAAGTGAATTTCCTCTCCAAAAAAGATTATGAAACTATCAAGGACCTTTTTTACCAGGACCCCGGCGACGGGCCTAATTATATGGACGTGAAGATCTGCCCGCTGGTACTGGGCAAGCCGGTCAGGGAGGCTGGACGCAGCATATTCACCCGGTCAAAACTCTCCGGCGGCGCCAGCGCCTGTTTTCAGCAGGCCCTGCAGTATGTTTCTCCGCCGCCCAGCGCCGCCAAGCTTTGCCAGGGCGCCGCGGATACCGCCCCGGTGGATTGCTACGCCAGCGCGTACCAGGTTCCCGGCGTAGGGGCGTCCGTGGCTTTCAGCATCTGCATACACGCTCCCGCCGGGAACAGCTCCGGCCCTTTGGACTGCTTCCAGTCCCTGAAACCCTCGCTCGGCGACTCTACGGCGGCTGTCCTTTGCCGGGGCAGCGCCAACGCGCAGGAAACGCTGGACTGCTACAACCAGATGCTGGCGGAGAACGCCAACCCGGGCGTGGCCGCCGTTACCTGCAGCCGGTGATACCTGACCGCAGGGCAAGCGGCACAAGGAAAAATATAAACCGCGGTTAATTATAAAACGCCCCGGGCTTGAAACCCCGGGGCGTTTTTTATCTGCAAAAGCCTTATAAAGATGCTTGTTCAACCTACGGTGAAATTGATAGAACAAAGGAATGAATACCCCCTCGCTGCGGTCAGGCGGCAGACTATGCCTGCTTTTTATACTCCTCGGCGCCGCTGCTGGATGTTCCTGGGTAAAGCCCCGTCCGCAGGGCCCTGGCGCTGAGGTGCCGCCGCGGTTCAGGCAGCTTTACTCCGAGCTGGACCTGGAGCTTGCCGGCGCGGAAAAGTCCGCGCGGGCGCTAAAGGGCCCCCGGCACGCCTGCCCGGCAATGGCGCCCGCCCTGTTCCCGGCCTCCAGCTATTTCGGGCCCGCCGAACCCGGCACTCCGCGCTGGAAAGAGCTGATGACCGAGCTGGACGGCTTTCAGGCCCTGGGCGCCGGCGCCGTTTCAATAATGATCTCTTTCCCGAATCTTACACCCGAAGTAAAAGACCCGGAGCCGCTGCTGAAATTCTACGCGGCCCTGGCAGCGGAGGTCCGGGCCAGGGGCATGAAACTGCTGGTGGAACATTTTGTCTATCCGCCGTCCGCGCCCACAAAAGAAGGCCGGTTCGTGGCCGCCATAAAAACGCTGCCCGACCCCGCAGGGACTTTTCTCGACCTGAAAAAAAAGGAAATACTGCTGATCCTTTCGCGCATCAAGCCCGACTATTTATCCGTCATAACCGAGCCGGAAACCTATGACCGCTTCCTCGGCATTTCTATCCCGGCCGAAGATCATGTCCGGTGGCTGAACGGCCTTATAGGCGGACTGCCCGGGGCCGGGGGAAGAGGCGGCACAAAGCTGGGCGCAGGCGCCGGCGTATGGGAATCCGGCCTGTACGTTCCTGCTTTCGCGAAAGTGGACGGGCTGGATTATATCGATATACACTTCTATCCGCTGAAGCTGGGCTCTGAAGAACTTTTTCCGAAGTTCCTGGACCTTATCGCCCAGGTCAAGGCCGCGGACCCTGCCAAGGAGCTGGTGGTAAGCGAAACCTGGCTCTATAAACACGGCGCGGACGAGCCTAAAGGAGCGTTCGACACGGAAGCGTACGGCAGGAACGCGTATGATTTCTGGGCGCCGCTGGACGCGCGGTTCCTGGAGCTTATGAACCTGGCGGGGGAAAAGAACGGGATATCGCTGGTAGCGCCCTATTTCCCGCAGTTCTTTTTCTCCGCCCGGAAATTCGACCCGGCGCTGCCGCAGCCGACCTGGCCGGCAAGTATGGCGGAAGAATGGCGGAACGCTAAGGAGCTGCTGGGCGGAGGGGCCGTTACTCCCGCCGGTAAAGCTTTCAAGGAAATTAACCGGCGCTGCAAAGATTAATAAATGGCAATT
>SESF01009620.1_pt1 | contig 14231 bp, 11 predicted proteins | sample 3171521 | NCBI WGS metagenome assembly SESF01 (sample SAMN10866945, study PRJNA518727) | freshwater metagenome | biome: subpolar coniferous forest; feature: holomictic lake; material: water; isolation source: holomictic Lake 227, 6 m and 8 m depth | place: Canada: near Kenora, Ontario | collected...
CGTCTTTCAGGAGTTGCTCATAGGCGGCTTTCAGGGCGGCGTGATTATCATCGTGGAATTTCCGGCGGGCGGCGACGAGCCAGGTGTCGGTGTTGCGGCGGTCCTCGACAAGGATGATCGGGGTGTCTGGACGGGCGGCGCGGAGCTGCTTCACGAGCGGAGCACATTTTTCGGTGACGTCTTTCGGACCCATGTTCGGGAGGCAGTCGATGACGTAGATGGAGGCGTCAATGCGGGTGAGGAAATCGCCGACGGCTTGGTCCATGCGGCCGTTGCCAGAGAAGCCGAGGTTAACGACGGGGGTATCGAAGCGTCGGCCGAGGATTGCGGTGTGCACCATGCCTGGGCGGCTGGCGCAGGCGCCGTGCGTGATGGAGGTGCCGTAGAAGACGATGGGCTTGGCGCGCGGCTTGAGGCCTGCGAACTTCTTGCCAGCGGGCACGCCGATGCTCAGGAATTCGACGCCGTTATAGAGTGGCAGGTAGACCGCGTATTCACGTTCACCTGCATCCAGTCCTTCGGCGATGCGCACCTTCATTTCTTGGGCCGTCGGGCGGACGACTTGGACCCAGCGCCATTTACCATCTTTATCGCGGGCATAGAGGTCGAGCCCGCTGACGCCCGTCGCGGGCATGTGCGGCATGCTGAGTGAGGCTTTGGTCACCTTGTAGTGGGCGTAGATGGTCGTGGCATCCGAGCGGAAACGGAACATCTGGCCGGCGCTATCGCGGCTCAGGCCCCAGACGGCGGGCGTGACCTTGCCGTCCGCCTCAGCCGGCAGGCGGTCAAAATAACTTTTTCGCTCGGCGTCGGGGAAGGCACGTCCTTCGAGATCCCATTGGCGCACATCGTTCCAGGTGATGTTCTCATCGGCGCGCACGGCGTAACGGTCGACCGGCTTGGCGGCGGCCTTCGCGGCGGGGGCTTTGGCTTCCTGGGCGAGGGTGGTCACGGCGGCGAGCAGGCAGGCGTAGAGGAGGGAGCGTAGTTTCATCGGGGGAAATTCAAAGGGCTTGGCCGAGGGACATCGCCAGGGCGCGGATTTCGGAGAAGGGCTTCTCGTGCCGGGTGAGCGCCTGCAGGTAATCATCATGCGCCTTGTCGGCCCGGGCCCGCACGGATTCGGCGGCGCCTTGGGTTTTGTCGAGCTGGCTCATCGAGCGGGCTTCCTGTTCTTCGGCGCTGGCGATCTGGGCGGCGATGTTGCGGATCTGATCTTGGAGGAAATTGATATCGCGCACATCGACGGATGAAGAGCTCCGTTTGAATGCCAGCTGGTTACGGAGCGAATCGAGGCTCCGGCGGAGGCTGTCGACGCGGGCCGTGTCGCGATTCGCGTTGCCCTGCGCCTTGGCGATCTGCGCGTCGGCCTTTGCCTTGTCCTCGAGGGCGTGCTTGTAGTCTTCGAAGAGCTGTTTGACGCGAGGGTAGTTGATTTCGGTCATCTGGCGTACGATCGTATCTTTGATCGTGTAAGGCAGCTGGTAGCGGCGATTGTCGATGCGCAGGATAAATTTCTCGCCCGGCTGGTCGTAGATGATCGGCATCGTCTGCGGCTCCTGCAATTCCGCCGCCTGTGCGCAGCCAGCGATGGCCAGAAGCAGCCAGAGCAGGGCGGGGTGGGCCTTCATGACTTCTTTTTATGCGGTCGGGCGAGAAGGGTCAACCCGCGTCCCGCGGCCTGGCGCCGGCCGGCGATGTGCTGGCTAATCATACCGGCGAATTGCTCGCGTCGGCCACTCTCGGGCGTCACCGCGAGCCAGATTTTGATCATTCCGGAGTAGAGGCAGAAGGTTTCAAGGGCTGCGAGGGCCGGATCCAGATCGGGCGAAGTCAGCTGGGCTGCTTTGGCTTCGGAGTAAAGTTTGGCCACATCCTCGATGAAGGTGCGCCCGATGGTCATCAGGTCATCGCGCACCGAGGAGAACTCGCCGACGTATTCGCACTTCCAGAGCATCACTTCGTAGGTTTGACGCGCCTTGTCCTCCTCTTCGAGGCGATGAATGGCGTCCAGTAGGGAGACTTCGAGGCGATGAAGCGGGTCGCGGCCGGGCTCGTTGCTCAAGCGCAGCAGGGTGCCGGTGTCGGTGCGCACGGCCATGAAGAGGTCCGCTTTATCGCGAAAATGCCAGTAGACCGCCCCCCGGGTCACGCCGGCCTCCTGGGCGATGCGTTCCAGGGAGGTATTCGTCACGCCCTCCTTGCTGAAAACCTCACGGGCACATTCAACGATTCGGTGACGGGTCAGTTCCGCCTCTGCTTTGGTCTTGCGAGCCATAGAGGGTTAAATAGATTTACATTCATGTCTGTATGTAAATCTGGGACTGTCGAGGTCCTTCTCTCTTTTTGCCTTTTGGGGGTGCTCGTTGGCTGCAAGCCCGCGGAGGCGCCAATGGTGATGCCGCCCCCCGTCGTGGCGTTGGTAACTTTGGCCTCAACTCCGGTGCCGCAGGTGGTCGAGTTGACTGCCCAGGTTGAGGGTACCCGCGAGGTCGAGGTGCGTGCGCGGGTTACGGGTATCTTGCTGGCACAGTCGTACCAGGAGGGTGCCTCGGTTAAGGCCGGCGACCTACTCTTTAAGATTGATCCGGCTCCCTATGAAGTGGCCCTCGCCCTGGCCAAGGCTCAGCTCGGACAAGAGAAGGCCCGCGTTGAGCAGGCTTCGGCTGAAGCTGGGCGCCAAGCGGCTTTGATCAAAGTGAACGCCGCGAGCACTAAGGATGCCGCGGATGCGCAGTCGACCTTCGCGGCCGCTACCGCTGCGGTGGAAGTCGCCGCCGCCAAGGTCCGGGCCGCTGAGCTGGATCTCTCCTACTGCGAAGTCCGCGCCCCCATCGCCGGCTTCACTGGTCGACTTAATCGCTCCGAGGGTTCGCTGGTTTCCCCAGGGGTTGACGGCTTGCTGACGACGGTCGTGCAACGCGAACAAGTCTGGGTACTCTTTGGCCTTTCGGAACAACAGTATGCCCGGCTCTTCCTGGGGAATGGCGAAGCGGCGGCCAAGGCGAAGGTCGAGGTTGTGCTTCCATCGGGCGATGTCTATCCCACGGCGGGCAAGGTGAATTTCGTGGCCGCGCAAGTGGAGTCCCGTCTTGGTACCGTGCAGATGCGCGCGGAGTTCGCTAATCCCCAGGCCGTGCTGCTTCCCGGTCAGTATGTGCGCGTGCGCGTGGTCGGACGCACCCTGCCAGATGTTTTCGTGATTCCGGCGGCCTCCCTCATGCAGTCCGCGCAGGGACGTTTCGTTTGGCTGGCCAATGATAAGAATGAGGCCGTCATGGCGCCGGTGGTGGTCGATGAGATTTCCGGACCCATCGCGGTGATTCTTAGCGGCCTCAAGACCGGCGACCGTCTGGTCACCGATAATCTTCAGAAGGTTCGCCCGGGGGCGCCCGTCTTGCCGCGTCCTGCCGCCGTCCTCGCCCCTTCCGCTAAGTAAAGCACCGCCATGTCCTGGGAATTTTTCGTCCGTCGGCCCATCTTCGCGTCGGTCATGTCGCTGGTCATTGTGCTGGCCGGCCTGCTGGCGTTCAAGGTGCTGCCCGTCGCGCAGTATCCCCAGATCGCGCCACCCGTCGCCACCATCACCGTCTCGTACCTCGGGGCTTCCGCGGAGACGCTCATCAAGACCGTCGCCGCCCCGATTGAAGAGGAGATCAATGGCACGGATTACCTGCTCTATTATTCTTCGAATGCTTCTTCCACGGGCCTGCTGACCATCAACGTCACCTTCGAGCCCGGAGCCGACCCGGATCTTTGTATCATCAATCTTACCAACCGCGTGAAGATCGCGGAGTCGCGCCTGCCCGATGACGCCCGTCGCCTTGGGGTCATTGTGAAGAAACGCTCCAATGACATCCTGATGGCGATGTCGGTTATCTCGAGGGACGGCACGCGCGATTCAATCTACCTCAGTAATTACGCCTCCATTAATCTCGTGGACGAAATCAAGCGCGTCCCGGGCGTCGGTGACGCAGGCGTCTTTGGGGCACGCGATTACTCGATGCGTATCTGGCTGCAGCCGGATAAGATGTCGCGCCTCGGCGTGACCACCGGCGATGTCACGCAGGCCATCCGGGCCTCGAATAATCAGTATGCCGCCGGCCGTCTCGGGCAGGAGCCCACCCCAGATGGTCAGGCTTTTTCAATTCCCATCATCACTGCCGGCCGTCTTTCCACCCCCGAAGAGTTTGGCGAAATCATTCTCCGTTCAGGCGGCCCGACGGGGACGCTCCGTCTCCGGGACGTGGCTCGTTTGGAGCTCGGTGCGCAGAGCTACGAGCAGCAGGCAACCCTCGACGGCAAGACCGCCGTCGGGATCCGAATCTTCCTCGCCCCGGGCGCCAATGCCTTGGATGTCGCCGACGCCGTGAAGGCCAAAGTCGCGTTGCTTGCCAAACGTTTCCCTGCCGGCGTGGATTACGAAATTCCCTTCGACACCACCCGCTTCGTCAAGGCTTCCATCGCCGAGGTGGAACAAACACTCTTTGAGGCGGGGATCCTTGTGGTACTGGTCGTCTTCCTCTTCCTGGGTAGCTGGCGGGCGACGCTCATCCCGATGCTTGCCGTGCCGGTCTCGCTCATCGGCACTTTCGCTGGTCTGTGGCTCTTCGGTTTTGGCATCAACACTCTGACGCTTTTCGCCATGGTGATCGCGATCGGCATCGTCGTGGACGATGCGATCGTGATGCTCGAAAACGTAGAGCGATTGATGCATGAGAAGGGAATGTCGCCCTTCGACGCCGCCCTTGCCTCGGTACGCGAGGTCGGTGGTGCGATTGTGGCGATTGTGCTGGTCTTGGTCTCGGTCTTCCTGCCCGTTGCCTTCCTTGGCGGTATCGCGGGTGCGCTCTACCGGCAGTTCGCCATCACTGTGGCCGTCGCCGTGGTGATTTCTGGTTTCGTCGCCCTGACGCTCACGCCCGCCCTCTGCGCCCTCATCCTTCGTCCCAACGATGCGGAGGCTCCGCGCGGGAACGCTTTCCTGCGCTGGTTTGAGGCGCGCTTTAATTCCGTCGCCGCTTGGCACGGACGAACTGTGCGCTGGTTGCTGGGGCACCCGAAATCTGCTTTGGGCCTCTTCCTCGCCATTCTCGCCGCCAATGTGGTGCTCATTCGCCTGATTCCGCGTGGGTTCATTCCCTCGGAAGACCAAGGTTACGTCCTCGGCGTCGTCTCGCTGCCTGATGGTGCCAGCGTCTCGCGCACCCGCGCCTACATGGCGGAGATTGTCCCCGAGATTATGAAGACACCGGCACCCAAGTCCGAGGTCTTCCATGCCTTCGCCATCAGCGGTTTCGATCTTATCGGCGGAGGCGAGAAGACCAATGCCGGCACGATTTTCATCCCGCTCCAACCTTGGAGCGAACGTAAGTTCAGCGCCGAACAGTTGAGCGGAATGCTCACCGGGGCGGTCGCCAAATCCAGCAAAGGTTTTTGCTTCGTGGTGAATCCGCCACCTATCCGCGGCATCGGCTCTGCCGGTGGCTTCGAGTTCTATCTCCAAGCCCGCGACGACGATGATCCCGCCAAACTCGGCAAGGTCCTCGACGGCTTACTGACGGCCTTGCGTCAGCGCAAGGAGCTCACGGGTATCAACACCTTCTATCGCACGACGGTGCCGCAGTATGCGGCGGAGGTTGATCAGGTTCGGGCCGCCGCCCTCGGGATTCCGCTACCGGAAATCTACGACGCACTCCAGACCACCATCGGTTCGGTGTATGTTAACGATTTCACCCGGGCGGGGCGCACCTATCGTGTGCTCATGCAGTCCGAGTCGGATGCACGTATGGCCCTCAAGGATGTGGGCCGCGTCCATGTGCGTGCTCGCGACGGTTCGATGGTTCCGCTGACCTCGCTCGTGACGGTTCGCGAAAGTTTCGGCCCAGACCAGATTGAGCGCTACCAGGGCTTCGTCGCCGCCCGTGTCATCGGCGGCAGTGTCCCTGGGGTCAGTTCGAGCGAGGCCCTCCGGATTGTCGAAGAGACCGCCGCGGCGACCTTGCCTCCAGGCTACCAGCTCGATTGGACCGCCCAAGCCCTGCAAGAGAAGCGTTCGGCCAGTTCGGCGGTGCCGGCTTTCTCGATGGCGCTGCTGATGGTATTCCTGATTTTGGCGGCGCTGTACGAGAAGTGGTCGCTCCCGGTGGGCGTCATTCTGACGGTGCCGTTTGCGCTCCTCGGGGCGTTGATCGCCATCTTCATTCGCGGCAGTGCGAACGACATCTACTTCCAAATCGGCTTGGTGACGCTGATCGGCCTGGCGGCGAAGAACGCGATCCTAATCGTGGAGTTCGCGGTCAAGGCGCGCGACGAGGGCAAGTCCGCGGCGGAGGCCGCCATTGAGGCGGCCCGCATCCGTTTCCGTCCGCTGGTGATGACCTCGATGGCCTTCGTGCTCGGGGTGGTCCCGCTCGTCATCGCCGCCGGCGCCGGCGCCGGCGCCCGCCGCTCGATGGGCACGGGCGTGTTCGGTGGCATGCTCTTCGACACCTTCGTGGCCACGCTCTTCATCCCTCTCTTCTTCAAGGTCCTCACAGGCGACCGCAAGGAGCCCCGCGCATGAGCAAGCCTCTGCTTTCCGGCCTCGCGGCCGCCTGCCTCCTCTCCGCCTGCGCGGTGGGCCCGGACTATGAACGTCCGGCGCTGCCGTCGGCCGCGGCTTTCCCGGAAGGGAAGGGCGGCTCGGCCGCCATCGCCCCCGATTGGTGGCTGGGTCTCGGCGACGCCCGGCTCAATGAGCTCGTGCAGTTGGCCCTGAAGAACAACGCCGATGTGCGCGTCGCCGTGGGTCGGGTCGAGGAGGCCTCGGCCGGGCTGGCCGACGTCGCTGGTGCGCAGTTGCCGGCGATCACCGCCGGCGGTGGCGCCACGCGCACCGTGGTGAGCACCGACAGCTACACCTCCATCCCGAGCTTTGGTCGCACGCGCAACGATTTCACGGCGGGCCTCTCGACCACGTTCGAACTCGATTTCTGGGGTAAGCTTCGTCGGGCCACTGAGGCGGCCCGCGCCCAGTTGTTGAGCACCGATGAAGCCCGCCTGCAGGCCGAACTCGCCGTGGTCTCCTCGGTCGTGAAGGCCTACGCCCTCGTGCGTTCGGCCGACGTCCAGCAGGCCGCCGCCCAGGACGTCCTCGCCGCCCGCGACGAGGAGCTCCGCATCGTCGTGCAGCGCATCAAGGTCGGCGCCGCCGGCGCCAACGAGTCCGCCCAGGCCGAAGTCTTGCGTTCCGCCGCCGTCTCGGCGCTTTCGGATGCGCGTCGCTCGCGCGCCCAGGCCGAACACCTCCTCGGTTTCCTCATCGGTACGCCTGATCTCGTGCTGACGGCGGAGAAGACGCTCACGGCCGCCACGCCGGCTCCGCCCGCCGCGGGCCTGCCTTCCGATCTGCTGCGCCGCCGCCCGGATGTCGTCGCCGCCGAACAGGCGCTCATCGCCGCCAACGCCCGCATCGGCTACGCCAAGGCCGCCTACTTCCCGACGTTCTCGCTCACCGCCGCCGCCGGCGCGGAGAGCAAGGAGTTCACCTCCGTCTTTGGCAGCGGCAACGGCACCTCGTTGCTCGGCCTCAACATGAGCGTCCCGCTCCTCGACTTCGGCCGCACCGCCGCGCACGTCGACGCCGCCATCGCCGCGCAGCATCAGGCTGCCGCCGCTTACGAGAAGGCCGTGCTCACCGCCTTCCGCGAGGTGCGCGACGCCCTGACCGACGTGCGTGAGACCGCTGCTTCCATGCAGGCCGCTTTGCGCCGTGAGAAGGCTGCCCGCGAGGCCTTCCGCATCGCCGAGGCCCGCCGCCAGCTGGGCCAGGCCGCCCCGATGGAGTTTCTGGCCGCCCGCCGGCTGCTCGCCGAATCGCAGGTCGCCGTCGCCCGCGTGCGCCTCGACCGCCTCGGCGCGCAGGTCGACCTCGTAAAAGCCCTCGGCGGCGCCCGTCCTGACGTCGCGCCCACGCCGGCTAAGTAGTCGCGCTTCGGCTGAGGTTGCCAAAGGGGAGGGAAGTCCTTGGGGTGGGGCATGCCCGCGCACCCAGGACTTTGGTCGGAACTCGCGGCGGCGGTCGTTGGGGATTCTTTCCTCTGGGCCGGCACGGGGATATTTCTGAGCGCCGTCGTCCATGCGTTTCTTGCTCCGAAGCTCGCGCGCGCGGCGCAGCGCGTGGAGGCGACGGCGCCGCGGCGGGCGGCGCTGCTGCATCTGTTGGGAGAGGTCGAAGCAGTCTTCGGGATTTGGGCGATTATTCTTTTCGCAGCTTTGAGCTGCTGGCCGGGGAAGGGGTGGGTTTTCGCGTGCCGCTATGTCGAGACCGGCGATTACGCCGGCGGAGCGCCGTCCGGGCCGTCGAAGTTCATCGAACCAGTTTTCGTCTTCGTGATCATGGTCATGGCGGCGTCGCGGCCTGTCATGAGGCTCGCCGCGGCCTGGCTCGGGGTCGTGGCCCGATGGTTCGGCGGCTCGGCGCGTGCGCAGTGGTTCGTCTTGCTGACGCTCGCCCCTTTGCTCGGCTCGTTGATTACCGAGCCGGCGGCGATGACCATCGCGGCGATGTTGCTTTCAGCCCGTTTTTACAGCCTGAAACCCTCGGACCGGCTGGCTTACGCGACCCTCGCCTTGTTGTTCGTCAATATCTCCGTCGGCGGGGCACTGACACATTTCGCGGCGCCGCCGCTCGTCATGGTCGCGGCCAAGTGGGGCTGGGGGTTGAAGAAAGTCTTCGGGCATTTTGGCGTCGCCTCGTTGTCGGCCATCCTGATTTCCAATCTTTCCTACGGGTGGATTTTCCGGCGGGAGCTGGCCTCGCTCTCCGTCGGGCCGGCGGCGAGGGATGAAGGGGATGCCGTGCCTCTCGGGGTGACCGCGGTGCATCTGATGTTCATGGGTTGGACGGTCTTCATGCTCTCCGGGCATCACCTCGGTTTGATGCTGGGCGGCTTCCTGGCCTTTCTCGCTTTCACCGTGGCCACGCCAAAGTGGCAGAGTGGCCTGAGGCTGCGCGGGCCCTTGTTGGTCGGTTTCTTTCTGGCGGGGCTGGTCGTCCTAGGCGGAGTGCAAGGCTGGTGGATCTCGCCCTTGTTGGGTCGCTTGGATGAATTTGCTCTCTTGGGGCTCTCGACGGTGCTGACGTCTTTCAATGATAACGCCGCCGTCACCTATTTGGCATCGCAGGTCGCGGCCTTGGCTCGGCCTGAGGCTGAAGCTTTAAGGCATGCGGTGATGGCAGGGGCCTTGGCGGGTGGTGGCCTGACGGTCATCGCCAACGCGCCGAACCCTGCCGGCCAATCGATTCTCGCCCCGTGGTTTGCTGGTGGCGTGTCGCCTGGGCGCCTGCTGTTCTGGGCGATCGGGCCAACCTTGGTGGCGATTGGCTGTTTTTTGTGCTTTCGATAGGGTGGGCGAGGGCGCCTGCGGCCCCTTTTTTGACTGTTCAACCCCTTAACCTCGGCCGTAGAATGTCATTCCCCCAATCTATCCCCGTTTTCCCATGCCCTCCCGTCGTCGCGCAGGTTTCACTCTGATTGAATTACTCACCGTGATTTCAATTATCGGCATTCTGGCCGCCATGATCTTCCCCGCCATTTCCGGCGTGCGCAAGCAGGCCCGCCATGCCGATGCCCAGACCGCTTTTTCCCAGTGGGCGACCGGGGTCACCCGCTACAAACAGGTTTACGGCTACTTTCCGAATATCGGCGCATCTTACGATACCACCCAAGACACCCTCCATCTAATGGAGGACCCCACGACCAATCTGAAGTTCGTGAAAGCCCTCTCTGGTCGTTCCCCGACGGGTCTGGCTCTCTCGACCGCCGATCGGAAGGCGCTGAATAAGAACGCCGAAGAGTTCTGCGCCTTCGGCAAGAATGACTTCGAGGATTTCGCTAATTTCAACGATAACAGCCTCTTGGTGGATCGCTTCAATAATCGCCACATTCGCATCATCTTCGACACCGACAGCACTGGCACGATTAAGAATATCAACGTCCCCGCAGGTTCCGATTCAATACCGCCGGACATCCAGGCGATCTCCACCTCGACCGGCCTGCCAGCGCGCGTGGTCATTTACACGACGGACCTGGGCGGCGATTTCGAGTCCTTTGATGGCCTGGGTGCGTCTGATTTCGATAAAGTCATCGCGATTCAATGACCAATGTCGTGAAAAAGCTCCGCAAGGGTTTTACCCTGATCGAGCTACTGGTCGTCATCACGATCATCCTGCTCATCTCCGGGCTCTTCCTCGGGCTGTCTCCGGGAGACGGCGGCGGCCTCGCGGCCGGCGAGCGTTTTATCGCCTCCTCCCTTCGCACCGTGCGCGCGATGGCCTTGATGAATCGCGGCCCCGGCACCACCGGCATCAGTTATGGCACACGCTATCGTCTGTTGATCCTCAACGATCCCGACGATGAAGTGAATCACCTTCGCCAGTTCGTGATCGCTGTCGGTGGCGTCAGTTCGACAGACCTCGGCGGCACAGACCCGAATACGATTAACACCAGCCTGCCTAACTTCAAGTGGTTCTCTCCGGAGCCGCCGCAGCTCCTGCCGGCTGGAGTTTACTTCGTCCCGCCGGCCAGTGATACGGGCACGAAGATGAGTTTGGCCGTGTCCGCCAATACGCGCCGCAGCGTGATCGGACAGCTCGCCGATAACGCCGCCACGAGCGCTAAGGATTCGCCGACCTCCAATCCGCCTTGGATGATTTACGCACCAACGAATTCGCCGATGGCGCTGAGCAGCATGGACACGACGTATAACCCCAAGAAATGGTATTACATCGAGTTGCAGAGCACCGGAGCCTCCAATCACCTCGGTCGCGTGCTCATCGTGCTCGCCAAGGGCGTGGTCCGCAATACCGGCACCGGCACCGCTGCCTTGGATGTGGCAGATGCGAATAAGTTCGCCGCTCTCTCGCTCCGGCCCAACGGCGATGTCTCGATGACGCTCGACGCCGACGAGTTGGACAAAGCCAAATAATTTCCCGCGATGAACCTCTCCGCCCCTCATGTAAAGTCCCGCCCGGGTTTCTCCCTGGTCGAGGTGACTCTCGCCATTGGCATCGTCGGCGTCGCCATCCTCTCGCTGGTCGGCATCCTCGGTTCGACCTTCCAGCAGGTCGACGACATCATGCAGACGAATCGTGCCCTGGCCGGCGTGAGCCGCCTCATTGGCGCACTCGATAATCCGCGGTCCATCGTCTATCTCGATGCTTCCGGCCAGCAGGATCCCGCCAGCACAAAGTTCCTCGTCACCGACGGGGGTCTCACGCTCGACGGCGGTAACGCCTCCGCCTCCAACTTCGACATCGCCTATCGTCTGCTCGCGAACGCCAAGGACAACGGCGCCAGCGCCGTGTGGCTTTTCGTCTACGAGCGTAAGATCGTCAGCCCGGACAATGACAAGGACTCGGCGGGCACCTACAAACTTTCCTCCAATCCGTCGGTGATGGAAGTCGCCTACTGCGCGGGCAACACTCTCTCCATTCCGGCTTCGTTCGGACGTAATATTATCGGCACCCCGATGCGGGTGCGTCTCTCGCTGTCGAAGCTCCTCGTCGGCCAGCGCGCCACCATCAACGCCGCCACGCTCGAGCCCGACACCGTCAAGGTGGCCGCTCCGCCCTGGGGTGTCTCGCCCGTCCCGGCTCAGCCGGCGAACTATGCGTTGGCTTACCTGCCGGTCGTGGCGGAATTCTTCCCTCACGATTACTCCGCCCCTAATTCGTTCACGAAGACGGAAAGCCAGCCGCTCCTCGTCCAGAATATTGTCCTCAGCCGATGAACCCCCTTCTCCGCAGCGCGCGTCGCGGCTTCACCTTGCTCGAGGTGATGGTCTCCACGGCCATCATGGTGATCATCGTGCTCACGGTCGTCACGATTGCCTCGGACACGATGCGCGTCTACGACCGCGCCGTCGCGGATCTCTCGACGCAGTCCGAGGCGCGAGGCGTGCTCGATGCGCTGGAGAATGATTTCTCGACCGCTGTGCTCCGCGCCGACGGCCATTGCTGGATGGAGATCGTCGTACCCGGCTCGACGGATGTCACCGGCGCCCCCGGCCCCGTCGGCAACCTGCAGTCCGCCGACCATCCGATGCTGATGCTTTTCGCCGCTCCGCCGGACCGTCCGCGCTGGACGCCCGGTGCTGGTCGCACCGCTTTGCGCGGCGACGTCAGCGCGATCGCCTATCGCATCGGACAGCGATCCCCCTTCGATGCGCCGGGCGATACCATCCAGCAGGTCTACGGCGTCTATCGGACCATCATCGACTCCGAGGATACGTTTGTGGATGCGCTTCCGCTCATCCTCAACTCCAGCCTGGCTGCGCCGAAATACCCTTGGGACTACTGGAGTGGCGCCCGCAAGTTCGCCAACTACTCGCTCTCGCCGACCCCGGGTTACGAGACCCGCGTGCTCATCGACTCCAATATCGCCAGCTCTTCGCCGTGCTGGACGATGGATGAGAACAACTTCATCGGCTCGAACGTCGTAGCCATGAACCTCGTCCTCTGGTGCGCTTCCTCACTGCCGGCCACGGCCACGGCGCCCGCCCTCAAGGATCCTTGCGCCCGCCTGCCTTCCACGCTTCGTCCGGTGATCCTGGTCGGCAAGAGCGGCTCCAGCGGGGCGATTACCGCGGATGACAAAGGTTCGCTGGCGGCCTCGACCGGCAGCTGGCTCGGCCTGTGGAAGACCGCCCAGGGCGGTGCCTCGATTGCGGATGCCCCTCTGCGTTATGCGCCCAACGGGGCTCCGGTGATCCCGTTGCAGACGCCGAGCTCAGCGAGCGTCCATCCCTACGATTACTTCACTTCGCGTCTCCGAGTGTTCTCGGACCGCATCTATCCGGACTCCATGGCGCTCACGCAGTCTAATGCGGCCTGGCTGCCTTACCTGCCTTACTCGCTGCGCGCCGTCGAGGTCTCGATCACGGTGCTCACGCCCGAAGGCTCCAAGGAATTGCGCGGCCTGCAGATGATCAACAACAGCCAGAAGGTACCCGATAAGGACTTCAAGCGCATCGTCTACACTTACGGTCGCAACTACACGCGCTACATCCGCATCCTTTCAAACGGCGGCTGAGCACGGGCTGGTGTGCCATGAAAAAGGGGCGCTGGTGTGCCCCTTTTGGTGCCTGAGCTGGATGCTTACTCGGAGAACACACCCATCGCGCGGAACTTCGCGTAGCGCATCGCGATCAACTTCTCGGGCGAGGCCTTCGAGAGGTCGGCGAGCGAGTCGCGCAGGGTCTTGCGGATGGCGGAGCCCGTGGCGGCCGGATCTTCCTGGGCGCCGCCCAGCGGTTCCTTCACGACGCCGTCGACGACGCCGAGCTTGAGGAGATTAGGTGCGTCGAGGCGCAGGGCTTCGGCCGCCTTGGGGGCGTGGGCGCGGTCCTTGAAGAGAATCGCGGCGCAGCCTTCGGGCGAGATCACGGAGTAGTAGGCGTTCTCCAGGATGTAGACCTTGTTGGAGACGGCAATCCCGAGGGCGCCGCCGGAGCCGCCTTCACCGATGACGAAGGTGATGATCGGCACGCCGAACTGGCTCATCTCGCGGAGATTGACCGCGATGGCTTCGGCGACGTGACGCTCTTCCGAGCCGATGCCAGGGAAAGCGCCGGGGGTGTCAACGAGGGTGATGATCGGCAGGCCGAAGGTGGCGGCCATCTTCATCAGGCGAAGCGCCTTGCGATAGCCTTCGGGATTGGGGCAGCCGAAATTACGGCGGAGGTTTTCCTTGGTATCGCGGCCTTTCTGCTGGCCGATGACCATGACCGGACGCCCTTCGAAGAAGGCCGTGCCGCCCACCATGGATTCGTCGTCCATGTACAGGCGGTCGCCATGGAGCTCCTGGAAGTCATCGAAGAGCATGCCGATGTAGTCCAGGGAGTAGGGGCGGCGGGGGTGGCGGGCCAGTTGGACGCGCTGCCAGGGGTTCAGGTTGCCGTAGACCTCGCGGCGGGTCTGCTCCATCTTGATTTCGAGGGATTTGACCTCCTTGGAGACATCCATGCCGGCGCTCTCGGAGGAGGCGCGGAGTGAGTTGATCTTGTCCTCGAGTTCCCGGAGGGGCTTTTCGAACTCAAGGGTGAAGCGGGCCTTCGGTGCGGACATGGGCCCAAAGTTGGAGAATTGGGCGGGGAAGGGCAATGGAATAGGGGTATGGGCAGGGGTGGGAAGGGGGTAAAATGAGGCAAACGGAGAGATTTAACAGGGGCAGGGGTAGAGGTTGTCG
>SESF01027029.1_pt1 | contig 14229 bp, 13 predicted proteins | sample 3171521 | NCBI WGS metagenome assembly SESF01 (sample SAMN10866945, study PRJNA518727) | freshwater metagenome | biome: subpolar coniferous forest; feature: holomictic lake; material: water; isolation source: holomictic Lake 227, 6 m and 8 m depth | place: Canada: near Kenora, Ontario | collected...
GGCTTCCTTTATTCAGGCCTTTACGACGTTTGATTATTGGGCGATCTGGATGCCCGTGACCTATTTGGTTTACATGACGATTATTTCTCTGTTTGGAATGAGTCCATGGGCCATGCACCTCGTCAACGCCTCTGTCCATGCCATCAATGCAGGGCTTTTATTCTGGTTCATTTTTGCTCTTCTTGAAGCCGTCAACAAAACGAAGACAACAGTCAGCAGAACCTATCTTGCGGCGTTCCTGGCCGCCGCATTCTGGGCTTGGCATCCATTACGGGTTGAAAATGTGGCTTGGATTGCCTCTCTGAAGGATTTGCTGTATGTGTTTTTTGGTTTGCTGGCGGTCATCAGTTGGGTTCGCAGGCTTTCCATGTCATCAAACGCGAGCACAGAGGATGATCGGCCACATGCATGGATTTATGTTTGGACGGGACTGGCGATAATGAGCAAGTCGGCCGCCATGGCTATTCCTTTGTTGCTGATGGGCATAGAATTTCTGCTTAAACGGAGAGTCAGTTGGTCGCGCTATTTTCCGTTAATCGGGATGTCTGTTTTTTGTGGCGGCGTGGCTATTTACTCGCACGAGATCGCGAGCGGTCGGGAGTCGTTGGCTTCGATTCCGCTTTATGACAACGTGCTGAATGCACTAACATCCTTCGGGTGGTACGTCGGAAAGACCGTCTGGCCGAGCAATCTCTATGTGCCTTATCTCAGAACCTACCCAGCTCTGCCGAACTATTTCTGGTGGAGCCTACCGATAAGTGTAATCACGGGTCTGGCCGTATGCTGGCTGAGTGTCCGGAGTGGATTTTATGGGTTCGTTATGCGTGCCTTTGCCTCTTTGCGTTTGGCTGGGTTCAAGGAGGAAGACGGGAAAGGGATTGTAAACGAGTCTCTGGGGTTAGACGCGCGAGTGGTTTTTGTCGGAATAGCCTGGCTCATTATTGCTGTAGCGCCTACGCTGGGGATCGTGAGCTTTGCTTATCAGAGCCATGCTGACAGATTTCTCTATTTGCCGTCGGTTGGGGTGGCGATCGTCATGGCCTGGGCAGTGATACGAATGAAAGCGTTAAGCTATCCCTTTGTAGTTTTCGCAGGGGTACTGTATCTTGTCAGTTGGCATCAGATTGGCTATTGGAAAAACAGTGAAATACTTTTTACGCGGAGCTGGGAGGTATCTGGCGGCACAAATCGCGTGGCAGCACACATGTTGGCGTTGGATAGCTTTTCACGACATCACGATGTGAAAGCCACGATCGCGTGGTTTGAGCAGTATTATGGCAAGAAAAAAACCCTTTCAAACAGAGTGCTGTACATTATTGCTCTTTTGGAAGCCGGTGAAAAAGAGCGGGCGCGCTCAGCGATGGAAGATTTTAAGACTGCGTTTGACGAACTGATCGGGGAAGACGTCACCCTGTCAGCAGAGTCCCAGTCAACAGAGATTACGCCTCTGAAGGAGAGTGTTAAAGCTACATGGCAACGGAACGTGAAAGCGGCTAAGGAGGGGGATTTGCGTGTTTGCTATGCCCTGTGGAGTTTGCTTGACGGCGATGTTGAACAGGCTCATGAGCATATCGCGCGTGAGATCAATAGACTGCCAGAGTGCTTTGTCCGAAATTATGTAGCAGGGTTGATTGCCGAGAAAACGGGCAAGAGAGAAGACGCAGCGACTTATTACCGAAAGACAAACTTTATTTTTTTGCAAGAAAAGATACGCCCTGCTATACTAAAGACCCGTGAGAAATTCGAACACCCTAAACAAGAAATCCAAGAAAGGAACAAACCATGAAACGAATGATCTATCTCTGTGCGGTAATGGCAACCTATTTTTCAATGGCACAACAGCCACCTCCGATGAAAGTCGCGAAAAGAGATCCTGCTGCAGTTTCAAATAATATGGCTCGCACGGGAGGTCTCATTCAAAGACCTGTGGAAGGGAGAGAGGTCATCATTCTTGACTCACAGGAAAAGGTAACCGTAGCGAATCAATCTGCGAGAGGAATTAAGGATTTTTTCCGGATACCTGTTATGGTCAGGAAGGAGAAGGCAGGCGACCCTATCAGCATGGCGAATACGGTGTTAGCAGAGAAGAAGGTTGGAATGGTCATCGTTGTTTGCGAGAGCTCCACCTTACCGTCCTTGCTGGTAGCCCCTGAAGCACGGTGGGCCGTCGTCAATGTACGTGCGCTTTTCAGCGACAAGCCGACGGATGACGTGCTTGTCTCACGTGTGGACAAAGAGATCGTGCGTGCTTTTGGCTATGTGGGTGGAGCGGCCAATTCGATGTTTGATGGATGTGCTATGTCGCCCATCTACAAACCTACGGATTTAGACGGTCTGAAAGCAGCAGCTATTTCCCCGGGTCCGCTACCGAGCATTTTCAAGACTCTTGGCGTGTTAGGCATCACACCGATCAAGTATGCGACTTACAAGATGGCTTGTGAAGAGGGCTGGGCGCCTATGCCGACAAATAGTTTTCAGAAGGCGATTTGGGAAGCAGCAAAAGAGAAGAAGAACGCAGTACGCTAGAGGCCTGTACAGATTACATTAGAGGTTGTTATGAAAGTTTTTGAATATACTGCGCGCGATGAAACCGGCGCAACACGAAAAGACACCATCTCTGCGACAGACCGCTTAGCAGCGATCGCCGAATTGCGGAAACGGAATCTTGTAACACTCTCGCTTGTTGAAGCCAAGGGTATGTCTGCTACAAAGAATGGTCGCGATTTCAGAATAAACAAGGTCTCAAGGCTGTCTTTTTTTGCTGTGCTCATGATAAGTGCAGTCATTTTAACGGCTTATCTGATATCACAACATAACGGAATTCAAAAAGAGAAACTACATAAGGTCGCAAAAACAAGCATTCAGAAGAAAGGTGCATCCAATACGGCCGGCACTCAGGGTTCTGGAAAAAAGGTGCAGAATCTACTTCCGGGCCAGACCAATACTGTTTCAAGCGGGGCAAAGAAGTCACGCAGTCCGGCCGACATAGCGAAGGAATATGAGGCCGCTCGTGCGACAAACAATGTGGCAGCTCTTCGGCCACCTCCTGTCTTCACTATGGCCATCGAGAGTTTGATGCATGCGGCAAGCGTGACGCCCCCGGGGCTTCCTCCGATACCCTTGCCTCCGATAACAAGCTCAATCGATGAGTCCTTTATCCATTCATTAACGAACAACATTGTCATTTATGATGAGGATTCCGAGAAGATGGCCAAGCTCAAGGAGGAGACTGCGTACGTCAAACTAGAAATGGCAAAATACGTGGCAGAGGGGTATACAGCCAAACAGGTCTTAGAGGCGATCCAGGAAGAGCGGAAAGAACAGCATAAGTTCAGAAAAGAATTGTACACAGAGATGATGGCTCTTTTTAAGGCAGAGCGGGCAGACGATGCTAAGGCATATTTATCTGAGGCAAATGCCATTCTTAATGAGCGTGGTATTGTACCGTTGAGCATCCCGAGAGAATTTGAACAAAAACCTGTGCAGTAACGAGATGTTTGGATACCTAGGATGATTTTATATGACCAAGGTGTGTCCTTTAATAGCGCTTGTTTTGTTGCTGACAACATTTGGCCTTTATTGGCAGACGAAGTCGTTTGACTTCATTGCATACGATGATCAGACGTATGTTTACGGCAACGTAACCACGAACGGGCTGAATACTGCGACCATCAAATGGGCTTTCACGGATTCGTATAAGACCCTCGATAATTGGCATCCACTGACGGTGCTCTCGTTGCTGACGGACGTGGAATTGTTCGGTGTGAACCCAGGTGCGATGCACCTGCATAATGCGGTGATACACGCTATCAATGCGGTCTTGCTCTTCTTTTTTCTCCTGTTGCTGGGTAGGGCGACGTTCTCCGAACGCGCCGCATCTCTCGGTAGGGCATGGGTCTCCGACCCTGCCGCGGCACGTTCGGAGAACGTCGCCCTACCTATCTGCCTACCTATTTGCCTAGCAGCCTTTATGGGTGCGGCATTCTGGGCGTGGCATCCGTTACGGGTTGAGAGTGTGGCATGGATTTCCTCCCGTAAGGATGTACTGTGTGTGTTTTGGTATTTGCTGGGGCACTTGGTTTATCTCAAGTGGAATAAGGGAGAACGGGGCTTCCTATTCGCAATACCCGCCTTTCTTTTTGCGTTTGCGAGTAAACCAACAGCGATTGTTTTTCCTGGGACACTATTTTTAATCGATTATGTGGTCTACGGGAAAATTCAGTGGCGGCGCATCACGGTGTTTGCGAGTGCAACGATGTTTTTTGCGGCGCTCGTCATTATTTCGCAAGAGTATGCGATTACAGACTGCTATCCTCTGCTCACACGACTCCTCAATGCCGTGGCATCCATCGGGGACTATTGCTTGGCAACGCTATGGCCCACAAAACTCTGTCCGTTCTATCCTTACGAAGACCCAGTCTCGTTGGTTCGTTTTGTTCCGGGGGCAATCGTGTTGCTGCTGTTTGCGGTTGTACTGGCGCCATTTCTCCGGTTGTTTTTAACAGACATCAAGCGTGCTTATGTGTGTGAGGACAGCCATTCCTTTACCAGCGACATCAGAACGCGGCCTTCAAATATGGTGATCTTTGGATTGCTTTGGTTCTGTCTTTCCCTTCTGCCGGTGGTCGGTATTATCCATGTGGGGTTTGCCTCCCATGCGGACCGTTATACCTATCTCTCGGGAATCGGCCTCTCGATGGTCCTATCTTGGTTTGTTCTGATTATTGTTCAACAAAGAAACCGACTGTTAAGACTATTCTTGTTGACCACGTTTGGTGCCGCTGTCATCCTCTACGCTTTCTTGGCGTCTGCGCAGATCCGTCTCTGGCAGAACACCCTGCCCCTCTTTACACACACGCTAAAGTACACACAGGAGAACTTCATTGCGCATTCTGTAGTTTCAAGTATCTACTGTCGTCAAAAACGATTGGGGAAAGCCTTTGAACATGCGCGGCTTTATATGGCGACCTATTCACGCGAAGATTTGAGTCCTTCCGAAAGAATGGAGGCTTGTCTTTTCTTGCTTTTCAAAGACGAAGGGCACCCAGTAGAGACTTATGAGGATTTATTTAGTGTTCAAGTCAAGGACGCCGAGCCTTGGGCTGCTGAAAAACTATATGCTCTTGCTGTTCTTGCATACGGCAGGAAGCTTTCCTCTGCTGAACTCTTCATTAAAGAGAGCCTACGTCTGAAGCCAACGGATGGTTATTCATGGGAATTTTACGCACGCATCTTGCTTTCGCAAGAGCGTAAGGAAGAAGCACTGAAGGCCTTGAAGAAGGCACATGAACTACTTCCTGCGAGAAGGATGACCTTAAAATTGATGAATCAGGGGCTGTAAATGAAACAGGTTGGATTAATTTGTGGGGCTCGTGGTGACGGTGGCGGGGTAGGAGGCGACTAATATGTACAAAAACCAAAAAATCGTGGTCGTGATGCCGGCGTACAATGCGGAAAAGACGTTGCGCCAGACCTTTGACGAGGTGTGTGAGCAAGGTATTGTTGATACCGTCATTATTGTTGATGATTGCTCTCGCGACAATACGGTTGCACTGGCAAGGTCTTTAACTCCTCCCTCCTCCCTTCTCCCTCCTCCCTGTCTTGTCGTGCATACGCACGACAAGAACATGGGTTATGGCGGCAATCAGAAGAGTTGTTACAGGCTGGCACTGGAGCATGGCGCGGACATGGTGATTATGGTCCATCCCGATTGCCAGTACACGCCGAAGCTGATTCCTGCCATGGCCTCGATGATCGCCAATGGACTTCATTCTTGTGTGCTGGGGTCGCGTATTCTGGGCGGTTATGCGCTCAAGGGTGGCATGCCATTCTGGAAATACATTTCGAATCGATGCTTGACCTTGGCGATGAACATCCTCTTTGGAGCGAAGCTCTCGGAATATCATACTGGCTATCGCGCTTTTTCGCGTGAGTTGATCGAGAGGTTGCCTCTGGAAGAGAACATGGACGACTTTGCGTTTGATGCGCAGATGCTCGCAGAGATTCTCTGGACAGGCGCGACCATTGGAGAGGTCTCGTGTCCGACGGTCTATTTCAAAGATGCGTCCAGTATTAGTTTTGCTCGGTCTTGCACGTATGGGATTGGCTGCCTTAAAATCGCGCTGCTCTATAGGCTTTGCAAGTTGGGGGTGATGAGGTCGAAGAAGTTGGGAGAAATGCGGGGATGAGAAATGCGCGAATGCGGTAATTCGACGAATGGGGAGACGTATTCGCATGACTACGTATAAGAAGGCTTGTGAAGAAAGCGGCGGGCAAAGCGGTAAAATAAAAGGGAAATAGTGGGCATGAAAAAATGGATCAAATATTTGATTATTAGCGTTATAACTGTTGTATTTTTTCGTGTCGGCTCATGGCCCGTCGATAAAGAACCGGCTCCTTCGCTTAGCCTTGCTTCCGCTTGGGTGTGCGAGCAGTTTGCAAATGGAATAGGTATTGGAGTTGAGCGAAAGGGTTTAAAAGTTGCAGCTATCAACCCAAGATATGATCAGTATCGTATTGACTTCTGTGTGAATGGAGCATGGCAAATCAGAGCATCTATTTCTGCCCTGATCCTTCTTTCGAGTTATATGCTGCTAACAGGGTGCTTCACGGGTTTTGGAATACTGGCAGCGTTGATGATGATCGTGTTCTTTCATATTGTGCGGCTTATGGCGCTTGCCGTGTTCTCGCTCGTAGAACCTGTCGCCTGGGTCGACACGGTAACACGTTTTGGATATATAATTTGCACGGCACTGTCGATGTTGTCTGTATTGAACTTGCGTAGGTTTCCTGAAATTCGTATGAGGCAACAGGCACCTGAGGGCCCAGAGGTAAACGCTGGAGAAGTGCGTTAGTTCTAAAGTTCGAGAGTTCTAAAGTTTTGAGTGACATAACGCTTAACGTTTAACGCTTAACGCTTAATTAAAGAAATGCGAGATAGCGAACATAGAACGCAAAGAAAGATCAAAGGACGGCAATTTAACGCAACGTAACGCAGCCAACGTCTTTTTTCAGCTTGAGGAAGGTGAAATTTTCTGCGATACTTAAAACATATTTAAGGGTTCGCTTTAGTTTTTCACTATTATCGAAGTTAAGCAAGAGGAGTAGAAAGTCATGTGCACGTATGTGGATGTCGCGAGTTTTTTGGCGTTGTCATTTTGTGAAACAAAACAGGAACGGTTAAGTTTCTCTCAGTTAAGTTCGCTCATGAGCCAGGTGGAACCCGAGTTGTCTGAGATAGATGCTGCAATTGACTGGACCCGTGACTCCTATATGTTTGCAACAGGCTTTTATAAGCGCTTCTTTGAAACAGATGATCAAGAGGATGGAATACGGTGTTCGGCTTTGAGCGACCTGGAAAACGAACTCGCATATATTACTGGATCTGTACCGACGCAAATCCGAGAATCGTTGAAGCGATCCATTCATGATAAAGTGGAAAAAGGCCTTGGCGCGTATTAATTTAAGAGCTCTGCGTGATAGAAGGCGTAAAACAATTTAAGGATCCTGTCCACGGGTATATCGCAATATCCGTGGATTTTTGTGATAAGTTTATTGATACGGCAATCTTTCAGAGACTTCGTAATATTGAGCAGACCTCGATGAGATGTCTTTTCCCAGGGGCACATCATGACCGATTCGTCCATTCAATAGGTGTTTTTCATCTTGGACGCAGGGTTTATGAGGCCTTAAAGCAAAACACAACTGTTGAGATCCTTAAAGAACTTCAAGATGACAAGTTGCGCCAAACTTTTCTTGTGGCATGTTTGATGCATGATTGTGGACATGCTCCGTTTTCGCATACGTTAGAAAAGTATTATAATGAGGACGGAAAGACTAATCATAAGGTTGCATTTTTGCGACTTAAGGAAATATTTTCTATAGGCGATGAAGAGCGTGACCATGAGTTCGATTTCTCTCGCGGCAAAGCTTTCAACGAGCATGAAGCTATGAGCGCTATTGTGTTAAAGAGATATTTCGAGAAGGGAAATGAGTCTATTTTTGATTGTGATTTGGCTGCTCGCATGATTATTGGAAGAAAGAAAAAAACTTCGAGTTTGCGACCGTTAACGTTGCGCAACAAAATAGAAAATGCATTAATTACGTTATTAAACAGCAGCGCAATCGATGTTGATAAATTGGATTACGTATTAAGAGATACGTGGGCTTCTGGGGTTAAAAACTTCTCCGTGGATATTGATCGGCTTTTGCAGTCTGCAACATTAGTCATGGAAAAAGAGGAGATCCATGTTGCGTATAAGAAAGCGGCATTGAGTGTTATTCAATCGGTGATTGACGCACGAAACTATCTGTTCACCTGGATTTATAATCATCATACGGTACTGTATTATGCTGAACTACTTAACCTTGCGGTTAAAGATTTGGGGCAAGCGATAGATGGTAAAAAAGGAAATGGGTTTTGCTTAAAGGCCCTCTTCTCGGAGAAGGCTTTTGGCTGTGCGATGCCGTTGCGATCTAAACGAGACAAGCTCTGTATGCGTCTTCCAAATGATGGCGACATCCTTTCTCTCATTAAGGTTTTTTGCCCAGATTCGGTAGCATATCGTATTTATGAATCACGTCAGGAAAGACATTTTGCCCTTTGGAAAACGGAGTCTGAACATCGACTCCTTTTTGGTGAGCACAGTTTTAAGCTAACAAAGGAAGATGCCTTGGAACGAATCAAAAAGGAATTTGAGATTTCAGCATTTGATATCATTTGTTGTAAGGCCAATCCTAAGAGGTATACTTTGGAGCCAAGTGATATTAAGATTGATTTCAAGGGTCAGCTAAAATCGTTCACTGAAGTAGTCAGAACCAGCAATGAAGTCCGGGCCAATGGTGATTTTTACTATATTTATTTGGCAAAGAGCTGGTTAGGCAAGAAGCAAGAGATTCTGGAGTCTTTGATTCATTACGTGCGTTCGTAATCGATGCCTATCGCGGCGATTCCATTCGAACTGGCACATCGACCTGAATCCGCTCTGCAAGGCGGTTGCCAAGGAGTCAGAATGGGTTCTGAGTCAGTCTTTCTTTGCTCCTTAAGGAGTAAAATATATTTCATTTCAGATCGATTACTAACGGTTTCGAACGTTTCGATCAAAACAGATATACTTGAGTATATTTTTGTATATATCCCTTGAGAGAGCCATGATGGACGAGTTGACCCGCCTACGCGAATACGCCTTCCGCCTTCGCGATGCCTGCCTCCTGCGCCAAGGCTTCCTCCTTCGCTTCCACCTCCGCTTCCACCTCCGCTAAAGCTACGGCGGACTGGAAAGCTACGTCGGACTGACCGGCGGCCAAGACGGCGGACAGGCGGGTGACTTGAGATTTAGAACGTTAGAATCTCTTCCCTGATTATCCATGAAGTGCTGTATAAACCGCATCGGGATTCTTCTCGGCAACAATCAGTAATGCGCGGGCAGGGCCATCCGGTTCCCGCCGACCTTGTTCCCAATTTTGAAGCGTATTGATGCTCACGCCGATCATACGGGAAAACACATTTTGGCTGACGTTGAGTGAGCGCCGAACCTTCTTAATGTTCATTGTTGAAAAATCGAAACGACGAGAAGGGGTTGCAATACCCTTTTTGATTTGCCCGGCCTCTTTCACGCTCGCAAGCAATTCGTTAAAATCATTCTTTTTCATGAAGCCACTCCTCGACTACTCCTCGAAGCTGTTTGACCTGACTCGGCGTCAAATCGCTTGCTTCATTCTTTTTGTATGCAAACAACATCATCAGTTTATCTGGAATCCACCAATAATAGATAATGCGTGTTCCTCCTCGTTTCCCACGACCCGATCCAGCCCAACGAATTTTCCGTAACCCGCCGCCGCCCGGGATGATGTCCCCTGCGCCTGGGTTTGATATTAAGTAACTCTGTAGTTCACGATAAACATTTTCAGACATACAATCCGAAATTCTTTTTGTGAACACACTGGTTTCCAAAATCAATATAGGTACACTATACGCCATTGGCGTATTTTGGTCAAGGGGCTTTTGGGTGCGATTCATTTTAGTTGAAATGAATCACACCAGGTAGCAACTATCCTGGCTGTCGCGGGACGCGCCCTTACGCGAAGGCGTAAGGGTACTCGGGTACTGCGGGAACGGATGGGACTGGCGGCTCACCATTTACCGCAGGAACCAGTGGGACGTGCGATTGGATATCTTCACCAGGTGCAGCATGACAGGCACTTCGGTCAACACCCCGACAATCGTCGCGAGCACAACTGGCGAGTCTGCGCCAAAAAGCGAAATGGCGACCGCCACGGAGAGCTCGAAGAAGTTGGATGCCCCGATCATTCCAGCCGGTGCCGCAATGTCGTGCGAAAGCTTCAGTTTTTTCGCCGCCAAATATGCGATGAAAAAAATCAGATAGGTCTGAATAATCAGCGGCACGGCGATTAAAACGATATGTAAAGGATTTGCCAGAATCGTTTTGCCTTGGAAGGAGAAGATGAGCACGAGGGTCAATAGCAGACCGCCGATCGTCACATGGCTAAACTTCGGAATGAAGGACTTGTGAAAGTAATCCAGTCCGTATGTTTTGATCACGTGCAGCCGGGTCGACATGCCTCCAACCAGTGGAACGACGACAAAGAGGGCTACCGACAGAAAGAGCGTGCCCCACGGGATCGTAATGCCGCCCACGCCCAGTAGCAAACCCACAATGGGCACGAACGCGGGCAGGATGATCAGATCGTTGGTCGCAACCTGCACCACCGTGTAGGCTGGATTCCCCTTGGTGAGATGACTCCAGACAAACACCATCGCGGTACAGGGCGCGGCACCCAGCAGAATAGCCCCTGCCAGATAATCTTTGGCCAGTTCCCTCGGGATCAGCGATTTGAAAACCACAAACAAGAAGAAGGCGGCAATCGCATACATGGTAAAGGGCTTGATCAGCCAATTGACCACCCACGTGACATACAGCCCTTTTGGGTTCTTTCCGATATCCTTGATGCTGGCGAAATCGACCTTCATCATCATCGGCCAGATCATCAGCCAGATGAGTACCGCAATAGGGATCGAGACGTTCGCGTATTCAAACCGTCCCAGAAACCGAGGAATACCTGGTAGAAATTGACCGATCAATATGCCCGCGATCATGCACAACACAACCCAAAGGGTCAAAAACTTGTCAAAAAAACTGATGTCTAACTTCTTTTCATTTTTCATTGTCTGTTCTCCTTGTCTTTCACTTCAATGGAATGTTGGAATGATGGGGTTGGGTGCCTATACGCCCAGGCTTACGACTCGCGATTCGAAAAAAGTTACTCCTTTGTTTATTCTACTGCGCCTGCTGACTGCTACTATTCAGCGCACGGGGAAGCGTCTCGACAAAGCGTCGGATCTCGTCCCGTACACGCCGATAACAATTCAACTTTTCCTCCTCGCCTTCAACGAGCTTGGCCAGTGCTGGCGGATCGCTGAACCCGACATGCACCACCTTGGCTGGTCCTGGAAAGAAGGGACAGTGATCATGGGCGTGCCCACACACGGTCACCACGTGGGCAATCGGTATGTCCAACAGGGTATCCACGTGCTTCGATGTATGCTTCGAAATATCCACGCCTGCCTCGGCCATCACCTTCACCGCATACGGATTAAGCCCGTGCGTTTCGATGCCCGCCGAATAGGCTTCGATCAGATCGCCTTTCAAGTGCCGTGCCCATCCTTCTGCCATCTGGCTCCGGCACGAATTACCCGTACATAAAAACAGAACTTTCAACTTGTTCATATTACCGTCTCCTTTGGCGTTCAATAAGATTTTTGGGAGGACAGGCTAAAGCCGCCTGAAGGTTTTTTTCGTCTTTGATAAGGGTAGCATCATTTTTTAACGACGCTTCAAGCCACTTGAGGATTGGCTTTACAACCTTGAGCATCGCGCCTTGCGGCAATCGATAGTGGGCCCAGCGCCCCGCTTTGCGCGAGACCACAAGGTCAGCGGCACTCAATACGGACAAGTGCTTGGACACCGTCGACGGTGCCAGCCCCAACACCGCGATGATCTGGCATACGCAGAGCTCGCCAACACGTAACATCATCAAGATCCTTAACCGCTGAATATCGGATAGCGCTTTCGTGATCCTTAACGTTGATCTCATTGCATCACTGTTCATATCGTTAGTTCCTTTTCGATAACTTAAGCGTTAAGAGTTGAGCGTTAAGCGTTCCAACTTTTACCTGTCCGCCGTTTTATCCGCCGTAGCTTTAACGAAGGTGGAAGCCGTATTTGCGGAGGTGGAACTCTCAACGTTTAACGTTTAACTTTTAATTTAAGAAGCTACCCCTTCGTGTAATCTCGGGGCCTCACTGCCAACTGCTACTGTCAACTGCTACTGCTACTGCGCCGCCCGCTGGCGGGTGGGCTTATTGCGTGCAAAACAGCTGTCCAAGACTTTCAAAGCCTACGGGTTCGTCGGGTACCCACGGTACCATGATTGTTCGCCGGGCGTATTTCTCCACAACCTCCTGAATGTATGGTGCCTCATTTCGTCCCCGAGCCGCGAGGAGCGGATCTTTCGAAGGGGTTCCCGTAAACGACTGGTTCACGACCCATGCATAAGGCTCGATCTGGGCGCGGCGTAAATCGTCTTGCAAATAAGCAGCTTCATGAACGGGAGTCGCCTCGGGTAGCGTCACGATTAGTACCTTGGTAAAGTCAGGATTGCGTAGGCGCGGCAGCAGTGCGCTCACCTCCTCTGGCATTCCGCTGGAGTGCCTCAGCACCTCACGGTGATACGCTTCCGTGGCATCCAGTAAGAGGAGAGTATGCCCTGTCGGTGCGGTATCGAGTACAACAAATCCCTTTTCGCCATCTGCCACAGTCCGCGCAAACGCGCGAAACACCGCGATTTCTTCGGTACAAGGCGAGCGTAAATCCTCTTCCAGCAGCGCCAAGGCCTCTAGGTCAAGTCCCTTGCCCTCATTCCTAATAACCTCCCTTGTATAAGCCAGCGTCTCGGCAACGGGATCAATCCGGCTTACGCGCAATGAAGGCAGCCCTGTCGCTGCCACAGCCTGCACATGCGCTGCTGGGTCGGTGGTGCTCAAATGAACGGGGAACCCGCGCTGCGCCAGTTCGCTGGCGATGGCAGCAGCGATCGTGGTCTTTCCCACGCCACCCTTGCCCATGGTCATCACCACCCCGTGCCCTGCTTTTGCAAGTTCGTCAACAAGTTCTGTCAACGTTCCAAGGTTCTTTCCCGTGGGGGGGAGATTCACAGGTACCTGAAGCGTGGGCTCTGCTTCCGATGTCTGAAAGAGTGTCCGCAGACGATCAATGCCAATCACATTACAGGCTTTCAGAGGAACTCTCGTAACGGACATTCCGGTCAGCCATGAATCATATTCCAGAAGGGCCTCTTGGTCGCGCCGTTCCATTGCCATCGCCAGACGATCATCCCGGTGCAGGGTCATGAAAAGTCCATTCAGAATGAGCCGTTGGTTGGTTACACCCAGAAGCGCCAGCTCCTTGCTCGCCCGTTGCGCTTCCTTGAGGGTAGATTTCTGCGCACGGCTGACGAGTACCAGCGTCGTCTGCGACGCATCCGTCAGCGCCTTCAGAGTGGCTTCATACATCGCCCGCTGTTTGTCCAGCCCAGCCAGAGGACCCAGACACGACGTGCCGCTGGTATTCGTGTTGAGAAATCCCGTCCACGCTTTTGGCAGGGTCAGTAGCCGTAAAGTATGTCCCGTCGGGGCCGTATCGAAAATCACATGATCAAAAGCTTTCGTTGCCTTCGGGTCGCCGAGTAGCCGTGAAAACTCGTCGAACGCTGCAATCTCCATGGTGCACGCACCGGACAACTGCTCTTCCATGCTGCGCAACGCCGTCTCCGGCAACTTGCCTCGAAGCGGACTGATGATCTTTTCTCGGTACAGCCGTGCGGCCTCTTCGGGGTCGATATTCAGGGCTGACAATCCAGGCGCGAGTGGGATTGCGGTCGGCTCCGCGCCCAGTTTTTGTTCGAGCACTTCATCGAGGTTAGAGGCGGGGTCTGTGCTGACCAGCAATACGCGTTTACCCTGCTCGGCCAGTGTCAACGCGGTCGCGCAGGCCAACGACGTTTTACCTACGCCGCCTTTACCCGTAAAAAACAGATGCCGTGTCACGTTTTTGAAAAAATTCATTTTCTTTCCACGAAATACAATGGAATGTTGGGGTTGGGTGCCTTGCTGGGCGAATAGGCGTCCTGCCGCGCCGTAGTCTTGGCGTA
>SESF01015053.1_pt1 | contig 14214 bp, 13 predicted proteins | sample 3171521 | NCBI WGS metagenome assembly SESF01 (sample SAMN10866945, study PRJNA518727) | freshwater metagenome | biome: subpolar coniferous forest; feature: holomictic lake; material: water; isolation source: holomictic Lake 227, 6 m and 8 m depth | place: Canada: near Kenora, Ontario | collected...
ACCGACTGCGTCGGCACCTCCATCCGCCACGGCTGCCGCAGCCTCGTGCAGATTGAGATTCTGCCCAAGCCCCCGCTCGAGCGCGCCGCCGACAACCCGTGGCCCGAGTGGCCCAAGGTCTACAAGCTGGACTACGGCCAGGAGGAGGCCGCCGCGAAATTCGGCGCGGATCCGCGTATCTACCTCACGACGGTGAAGCGGTTCATCGGCGACGCCCAGGGCCAGGTGAAGGAGCTCGTGACGGTCGAGATCAAGTGGGAGAAAAACGCCCAGGGCCAGTTCGTCCCCCAGGAGCAGCCCGGCACGGAGCAGACCCGGCCCGCGCAGCTGGTGCTGCTGGCGATGGGCTTCCTCGGGCCCGAGCAGGCGCTGCTCAAGGAGCTGGGCCTTGCGACCGACCCGCGCAGCAACATTCAGGCGGATTATGGCAAGTTTGGCACCAACCTCCCGGGCGTGTTCGCCGCCGGCGACTGCCGCCGCGGCCAGAGCCTGGTGGTCTGGGCGATCAACGAGGGCCGGGCCGCCGCGCGCGAGTGCGACCGCTACCTGATGGGCGCGACCGACCTGCCGTAGCCGGTGCGCGCCGCCGGGGATTGCCTTGCGCGGCGGAGCGCGTTGCATGGCGGGCGATGCCTTCCCTGCCCATTCCCGGCTCGACGGGTGAAGTCCTGACCTGCCTGCCGTCGCCCTACCTGCCGCACCCGGCCACCGGCCTGCTCTACCTGCCGCGCTTCCTCGCGAAGTGCCGCTACGTCCAGGCGCACGGCGCGCTGCCGGCGAGTTACGCCAAGAACTACAAGCGCGGGCTCGACCGGTTCCTCTGCCTGCACCTCGGCGTCGATCCCGCCGCCGTGGAAAAAATCGTGTTCGAGTCGTCCGGGGACGCGGAGGTGGAGGCGCGGCTGCGCGCCCTGCTGCCGCCCGACGTGCGCGCCGCCCACTGGAACCGCGAGCTGGTCCAGAAGGGGCTCACGCCGTCCGGCCAGGAGTTCATCCAGGCGGCGCTCACCGCCATGGGCTGCGCCGACCGCGTGGGGCAGATCCGCACCGTGCCCGACCTGATCGACTTTGACGAGGGCCGCATCGCCTGAGGCGCGCGGACAAAAAAGAGCCGCCCCCAGAAGGAGCGGCTCATGATTTTGACGGAGAAGAGAGCTTACTTCTTCTTTTTCTTCGCCGGTTTCTTCTTAGCTGCTTTTTTAGCCATGCTGTGTGTTTCCTTTTTTGGGTTTGGAGCCCGTCCGCATTCAAACCTAAGTTCGCTCATGCGCGCTCGGGCGAGTGTGAAGGTCACGCCCGCGACGCGGCGGCGCAACATAAATGAGCGAGGGAAAAAAATCCGCGGGCCGGCCGCGGCTCAGGCCAGCAGCTCGCCCAGCGGCGCGGCGCGAGCCGGCTGGCCGATCGCGCGGCGGATCGACGCGAGGCTTTCGCGCACGAGTTCGCCCATCGACGCGCAGCGCAGGAACTCGGTCCGCTGGTAGTGCGCGGCGAGCCCGGCGCGCAGCTCGGCGACTTTCTCCACCGGGGCGATCGGGTCGCCCACCATTTCCGCCAGCAGCCGGCCGAGCCGCAGGTGCGCGAGGTCGGCCCGCTGCAGCATCAGCGTCTGCTCCTCGCGCTGATACTGCCGGGCGGTCGGCGCGTTCAGGTGCTGCATGCAGTAGCGCACGACCGCGGCGTTTTCCTTGAAGAACTGCGGCCGGTAAAAATTCAGCCGGCCGTGGTAGGACTGCTGGTCGAAGTCCATCGCCCGGATCCGCACCTGCGCGCCCTCGAAGTCCGGCGTGATCACCACGACGTAGTTGTAGGAGCGCATGTCGCCCAGCAGGCGCACGAAGGAGCGCTCGTTGAACTTGACCATCTCCTTGGCGACCCGCACCGGGCTGAGCTCCCGGTCCTGCAGCCAGCCCGTGATGAAGCTGTCGCCCGGAATGCCCGCGATGTGCTCCTCCACCAGCGTGCGGCTGTGCGTGATGAAGTTCAGGCGGTTGGGGGAGAGCAGGTGCTCGAGCTCCAGGCCGTACACCCGCGAGGCGTCGGCCTTCTTGAGGTAAAAATAGTCCTGGTTGTCGTTGTAGGCATTGACGATCCGGACGCGGAACGGGGTCGAGTTGCCAAAGCTGCAGAAATCGACGCGGTCGATGTAGAGGTGCTCCATGACGGAGAAGTCGCCGTCCACCTTGAGCAGGGCATAAATGTACTTCAGCCCCTCGTAGAGTTCATCCATCTCGTCCGCGCGGTAGATCACGGTGTCCCAGAGCGTCGCCCGGCCCCGGTCGTCGGTCAGCGGGATGGCCTCCTGGAAGTCGAGCATCCGCTCGTAGGTGACCGGCAGCTCGCGGTCGCGCTTGTAGCGGGCGAGATAGCCGCGCAGGCCGGCCGTGATCGGGAAGGCCGGTTTCTTCGCGGTCGGGGCAGGGGGGACGTCGACCTCGGACATGCCCGGACGCTAGCCGGGACGCCCGGATTGGCGAGCCGGGCTTTCTCCGGATCCGGGCGGGCGGAAGAAGCTTTCGCGCCGCGGCCTACGGGGCGAAGTAGCGTCGGAGGGCGGCGCTGACCGGCGGGACCGGCAGGGGCACGCCGTGCCGGCGCAGCGAAGCCGTGGCCTGGCAGCCGGTGGCCACGCTCTCCCGCGCGGCGAGGGGGGAGGTGGCGGTGGCGCCGCCGTCGCGTGCGTAGCGGATGAATTCCGCCATGATTTTGGGATCCGCCCCGCCGTGGGTGCCGCGGCCCACGGGAATCCGGTGGGTGGCGTCGCCCTGCGGGCGGTAGTTGGAGCGGCGGTTCCAGATTCGCAGCACGGTGCCCGGCTCGCCGTTGCCGAAATTCTCGATGCGGCCCTCCGTGCCAATCACGGTGTAGTTGCGCCAGTAGTCCGGCGTGTAGTGGCACTGCGCGTAGGAGGCGAAGACGCCGTTATCCAGCCGCATTTGCACGGTGCTGAGGTCCTCGACGTCGATCCGGTGGTTCAGCCGTCGCGCGCGGGTGGGGGGAAACAGGTCGAGCTGCATGTCGCCGGCCTGGATCGGGCGCGGCCCCGGGCGGGGAGACTGGCGGCCCGGGAGGTCGCCGTAGAGGGTGAGGCCCCCGAGGGCGTTGACCAGCCGGCTGTAGCCGCCGCAGAGCCAGTGCACGATGTCGAGGTCGTGGGCGGCCTTCTGCAGGAGCAGCCCGGTGGTGTAGCGGCGCTCGGCGTGCCAGTCGCGGAAGTAAAAGTCGCCGCCGTGCCCGACGAAGTGCCGCACCCAGCAGGCCTTCACCTCGCCGATCGCGCCCTGGTCGATCAGCGACTTCATCTTCTGCACAAACGGCATGTGCCGCATGTTGTGCCCGACGTAGAGCCGGGCGCGGGTCCGCATCGCGGTCCGCAGGATCCGGTCGCAGCCCGCGATCGTCAGGGCCATCGGCTTCTCGAGGAACAGGGCCCGGCCGCGGGCCAGCACGGCCACCGCCTGCTCCTCGTGGAGAAAATCCGGGGTGGCCAGGATCACCGCGTCGAGCTCGCGCGCCAGCAGGGCGCGGTAGTCGGGGGTGGTGTAGAGGTCCGGGCCGTAGTCGGCCCGGTTCCGCGCGAGCGTGGCGGGGTTCCGGTCGCAGCAGGCCACCACCCGCGAGCCGCGGCCGGGACGATGGGCCAGTTGGCCGAGGCCGGCGCCGCGGCCGCCCGAGCCGATGAGGCCGATGAGGAGGTCAGGGGATTTCATGGGTGGGGGCGGGTGGGGGCGGGGAGCTGGTGTTGGCGGCGGTACTGCAGCGGCCGGATGCCGCGGGTGTGGACGGCGAACGCCGCGTAAAAGGGGGCCACGGACGAAAACCCGCTCTCCATCGCCACGTCGAGCACCTTCATGTCGCCCGTGATGAGCAGCCGCTGGGCATGCGAGATGCGCAGGCGCGTGAGATACTCCCAGACGCTGACCCCGCAGAGTTTCTTGAAGACGCGCATCAGGTATTTCGGGTGGAGGCCGGCATGGCGGGCGATGGCCTGCACGCTGAGCGGCTCGCGGTAGTGCTGGGCGATGAAGCGCGTGATGCGGGCGATCTGGCCGCTGCCGCCGGGTGTCGCCCGGCCGGGCCCGCGCTGGCGCGGCATGCCCAGCGCCAGCCGGTGGAAGCGCGCCTCCAGCTCCAGCTGCAGCACGCGCCGCCGGTCCGGGTCCCCGCTCTCGGCGTCCCCGATCCAGCGCTCCAGCAGCGCCCGGTCGGCCGCTTCCGGCGGGGCGGAGACCACCGCGCCGGCCAGCAGCCGGTCGGGCAGGCCGTTGGGCAGCCGCCATTGCAGGAACCACGCGAGCGGCAGCGTCATCCAGATGCCGTCGCTGACGATGCCCGCCCCCAGCGTCTGGTGCGGCACGCCGCCCCACAGCACGGTGAAGCGCCCGGCCGTGACCGGCGCCACCCGCCCGCCGTGCAGGTAGGAGAACTCCCCGCTGAACAGGTAGTTCACCTCGATGTCCGGGTGCGTGTGCGGCACGTCCATCCGGCCCCCGTGGTGCTGGCGCCAGAGGCGGAAGCCGAGCGCCGGCTCGTGGCGATCCGTGGGGCGGAGGGGGTGGTGGCGGGGCATGGGCGTCGGTCGCTGCGGTTACTATTAAAGAAATAATCCGGCCTAAACGGAAAGATATTTTTGAATAGGTCGCTTAGAGTGCTGCCATGGACCCACGCTTTCACGGCCACAGCACCCTGCCCCCCAAGCTCGAGCACCCCCACGCCCGGGTGCCCAGCCCCCTCGACGAGTACCTGTTCGACCTCAACGGCTTTGTCGTCCTGCGGGGCGTCCTCAGCCGCGAGGAGGTGGCCGACGCGAACGCCCGCATCGACACCATTCCCCGCGCCCTGCCGCGGCAGGGCTGGCACGGCTGGGTCCAGCGTGAGGACCACCCCGAGCACCGCGGCATCAGCTACCAGCAGGTCTATGAGCTGGGCGGGGCGTTTGAGCGGATGATCGACCACCCGAACTACCTCAACTACGTCCTGCGCTTCGTCGGCGGCCAGGACACCTTCGACTACCATCACGGGCCGCTCTTCATTGATGAGAACTTCTTCTCCATCCGCGGCCCCGGCGAGGCCATCACGCTGCATGCCGGCGGCCACGACATCAGCAAGCGCATGGGCTTCCGCTACCACAACGGCCGCTTCCAGTGCGCCCAGATCAACGTGCTGATCGCGTTCACCGACATCGGTCCCGGCGACGGCGCCACCATGGTCATCCCCGGTTCGCACAAGTCGAACATGGTGCATCCCGAGTTCCTGAACCCCAAGCGGGCCGGGGAATGGCAGGAGGGCCAGGGCGGCTCGGTCGACGGCGTGGCCGGCGCGCAGGAGGTCCATCTGCAGGCCGGCGACGCGATCGTGTTTGTCGACGCCACCTGTCATGGCTCGGCCAAGCGGATCAACCCCGGGGAGCGCCGCATCAGCGTGTACCGCTACGGCTCCTCGTGGAACCGCACCCGCTGGGGCTACCATGCGTCGCCGGAGGTGCTGGCCCGGGTGAATCCCTTTGCCCGCCAGCTGATCCACCCGCAGGAGTACGTTCGCCCGCCCGGCACCGCTCCGCGCTGGTGAACGGGGGCGGGTTCAGGCCCTGCCCGCCGCCAGCAACCGCTCGCCCCACGCGATGAGTTGCGCCCGCAGCGGCTCACCCCGCGCGGTGAACGCGCGCTGGGCCTGCTCGTACTCGGCCCGGCCGGCGGGTGTCTCGATCCGGATGGGCGCGAAGCCGAGCGCCCGCAGGTCGTAGGGGCTGGCCCGCATGTCGGCTTCCCGGATGTCCCGGGCCAGCTCGAAGCAGTCGGCGACCAGTTCGCTGGGGACAAACGGGAGCAGTTGGCCGGCCCACTTGTACAGGTCCATGTTCGCATGCAGGCAGCCCCGCTGCTCGTGCTGCCGCCGCGAGTCGTGCGCCAGGGCCAGCTGGTTGCGCGGCCGGGCCGCCGGGGTGAAGAACCGGAAGGCGTCGAAATGCGTGCAGCACACGGACTGGGACTCCACGAACCGGGCGATCTCGTCCGGCGGGAACCGCAGCGGCCACGCGGGGTGGCGCACCTCCGCGGGGGTCAGCCGGTAAACCATCGCCCACTCATGCAGGCCGAAGCAGCCGAAAAACGGCGGCCGCTCCCGCATCATGACCAGCAGGTCGTGGCTCCCGCGCAGCCGGGCGCGCACCCCGGGGGTGGCGGCCGCCGGATCCGCCCACACGCCCTGGGCCGTGGCGACATAACCGCGCCAGCGGAGGAAGTCCTGCGCCGCCTCGCCGGCGAGGGCGAACGCCGCGCCCGGGTGCCAGCGGCGCAATCCGGACGGGCGGAACGCGTAGTAGTGGAAGAGGAAGTCATAGACCGGATGCCGCTCGCCGCGCGCGGCCCGGGCCTGGTGCGGCCCGAGCCAGGCCTGCACGCGGGCCACCTGGGCGGCCTGGCGCGCCGTCCAGTCCGCCTCGTCCAGCCGCATGACGGCGGGGGCGTCAGGGCCGGGCGCGCCGGCGCTCACGGGCGGAGCAGCAGCCGGCGGACGCCCTCGATCGGGTTTTCCGCGATGGGGACGAGCGTGAACGGCGCCCGCGCGGCGAGGGCCTCATGGACGACCGGGTGGTTCAGGATGGGTCCGCTCAGGCCGGCGCTCACGGTCGGCAGGAGCGACGCGGAGAACAGCTGGGTGGCGACGCTGGTGGCGAGGTCGAGCAGCCGGCCGGTGGAGGCGAGCACGAGCTCGCGCGCCCCCTCGTCGCGGTCGCCGGCGAGCTGGAGCACGATCGGGGCCAGGGCCGCGATGTGGCGGTTGGGCTCGGCCTGCTGATAATAATGACGCGTGACGGCGCCGGCGTCGGCGTGCTCCCCCAGCTGGCTGTGCGCGCGCACGGCGGCCCCGAGCCGGGTGGGCGGGGCCCAGCCCTGCAGTTCCAGGAGCCCGCGGGAAATGGCGCGCCAGCCGAGGTCGTAGCCGCTGCCGGGGTCGCCGAAGCGCCAGCCCAGGCCCCCGGCAAAATGGATCGCGCCGCCGGGGGCGCGGGCGGCGACGAACGATCCGGTGCCGGCGTGCAGGACCAGTCCCGGCCGGCCGGCGGTGGCGAGCTCCAGCACGGGCAGCGAGTCGTCGCTAGTGGCGACGCGGCCGAAGCCGGTGAGGCCCGCGGCCAGCTCCCGCCAGAAGTCCCGGTGGCCGGCCATGCACAGCAGGGTGCGGGTGACCAGGGTGGCGGGGTCGGCGGCGCGGCCGTGGGCCTGCGCAAAATGCGTCGCCGCCTGCGCCCGCAGGGAGTGGAGCGCGGCGGTGACAATCGAGGCGGCCGACTCCAGCCCGACGATGCTCGGGTTGCAGCCCACGCCCACGTGGCCGGCGACCATCCGGCCGGCGGCGTCGATGAGGATGCACTCCGTCTTGGTGCCGCCGCCGTCAACGCCGATCAGGTAGCTCATCGCGGGTCGGGGGTCAGCTCAGCTGCCGGCTCAGGCGGTGCTTGTACTTCTGGCCGAGGGCGCGGTTGTGCTCGATCGTCCCGGGCAGATTCTGGCTGACGAGGACGGGCAGCGGGTGCCCGTGCGCCCGGAGCCAGTCGGTGACCTCCAGCATCAGCAGGTTCAGCAGCAGCGCGCTGACGAGGGTGGAGGTGGGACCGGCGCGGGTGCCCGGGGCGACCTCGACGAGGGCGTCGCCCGGCACGCCGCAGTTGTCGAGGACGTAGTCGGCGACGGCGTGGAGATTCTGGCCGCCGGGATGCACGGTGGCATAGGTGCTGGACATGGCCACCGCGGTCAGGCCGACGACGTGCAGGCCCTTTTGTTTCGCGTAGAGCGCGACCTCCAGCGGCGAGCTGTTTTTGCCGGAGTTGGAAATGACGATGATGGTCTCGCCGGGCAGCAGCTGGTACTGCCGGTCGTAGCGCTCCGCGAGCGTGGTGCCGTAGCCGACGAGGTTCTCGATGAAGCCGCCGGTGGGGTCGATCAGGCCGTTGACGCAGACGAGCCCGCCGGCGCGGCCGATGATCTCGCGGGCGAGGACCTCGCTGTGGCCGCTGCCAAACAGGTGGAGCACGCCGCCCTGGGCGATGGACTGGCCGATGACGGGGGCGAGCCGCCGGAGGACGTCGGCGTTTTTGGTGCGGGCGGTGTCGAGCAGGGCGAGGACGCGGGCGTGGAACGTGTCGGCGAGGGAGCTCATGGCGCAGACAGGAAAGACTTCCCCCGACCGAAGTCGCGGAAAAAGTGCAGGCCGGCCCGTCCGGAGCCGGCCCGCCGGCGGGGTTACGCCTCCCAGCGGCCGTAGATCCCGCAGGGCAGCACCTTGCCGTCGCTTTGCACCGGCAGGCCGACTTCCCCGGCGGTGATCGTGCCGCCGCGGCCGGCCAGGAGTTCAGCGAGGAGGTTGGCGACGACGGTGGGGGAGAGCCGGGCGGTGTAGGCGTTGATCAGGAAGAACAGCGGCTGCTCGGCCAGCAGCGCGCGGCACTCCGTCAGCAACTCCCAGAGATGGTCCTCGAGCCGCCACATCTCGCCGGTGCTGCCGCGCCCATAGGTCGGCGGATCCATGATGATGGCGTCGTAGCGCCGCCCGCGCTTCAGCTCCCGGCGGGCGAACTTCAGGCAGTCGTCGGTGATGTAGCGGATCGGCGCCTCGGCCAGGCCGCTGAGGGCCGCGTTTTCCCGGCACCAGCGCACCATGCCCTCGGCGGCGTCGACGTGGCAGACGCTGGCCCCCGCGGCGGCGGCGGCGACCGTGGCGGCGCCGGTGTAGCCGAAGAGATTGAGCACCGAGACTTCGCGGCCGGCGGCGCGGGCGCCCTTGATTTTGGCGCCGAGCCAGTCCCAGTTTACCGCCTGCTCCGGAAAGAGGCCGGTGTGCTTGAAGGAGGTGGGGTGGATCTTGAAGGTCAGCGCGCCGTAGCTGATTTTCCAGTGGTCGGGTAGCGCCCGGCGAAACTCCCACCGGCCGCCCCCCTGCTCGCTCCGGTGGTAAAAGCCGTCCCAGTTGTCCCAGGCGCCGGCGGGCGCCGCGCCGGCCGCCCCCTGGCGCGGCCAGATGATCTGCGGGTCGGGCCGGACCAGCGTGTAGGCCCCCCAGCGCTCCTGCTTCATCCCGTTGCCGCAGTCGAGCAACTGGTAGTCGCGCCAGCGGTCGGCGACGAGAAGGGCGGGGCGTTGGACGGGCGCGGGCATGGGCGGCTGACGATGAAAACAAGGCCGCGCCGGGGGCTTGTCGAGCCGGGGGATGAAGAAAAAAGGGGGGAATTACCACCAATCCGGCTGTTTAATTGACAATCCCGTCCGGCTGAGGACTTTTTCGGCCCCTTTTTATCCACCATGCACCTCCCGAGAATCTCCGTCGCCTTTTCCTTGATCGCGCTCGCCACCCTGGTGGCGGTGCCCGCCTCCGCCGACCTCGTCGCCACCAAGGGCGGCGCCCGGCTCGTGGGCAAGGTCACCAAGATCACTGGCGGCCTGGTCTACCTCAGCACCGATTATGCCGGTGATCTCGCCATCAAGCAGTCCGAGGTCACCGCCCTCACCACGGACGCGCCCGTGGTGGTGCGGCTGGCCGCGGGGACCACGCTGCAGGGCACCGTGGCGGCGGCGGGCGGCGGGCTCACGATCACCGGGGCCGGCGGCCAGCAGGTCGCCCAGGTCGGCGAGGTGGCTGCCACCTGGCTGCCCGGCGGCGAGGATCCGCAGGTGGCCGCGATGAAGCAGTCCCTGGCCGCCCAGCAGCGCCACTGGGCCTACGAGGCCACGATGGATGTCACCGGCAAGCGCGGCAACACCTCGCAGCTCGGCACGGCGGCCAGTTTCCGCGCCACGCTCAAGACCGCGCAGGACGCCCTCCAGTTCTACACCGGTTATGACCGCGAGGTCGCCGCCGGCAAAAAATCCGCCGACCAGTTCAAGGCGGGCATCGACTACGCCAACAACTTCTCGGGCAAATACTCCTGGTATGCCCGCAACGAGGGCGGCTTTGACCGCATCAAGGACATCAATTTGTACAACACCGCGGCCGCGGGCTTGGGCTATGATTTCTTCAAGGAACCGAAGCACGTGGCCACGGGCCGCGCCGGTCTTTCGTTCCGCTACGAGGGTTACGGCAACCCCACCCAGGCCGACCTGCAGAGCATGGGTCTGGACGTCGGCTTCAGCCACGAGTGGGAGTTGGCCACCGCCAAGCTGGTCAACCGCCTCTCCTACGTCCCCGCGTTCGAGGATTTCGGCAACTTTCACTTCACCCATGAGACGTTCTACGAGCTCCCCCTCGCCAATCCGTCCTGGAAGCTCCGCCTCGGCGTCAACAACGACTACAACAGCAAGCCCGGCCCCGGCGTGGAGTCGCTCGACACCGGCTACTTCACCCGGCTGGTGCTGAACTGGAAGTAAGCCGCCGCCCGCGCGAGGCTCGCCACCTAGGGCCGGACACGTTTGGCTGGTGCGTGATGGCCGCGCCCACTCCCACCGACTTCACCCAGCTGGCCGCCACCCTTGAGGGGGACCTGCACACCCGCCACCTGCTGCGGCTCCTGTACGCCACGGATGCGTCGGAGTACCAGGAACTGCCGGCGGCCGTGGCCCTGCCGCGCAACGCGGAGGACGTCCGGAAGCTCCTGGCCTTCGCCCGCCGGCACGGCCTCGGCATCATCCCCCGCGGGGCCGGCACCTCGCTCGCCGGCCAGGTCGTCGGGTCCGGCCTGGTGCTGGACCTCGGCCGGCACCTGAACCGCATCGTGCGGATCGACCCGGCCGCCCGGCGCGCCTGGGTCCAGCCGGGGGTGGTGCGCAACGAGCTCAACCTGGCGCTCCAGCCGCACGGCCTGCTGTTCGGCCCCGAGACCTCCACCGCCAACCGCGCCATGCTGGGCGGCATGGTCGGCAACAACTCCTGCGGCTCCAATTCCGTGGTCTACGGCTCGACCCGCGACCACCTGTGCTCCGCCCGCGGCCTGCTCAGCGACGGCTCCGAGGCGACCTTCGGCCCGCTCACCCGGGAGGAATTTGCCGCCAAGTGCGCCGGCCCCGACACGCTGGAGGGCCGGATTTACCGCACGGTGCGCGACCTGCTGGCTGATCCGGAGAACCGCCGGCTGATCCGGGAGCACTACCCCAAGCCGTCCGTCACGCGCCGCAACACCGGCTACGCGCTCGATCTGCTGATGGACTGCGCGGTGTTCGACCCGGGGTCGGCGCAGCCCTTCAACCTCTGCCGGCTGCTGGCGGGCTCGGAGGGCACCCTCTTCCTCGGCCTGGAATTCGAGCTGAATTGCGAGCCGCTCCCGCCGCCGGGGGCGCTGCTCTGCGCCCACTTCAACTCGGTGCAGGAATCCCTGCAGGCGACGCTCATCGCGCTGCGCCACCGGCCCAGCGCGGTGGAGCTGATCGACCGCCACATTCTGGAGTGCACCAAGCAGAACCTCGAGCAGGCGAAAAACCGCTTCTTCGTCCAGGGCGACCCGGGCGCGATCCTGGTCATCGAGCTCCGCCGGGAGCGGCGCGAGGAGCTCGCGTCCGGGCTGCAGGCGCTGGAGGCCGAGCTGCGCGCCGCCGGGCTCGGGGTGGCGTTCCCCGTGCTCTGGGGGGAGGACGGCAACCGGGTCTGGGAGCTGCGCCGCGCGGGCCAGGGGCTCATGTCGAACGTGCCCGGCGACGCCAAGCCGCGCGAGGTGGTGGAGGACACGGCGGTGGCGGTCGAGGACCTGCCCGCCTACATCGGCGAGTTCGACGCCCTGATGCGGGACAAATACGGCATCAGCTGCGTCTATTATGCGCACGCCGGCTCCGGCGAGCTGCACACGCGCCCGCTCTTCAACCTCAAGACGCCGGAGGGCCTGCGGATGTTTCGCGCCATCGCCACCGACATCGCCGCGCTGGTGAAAAAATACCGCGGCTCGCTCAGCGGGGAGCACGGCGACGGGCGGCTGCGGGGGGAGTTCATCCGCTTCATGGTGGGCGACGCCTGCTACGCGATGATGCGCCGCGTGAAGGAGACCTTTGACCCGTCCGGCCTGCTGAACCCGGGCAAGATCATCGACACGCCGCCGATGGACACGTCGCTGCGGCACGCGCCCGGCCACCCGACGCCGGACTATGCGACGATCTTCAACTTCGACGCCACCCAGGGCCTGCTGCGCGCGGCGGAGAAGTGCAACGGCTCGGGCGACTGCCGGAAGACCGAGCGGATGGGCGGCACGATGTGCCCGAGCTACATGGCCACCCGCAACGAGCGCGACTCCACCCGCGCCCGCGCCAACGTGCTGCGGCACCTGCTGACCAACCCGCGCGACGCCGCCCGGCCGTTCGACAGCGAGGAAATCGCCGAGGTGATGGAGCTCTGCCTCTCGTGCAAGGGCTGCAAGTCCGAGTGCCCGTCAAACGTGGACATCGCGCGGCTCAAGGCCGAGTGGCAGCAGCACTACCACGACACCCACGGGGTGCCGCTGCGGTCGCGGCTGGTCGCGAACTTCTCCCGGGCGATGGCGGCGGCGGCGCTGGTCCCGCGGCTGCACAACTGGGTCGTGACCCAGCCGACGCTCTCCGGCCTGCTCAAGCGCCTGACGGGCTTTGCCCCCGGCCGCAGCCTGCCGACGCTGCCCGCCACGACGCTGCGCCGCTGGCATGCGCGCCACGCCAACCGCGGCGGCCCGTGGAAAAACGGCCGCGTGTACCTGTTCTGCGACGAGTTCACCAATTTCCACGACACCCGCATCGGGAGCCAGGCGGTGGAGCTGCTCAACCGCCTGGGCTACGAGGTGATCATCCCGGACCACGTGGACAGCGGCCGGGCGCATTTTTCAAAGGGCCTGGTGCGGGCGGCGCAGCGGCTCGCCATCCGCAACGTCACGCTGCTGGCCCCGGTGATTACGGACGCGACGCCGCTCATCGGCATCGAGCCCTCGGCCCTCCTCGGGTTTCGCGACGAATATCCCGACCTGATGCCGCCGGAGCTCATGGCGCCAGCCCGGCAGCTCGCGGCGCACGCCCTGCTGTTCGAGGAGTTCATCGCGCGCGAGATCGACCGCGGCCGGATCACCCGCGCGGCGTTCACGACGGCCCCGCGCCAGCTCAAGCTGCACGGCCACTGCCACCAGAAGTCGCTCTCCTCGCTCACGCCGGCGGTTCAGGCGCTGAGCCTGCCGGCCAACTACCAGGTGCAGATCATCCCGAGCGGCTGCTGCGGGATGGCCGGCTCGTTTGGCTACGAGGCGGAACACTTCGCGCTCGCGCAGCAGATCGGCGAGCTGGTGCTGTTCCCCGCCGTGCGGGCCACGCCCGAGGACACCCTGCTGGTCGCGTCCGGCACGAGCTGCCGCCACCAAATCAAGGACGGCACGCACCGCCGCGCCCTGCATCCCGCCGAGGTCCTCCACGCCGCGCTGCTTTAGCCGCGGGCGCTGGGCTGGTCAGGTGCCGTAGAGCCGGTCGCCGAAATCGCCGAGGCCGGGGAGGATGTATTTCTTGGCGTTCAACTCGCGGTCCAGCGCGGCGGTGAAAACCGGCAGCCGGGGGTCGTGCCTTGCCACCTCGGCCACGCCCTCGGGCGAGCTGACAATGGTGATCAGCGTGATGTCCGTGCCGCCCTGGGCGCGCACGACCTCGATCGCCTGCACCGCGGAGCCGCCGGTCGCTAGCATCGGGTCCACCAGCAGCACCCGGCGGCCCGCGAGCGGAGGCAGCTTGCAGTAGTAACTCCGGGCGACCGCCGTGGCATGGTCCCGCTCCAGCCCGATGTAGCCCACGCTCACGTCGGGAAAGAGATCCAGCAGCGGCTGCACCATGCCGAGGCCGGCGCGCAGGATGGGGACGACCACCAGCGGCTGGGCGGTCAACACCCTCCCGGTCATCGGCTCCAGCGGGGTCTCGATGGATTTTTCCTCGGTGGGAAGGCTCCGGGTCGCCTCGATGGCGAGGAGCAGGCTGATCTGGTAGCAGAGCGTGCGGAAGGTGGCCGGCTTGGTGGTCTTGTCGCGCAGGTGGGTGATGACGTGCGCCGCGAGCGGGTGGTCGAGGACGTGGAGCATGGCCGCAGCCTGAACCCGCCGGCCGGGGTTTGGCAAACCCGCGCCGCCCGCCGCCTCAGGGGATTAACTGCAGGGTGTGCTTCGCCGGCCCGGGCAGCAGGGGCGTGGGCTCGCCCTGGACCCAGGCGGCATGGCCGGCCCGGTAGAAGGGCGAAAGCGGATGGCCGCTCTGGCCGCCGGACATGTGCAGCAGGCCCTCGCTTTCCCGGCCGGGTGAAACC
>SESF01022112.1_pt1 | contig 14214 bp, 13 predicted proteins | sample 3171521 | NCBI WGS metagenome assembly SESF01 (sample SAMN10866945, study PRJNA518727) | freshwater metagenome | biome: subpolar coniferous forest; feature: holomictic lake; material: water; isolation source: holomictic Lake 227, 6 m and 8 m depth | place: Canada: near Kenora, Ontario | collected...
CTGACGACACTTGTTTCGATGCAATAGATTTTCATTGTTTTTCCTTGTATTTTTGGGCGCAAGAAAAATGAAGTCGCGTCTAGATCAAAATGATCGTTCTTGGCGAGGGGAGATACCAAGAGGCTTGCGACTTCATTTCCTGTACGTTTTATTCCTTAGGCATTTCGGATGGTTTCCACACGTATTTTGTAAAATCCTTGATTCGAGCAGTTGAGTCAATCCAAGTATCCATTGTTGGAACTCGGACTTGTTCAAATCCGTCATATTCTTGGATTCTATACGTGGTTCCAAGGATTACGGCACATTGCATAGCAGTGCCAAATTCTTCGCCAAGTTGGTCGAAGGCTTCAATGAGTTTTGGATGATGACGTGGCATATAACAAAGGGACATCTGAAGATCCCATTTTTCAATCTCAAAATTTTCAGCAACAGCGTTGTGGATAAACCACTTGTACGCTGCGTCTGAAATATTGAATCCGCCGTAATCGGCGTGGTATATGACGCGCGTAACGACTAAATTATCAGCCCACCGTTGAATGATCTGGCTTTCGGACAAGCCGTCAGGAACTGAAATTTGCTGCAAGACCATATTTGGAATCTTGCTGAACATGGGAAACAGTTGTTGCGCGGCAGGGTATTTATACCCCAGAACAGACTGAAGATCCTTGAGTTGCCGCGTAAAAGAAAACGCGGCATTGACAAAAAACAAAATACTATTCACGATTTACCTTTTGAGTGGCAGTTTTAAAGATCTGCCAACTTTTAACCTCAGAAGTTTTCGTACGTCTTCTTGAGGTACTCGACGTTTTCAGACAACATTGCTACTTGACGCCGAAGCCTGTCAGTTTCTTGAACTTGACCTGAAAGATCTTTCGCCAATCCACGGATTACCTGATGGCAGTCCGCAACGTCGTTTGGATACCATTGCTGGTCTCCAATCGACAAAATTGGTTCAGGTGCAGGGAGCAATTCCGCGGGATTCACGTTTTCCACAGGATCTACCTCGTAGGTCATTATCCTACTCCTTTCAATGTTCGCCCGTCATTGTTTCCAATGCAGGCGTCTGTTTTAAAAAAATTCCTTTCGGCGCGAAATAGAAAGACAAGGTGCGCTCGGTGGGGATCGAACCCACAACCAACGGATTAAAAGTCCGTTGCTCTACCATTGAGCTACGAGCGCATAGGACTATTTGCAACTAGGACAGTTGCATTTAGCCCAGCCCTGCTCAATCCACGACGATGGGATCGTGCAGGTGTGACAAACCGGAATGTCCTTGCGGATCATGTCCGGATGTGCCTTTTTGACCTTGCGGTCACATTGTATGCACTTTTTCATGTTTCTCCTTTCGTAAAATGTTCCGATTTTGGCGAGATTCGGGAACTCAATCTTTCTCAGATTTGTACTGGAATTTGATTGTACAGACGATTCAACGACGTGGTGAATCTTGGATCAGTCTGCAACCATGAGTTGGCTCGCAAGTACTGATCGATCTTTTCAATAATTTCAAACACATGACTAACATCACGTTTTGGATCTTCAACCAAAGCGTATACCTCCTGCTGCGCTTTAAGAAGCAACAGTTGGTATCCTATCGCGATTAAACGATGTTCCATCATTGCACTTTCTTGAGTTTTTTGGAGCATTCCAAGCACAAATGCTCAATCGTTTTTGGCGCAACAATAAAAATCTTAATGTCGCCAATAAACCCACACCTATAGCAATACTTCATGATGAAAACAGTATGACGAAATACGCAATGCCATAGCCAACATATTTGCCAACATGCTGAATGACCAAATCGGCAATCACGAACGCCATGATTGCAATCGACCATTCAACACTATCCCATTCGGTAATGTTTTTCATAAACATTTCCTTTTATGTTATCAGATATGAAGTGTGCCGGATATTTTACGTCGATCCGGTAACGACGGTAGGACTAGAACCCTGGGTCTTGGTCTGCAAGTTTGACAACTCGCTCGTCCCAGTCCATTGCGAGCCTGTCGAGCATGGCCTGATCATCTCTAGCCAAGAGCTCGATGAGTGCGTGAACGATTTGCCGGGTACTGATCAACTTGATGTTCGTGATAAGATCGATAGTTGCCGACTCTGCAAGCGCCCCTGAGTCTTCGAACAACCTGAAAACCAAGCTGCGTTGTGCAGCATCAAGGTTTTGGAAGTCGATGGAATCGATGTGCATGGTTGTGCTGAACCGGCTGGTGAACACGCCCTTGTCGATGTAATGGGACTTGATGAGATGCATGGACGGAATGACGTTGATGTGCAAACGCGGCGTAGCCATTGGCTTTTTTCCTTGGTTTATGTGATGAGTTTTATAGGTTAACTCTCAACCTATACTTCATAACTCTCTTAAAGAGATGTTGAATGAAGTCTTGAACGCTTTGAGCGTCCGAAAATGCCGGGAAAACGTCGTGGTTCAGACGTTTTATGCCGACATTATCTCTAAAGTTATGTGTAACAATAACTTTAGGAAAGAAAATCGATTTTGGCTAATCGAGAACCTCTCACATCCAGTCATTTTTAGTATGCTGGATTGACATCATTTTGTCGCGAATGATGCCTGTGGCAGACCCTATCGTCTCCACGACTCCGACTTGTTACAGGCGTCAGCGTACTGCTGAGCCTCTTCCATGGTCGGGAAGTCTACGGGACGTTCAAGGATTATACGGCGTTTATGGCCGTTACCCATGTACGTTTCCAAGACTGGTCGTGAATCCGAAAGCCCTGCTGGAATAGAAAAGGTATATTCCTTACCTTTGTCTATCCAGCGACCGTCCGTGTACTCAGACGGATCCACCACTTCGTAGTGGATGATATAGACTTTCACCATCTTTGGTTTCTCCTTTCTTTCCCAGGCTGACTTTGAATAGGCAATCCTTGCGACCGGAAAGCCTGCCAACCTGAAAACATTTCGACAACTGACATCAATCTTGGCGTACCAATGCTGAGGTCAAGTGTCCAATGATTGGACAGGGTGAGATGCTGCTTGTTTGATTACCGTCCAACCTGACAACCCTTGATCCTGATCCTCGCGGCCTCAGGGAGTTGAAAGGTCTCGCGGAGGCAGTCTGTCAGACCTGAGTTCATCATGTTATTCTTTATTCCCATACCTCGCGGCCTTGGGAGAATGACATTCTGAGTTCTCACGTCCTAGCAGCCTTCTGCCATGCGATGAGTGCCGGATATTTTACGTCAGTCCGGCAATGACGGGATGCTACTTGAACAGATCGGCGAGGTTTTGCAATGCGGCATTACTGCCGACATTCGCCGTGAAGACTTGCTCATACCGCCTCTGCCAGTGCTGGACGGCCCGGCGGAAATCCGGGGCATCCGCACGGGCTTTCGCCGCATTGGTGAAGTCAATGAGAATCGACTGGATTACTCCAGTCTGACTTGCAAGGATTGGACGCCACACGTATGTCGGCGAGAGTGGCTCTTTCACATCTCCAGCCGTCAAGCCGTTGTTTTGCAGTCTTGCATGAAGCAGTTCTGCAAGATTCTCTCCGATCAATCCGATCCCCATGAGGCGACGATCACTGAGCCCGATCAGGGTCTTGGACATATACGCCTCATGGGCGAATGCCTCGAACAGGCCTGCAGGATTCGTCACAATCTTCTGCCCTTCCGGACGGAAAGTACGTGACGTGCCGACGAGCAGTGCGTCCGTAGCCATGACCGCACTTTCGTACGTGGCGGATGTTGCAACGGAATCGACGACGATCACTGAGGCCATCAGTGCCTCGAAGTCGGAATCGGAGGAGTCTGCCGGTGTAGTAGTTCCCCGAGTTGCCATTGTCTTTTTTCCCTTGTTGTGGTGTTGTTGTTGTCGATCATGCTGGCTCGGGATTTATTGGCGGATCCTTGTTATGCATTTTATTCTCTATCCATTCACGCGACGACGATGACCAGTACTACTACTAGCCACTTACCATGAAAGCCGTTTGCGAGGGACGAGCAAACGAAAAAACACTAGAAACCATGGGAACCATGACACAGCGGAGACAGACGGGACTGACAATACTTGCAATGCTAACAACGTAGGGGGGTATGCGGCCCTATCTGCCTTGTAGGCCCTACACAAACCGGACTGAAACGATGCTGCTTGGTTGCCTAGGGGGGTATGCGGCCCTATCTGCCTTGTAGGCCCTATACAAACCGGACTGAAACGATGCTGCTTGGTTGCCTAGGGGGGTATGCGGCCCTATCTGCCTTGTAGGCCCTATACAAACCGGACTGAATGATGAAATGCCTATCAGCCTATCTGCCTATCGGCCTATCAGCCTATCGGCCTATCAGCCTAGGGCCGCATACCCCCCTACTCCCCCCTACCCCCTAGGGGGGAGTACCTTACCTCATACAAGGGGGGTATGCGGCCCTGCGGGGGCGGCGGCCGCCAGGCCGCCGCCGTGGGGCGTCCCGACCTTGGCAGGGCCGGGACGCTGAAACGTCAGGCGTTGTGGTTGCGGCTCAGCACGGAGAACTCCGCGCTGTTGGTGACTGCCGAGTAGAACTCGAACAGTGCGGTGATGGCGCGGCGGTCGGCCGCGTTGTACTCATCGCTGCCCCTTGGCAGCGCATCGCGCTCCCTCCGGGCGAGTACAACGGTGCGGTCGAGGCTGTTCATCAGGTTGATGAGACGGCGCACCGTCTCAGAGTTCTCGTTCATTTCGATCCTTTCGATGAACGATGACCGGTTTTGGGATGGGTTGACCGGGAACCCAGAGCGATATGGAGTGCGTCCCGACCTTGGCAGGGCCGGGACGCTGAGATGCTAGAACAGCGAGATGAAGTCATCCATGGCAACGTCGGCCACAGATGCAACAGGATCGCCTAAGACATGCTCAACAACGCTCACGAAGTCGTTGAGTGTGAGCAAGTTCTGGGTCTTTTCGCGTGAAGGCGCGGTCTTGACGCTTTCCCGCGCGGCGTCACGCATGCGATACACCACCTTGGCGTACGCACCCGCTTGCTCTTTGGCGAAAGGCATCATCACGAACCCGAAACCGGGCTCGCGCGTCTCGGGAGACATTCCGTTCGGTCGGGCAGTGTGACCGAAGTTTCCCTGAAGACGGCTCAGGAGTGCCCAACCAACGATGCCGATGTTGTCGCTCCTGACGCTGATCGTCTCGGTGCCGTCTTCGTCGACGGTCACTGAGAAGACAAGGCTCACAAGGACGCTGTTCAACACAACCGCTCCTTGCGGCTGGTCGACCGGAATGCCCACCTTGGGCGACCGGGTGTGCGTCTCACTGCGCAGCGACACTACCGCTTCGATTGCAGCCGAGACGCTACTCTCGTCTGCACCGAGGCGCGTCATCGCCCCGGATAGTACATTGGTGTTCATTTCTGAACCCCCCTCTGGCGCATGCAAGACCTGTGTCCTGACTCATGCCCAACAACATCAGTCGGTTGCGAGGGACGAGCAACCGAAAAAACACTAGAAACCGGGGGAACCCCGACACAGCCTACACAAACGGGACTGAGAGATACGTAGGGGGGTATGCGGCCCTATACAATCGGGACTGCGCGATAGGTAGGGGGGTATGCGGCCCTATACATACCGGACTCGTACGAGGTAACCTATCCACTGCAACGGGGGGCCGCATACCCCCCTGGGTGTGGCGGCCTGCCATGCCGGTACCCCCTACCCCGGCCCCCCTCGACACGTTGGGCCTCATGAGCCATGGGCATGCCTCATGTGACTCGACCACCTTGGCCACGGGTGCACCCCTCTTCAGGTTCCAGACGGGAGCCTCGCCCCCCGGGTTACGGTGGGGTTAAGGACTACCTATGGTCGGGTTAGGGACAGGTTAGGGCGATGATAGATAAGCCCCGTTTTCCACAAAACCTTACCCGCCCCCTCCCGCCTCTCCCTATGGGATGAATTCCCGAAAAATTTTCCAGAAAAAAATTTCCAAAAAAAAATCTGGAAAGAAAACCGCGTTGTGGGGGGGGTATGGTAGACTTGTGGCATGGTCAGGGAAGTAGTGCAGCTGCATAATCACAGTGAATATTCGATTCTCGATGGTCGGACGCGGATAGCGGAGCTGGTTGGGGCGGCGAAGGGGATGGGGCAGGCGGCTGTGGCGTTGACGGATCATGGAAATCTCCATGGGATGATGGAATTCTATCGGAAAGCACGATCCGAGGGGATCAAACCGATCCTGGGGGTGGAATTGTATGTGACGGAGGGTCCGATGGGGCGGAAGGACGCCAAATTGGACAAGGCGGGGTCCAGTTTCCACCTGACGGTGTTGGCGAAGGATGAAATTGGGTACGCGAATGTGTTGAAACTGGTCAGCAGGGCCCATATGGACGGATTTTACTACAAACCGCGGGTGGATTTCGCCTGTTTGGAGCAACATGCGGCTGGATTGGTGGTTTTGTCGGGATGTTTGGGCTCCCAGGTGTCCCAGAGGGTCAAAAACGGCGATTTTTCGGGTGCGGAGGCCATTATTGGGCAATATCGGGATGTTTTCGGGGCAGAAAACTACCTTTTGGAGGTCCACAACCATGGAATGGAGGAGCAAAAGAGGGTAAACGAGTGGCTTTTGGAGGCTGGGAAGCGGTTTGGACTGCATGTGGTGGCGGCGTGTGACAGTCATTATGCCAGAGCTGCGGATGCGAGATCGCATGATATCCTGCTGGCCATCCAGACTGGGTCGCAGATGGATGATCCGAAGCGGTTCCGGATCGAGCCCTACGGGCAATATTACTTGAAAAGCGCGGATGAGATGTACGAGGCGTTCTCCGGGGCGGAGTGGGTGGTGGCGAACACCGTGGGTGTGGCGGAGATGTGCAATGTGGAGTTGGATCATTCGAAGGTGCAATTGCCTGAGTTCGAGATTCCGGGTGGGATGACCAGTGAGGCATGGTTGCAGCGGAAGGTGGTTGCCGGATTGAAAGCGCGATTTGGGCAACCGAGTGATGAGGTGATTGACCGGGCGAAGCTGGAGCTTGGGATCATCAATGAGACCGGGTATGCGCGGTACTTCCTGATCGTGGAGGATTACGTGCGGCATGCGCGGGAGAATGGCGTGATGGCGGTGCCACGGGGATCGGTGGCGGGATCGTTGTGCATGTATGCGTTGGGAATCTGCGACATTGATCCGGTGAAGTACGACATCATGTTCGAGCGGTTCCTGCATGCGCAGCGGAAAGGGATGCCGGATGTGGACATGGATTTTGCTGATGATCGTCGGGACGATGTCATTGCATATGTACGAAACAAATACGGGCCGGAGCGGGTTGCCCATATCGGGACCTTTCAGACATTGGGGGCCCGGGCGTCAGTCAAGGACGTGGCGCGGGTTCTCGGGATGGATTACTCGGAAACGAACAAGCTGACGCGGAGCCTGCCTCCCGGCCTGACCCTCGCGGAGGCGATGGAGACGCAGGAGATGAAGAAGGCGGTGGAGGATGGGTATGGGGAGGTACTTGGCTTGGCGATGGAGCTTGAGGGATTGGTGCGGGGATTCGGGACGCATGCGGCGGGGATGCTGATCACGGCCCGGGAGCTGACCGATGTGGTGCCGATCCAGTCCGGAGGCAAGACGGCGGTGACGCAGTGGGACAACAATAACACCAGTCAGGTGATCGAGTCGATTGGCCTGTCGAAATTCGATTTCCTTGGGCTGGCGAACCTGACGGTGATCCGGGAGGCATGCCGGATGATCCGGGAGCGGCACGGGGTGGATCTGTACGGGCAGAGTGGGGAGAAGCTCTATGCGGACTTGCCGGTGGAGTTTGACGAGCCGATGGCGCGACGCGCGTACGATCTCTTGGCGGCTGGGGAGACGACGGCGGTATTCCAGCTTGAGTCCCCCGGAATGCGCCGGGCGTTGCGGATGGTGAAGCCGACGCGGATCACGGACCTCCCGGCCATTGTGGCGTTGTACCGTCCGGGGCCGATGGAGAACATCCCGGTGTTTGCGCAGGCGAAGCAGAATCCCGACATGGTGCCGTTCTATCATGATGATGTGACGCCGCTTCTGGCGGAGACCTACGGGATCGTGACGTATCAGGATCAGGTCTTGTTGATTGCGCGGAAACTCGCAGGATTCAGTTGGGGGGAAGTCGATGTGTTGCGCAAGGGCATGGGGAAGAAGCAGGCGTCGGTGATTGACGAGCAGCGGAGCAAGTTCCTTGCCGGGTGCGTGACACGTGGGTATGAGGAAGAGCTTGCGCAGGAGATCTGGGAAACGATGGCCCCGTTTGCCGGGTACGGATTCAACAAGGCGCATGCGTATTGCTATGGGTATGTCGCCTATATCACGGCATTCCTGAAGGCGAACTTCACCATTGAATACCTGTGTGCGGTGCTGACGCAGGAAGCGGGAAACAAGGAAAAGACTATCGAGGCAGTGGCGGAATGCAAGCGCATGGGTGTGGAGGTGAGTGTCCCGGATATCCATGCCAGCATGGCGGAATGCAGCATTGATGGGGAACGGATCCTTCTGGGCCTGTCCTCGGTTGGTGGGCTTGGGGGAGCCGGGGTGCGCGAGATCCTTGGCAAGCGCCCGTTCAAGGATTACCGGCATTTCCTCAAGACGACATCGGTGAGTGCGCGTGGTGTCACGGGACTGGTCAAGTCGGGGGCGATGGAGCGGTGGGGTGATGGCAACCTCCTTCTGGCAATCCTGCCGGATGAGAATCGCGAACAGACGGTGTGGGACCAGATCGAGTTGTTCCCCGGCGAATACCGCCGCATGCCGAGCGCCCCCGCTGTGACGAAGGAGCAGCGGCTGGAATGGGAGAAGGAGATCCTCGGCGTCTATGTCTCCGGGCATCCACTCGATGCCGTGGCAAGCGTCCTGTCCCGGCTGACGCGAACCACCGATGTGCAGGATGGGGAACGGTCACTGGTCGGGGGGATGCTGTCAAAGAAGCGCATGCATGTGCAGAAGAACGGCAAGAGCATGGTGTTCTTTGCTATCGAGGACATGTACGGATCACTCCCTTGTGTGATGTTCTCGCATTCCTATGCAAAACACGCGGACCTGATCGAGGATGGTACACTTATGGTGGCGCATGGCGAGGTCCGGTTCAGGGATGAGATGCCCAGTTTCATCGTGGAGCAGGTCCGCCCCATTGGAGGCAAGAGTGAAATACCAAAACCGTCCCTTCAGCGTACACCGGCCCGATAGCTATTTCGTCGAGCTCACCATTGATGAGTGGGCGGAATCCGCGCACATGGCGGTGAACCGTCAGGTTGCTTCGGAACGCGCGAGCCTGCGGCATACCTATGATTCCTCGCGTGACATGTTCCGTGAGATCACGTCCATGCATGCGGAACGCGCGTTCAGTGTCTTCACCGGAATGGTGTGGCACCAAATCGAGCGCGATACGAAGGATGAGATTGTCAATGTGCATGGCCCGGATGTCGGGGAGTATCAGGTGCGCCAGGCTCCGGGCGGCAAGAACAAAAGCCTGATCGTGCGCGATGGGGATCGCCCGGATGATGTCTTCGTCCTTGTCCTCGGCTGGCATCGCCTGTATGAGATCACCGGATGGATGACTGGCGCCGAAGCCCGTCAATCCCGCTACCGCATGGCGCCCGATCCGTCCCGCCCACCGTGCTGGATGGTTCCGCCCGAAGCCTTGCATCCCATTTCCGAAAAGATCGCGAACCCCAGGGACCGGTTCTGTGGCAGCGTCGCCATCGTGCGTGGCGCATGGAAGGAGAAGTATGGAAACGTATCAAAGGCTGGCTAGCTCCATTCTCGAATTCGGCGAGTTCCGGCATGACCGTACCGGCGTCGGTACCTATTCGTTGTTCGCGCCAGCGGAATTGCGCTACTCCTTCAAGGACGGATTCCCCATCGTCACGACCAAGCGCGTGGCGTGGCGGTTCGTGGTGGCCGAACTGTTGTGGTTCCTGCGCGGGGAGACGAACATCCGCTCGTTGCAGCTGCAAGGCGTGGACATCTGGGATGAATGGGCGGACGATGATGGTGAACTCGGACCCGTCTACGGCAAGCAATGGCGGAGATGGGAGAACAATCATGACGGAACCATTGACCAGATCGAACAGGTCATCCGGAATATCAAGGCTGATCCGCAAAGCCGCAGGCATGTGGTCAGCGCGTGGAATGTTGCGCAGCTCCATGAAATGGCACTTCCTCCGTGCCATCTTCTTTTTCAATTCCATGTCTCGCAGTCTCGGTTTCTGAGCATCAAGGTCATCCAGCGCAGTGCGGATGTCTTCCTTGGCTTGCCTTTCAATATCTCTTCCTATGCATTGTTGCTTGCAATTGTTGCAAAGCTGTGCGATCTCGAACCTGATTCTGTTATCATGTCACTAGGTGATGCACATGTGTACCAGAATCACGTGTTGCAGATGAGGGAACAATTGTCGAGGATTCCACGGAAACGTCCTGCACTTGTCCTTCCGGAGTTCCATTCATTGGATCAGGTGTCTTTGCTGGATCCAAAGGATTTTGTGTTGAAGGAGTACGATCCATGGCCGAGTCTCAAGGCAAAGATCGCCGTGTAGCATGGTTCGAGAACTCCGTGCATCCGGCGCTACGGAAAAGTGAAGAGAATCAGCCCCTGACACAAGAGGATATGGCTAGCCTCTCACGTGAGGAATCACGAAGCAGGTCAAGACAGCCAGAATATGACAAAGACAGACCGGGAAGAATCTGCGAACCCGCAGGGGCAGCTTATTTTTTTTCGCCGGATCCTGAAGTTAACCGACGCGTGAAAGTGGCAAGTACTCTTGACTTGCTGCACAGTCTTTTTGACTACCAAGATCCAACCGATTCTGTTGATCATGAAGATTCATCCATGCGATCATATGCAAAGTTTCTTTTGCATCATGCGCGACGAAATACCGCCGCGCATCCCATTGATGACTCCTACCTAAAATCCGTCAGAGATATTCTTGGGCAAGAGTCGCATGATTCCGAAAAAGCGGAACTGGACGGCTTGCCCGACAAAGAAGGAATCGAGAAACATAATCAGGAAATGATGGACACATATGTTGAAAAACCGGCACATGCTGCAACAAAAAGAGCCCTTGCTGCTGGATACAGCCCTCATCAATCGGATGCCTTTGGCTCTTGGCCACGGAAAGGAGTGATGGCTCGTCCTTTCTCCACGTACACACCGGGAACTGGTGATGGGCCCGACCGCCGGTACACGTTTTTTCCTTCCACTCACGAGGATTTTGTCAACGCAGGAGCTGAGCCGCCACCGGGAATTGGTCACGATTCAACACCAACGGATGATACTGAGTTCTTTTCCAAGATCACGAAAAAGAGCTGGTTCGAGAACTCCGTGCATCCGGCGTTGCGGCAAGAAGAATTTGAAAAAGGGATCTTCGACTCCATCAGGTCGTGGGTCGGTGGAAAACCCGCGGCTCCTGCGACTCCACAACCTGCGGCTCCTACGACTCCAAAACTCCCAGGTGTTACGGCTCCAACACCTGCGGGACCCGCAAAAGTCACGGCTCCAACACCCGCGGGACTTGCGGCTCCAAAACTCCCAGGTGTCACGGCTCCACAACCCGCGGGTGTTAGACCCCCAATTCCTTCGGACTTGCTGTCGCTTCCCAAGCCTCCCAAGCCAGCCGAGGTATCAGTACCCCCCACGGGCGAAACCCTGCCGCCACTCAACTTCAATCATGCATCATATGCAAGTCGGCAGGATTCAGAGCATCAGGGCGAAAAAGTAAACACGGACAAACCTGCCTGGTCGGCACGAGTGCAGACACCGTATGAAAAAAAAGTTGCGGATAGACAAGCGGAGAATAAAGCTAAGCGCGACGCTGCGGAAGCAGATCTTGCAGATAAAATAGCAGGGGCAAAACAAAGAGACCGCGATAAAGAGAATGCCCGGCGAAAGAGCGTGGGAAGGCCTTCCGTTGAACAAGAAGAAGCAGACAAAATAGAAAAAGAACGACGCGCTGCATTACGCGCTGTGCCAACGCCGCGAAGCGTGACAAGACCTGTGCTTGGTGATTCTGTTGAGCGACAGGCACAACTCAAGGATGATGGATCGCATCGAGCTGGCTTGGAATTGCTTGGAGATGTTCGGGACGAGTTTGCTCCGGACAAGCTCGGCTCATCCACGACGGTGCAACAGTGGGCGGAATCCCCGCAAGAAGATGAAGGCGTCAAGAAACGGGTTCTTTCACTACATGATCGTCTTGCCCTGATGCATCGGTATTCCGGTGTTGATCGTGAAATTGATAGAGACGAACTGGGTTCGCTATTCGGAATGGCGCGAAAGGCCGGGATGCTCCCGGACGGATCACCCAGTACCGCCGGATATGAACCGACAACACGCACCCCTACGGCATGGCAAAGCGGCACGGGTGAGATCATTCATCATGGATCGCCCAGGAATTTTGTGGGAAGCCAAGTTGATCCGGCGCGAATAGGAAGTGGTAGCGATGCCGGTTTTGGACTATACGGCGTTTCAGGGTCATTGAACAGACCGGCGAGCCAGTATGCGCACCAAGGAAATGGGAGGACGGCTCGCGGCGTTACAGCCGGAGAAGACACCACACCGACAGTGCACTCGTATGAAATCCCGAAAGACATGAAGGTGGCAAGACTCGATCAGCCACTGGTGCTTGACGATGATCAGTTGGGCCGGGTCTGTGCGTATTTGAATGATATCGCAAAATTGCACGGTCAAGGTCAAAACCAAATAGATGGTAATGGCAACCCACTACCCCCCTTTACCGTACCCGGATTGAGAACGTATGAAAAGCTGATTCCCGCTAGTGAAGATCAGAGAGGATACAAATCTGCCAGCAATGTGCTTGCTGATCTTGCTTCACGAGCTATTGGGCGCTTTGATCCTTTCGACAGGAAATCAAGCCATGTGTTGGATAATATCAAGTCCAATATCATGCAAGTTGCAGGTTTTGATGCAAGCAAGGACAGACAGTCTCAAGACAAGGGCGGTGAGGTTCATGGCATCCATGCTGCGGGAGTTCACAAACTTATTCACCTTCAATCTGAAGTTGCAGATAATGATACTCATGAGGAAGTAAACGGAGATCCATTCGTGCGACGGCCAAAGCAAGGCATCACTCCGGAGATACAGTTTCCCGAAACACACGCATTGATGGAAAGGGCAAGACTGGGAAGACGCGATTGGGGTACGGAGCAGACAGACGACCTTATTGATACTCTTGCGTCTTCTTTCCCGCAATTGGCAACTCCTGGCTTGCAACACAATCCTCACGAAGGAAATTCCGTCGTTGAGCACACGAGGGATGGATTGTCTGCCATGAACACTGGCAAGGGCGCCCCTGAAATTGGTACACCCGAAGGTGCACTATACGGCATGAGTAATCCTGACGATAGAAGAATCGCACGTATTGCATACCTGTTCCATGATGTTGGAAAATCGAGCGACAGTGAGGATCCAAATGCGCAGAGAGCTGCCGCGCGAGCAAGCGATGGCGCAAGCCCAGGTGAGCATCATCAGGATAAATCATGGGATCTGCTCATGGCGCATCCGGACAAACCTCTTGAACAGTTTGGATTGAGCGATGAGGAAACAGGATTGGTGCAGAAACTGATAAGCCAGCATCACGCATTTGGTGATGTTGTCCGGGCAGCCTGTTCCGCAAGAAGCTCTCCGGACGACCCTGGGCGCCAAGCAAAGCTTGCCCAAGCAAAAGAACAATTCGGGGAGATTGCGGGAAACAAGCGTACGGCCCGGTTGCTGGCAAGCATGTGGCAAGCCGACGTGCAAGGAATACCGCAGTATAGAAACAACCCGGGTGGATTGCTGCGTGGATTTGAAGAAGGTGTGTCATTTGGCGACGTACGGAGACAATTGCTCAGCGAAATGTACGTAGATCATGAAGGAGATCATCATCCCGAAAATTGGCAGGATGATGTTGTCAATGCTTCGGCAGCAGTCAAGTCATTTACAAGAAGAAGAAAGGGCATGTTGATGAAATCAGGAAAGGACCGCATTACCGCGCAAGTCCGGAAAGAGGAAGAGCGGCAAAGAAAGAAGATCCACAAGGAAGAGAAAGCCGAGAAGCGTGGTGTCGAACACGAGGAAGATCATGGCATCAGTGCGCACGAAGACAAGGTCATGAAACTGATTGCACAAATGGGCAAGGCTATCAGGTCTCCTGGCAATCCATATTCAAAACGAACCAGCCGCGCGGAGAATCGTGTAACGTTTGGCATGCTTGGCCAAGGGTCACGTCCCAAGACT
>SESF01003278.1_pt1 | contig 14212 bp, 5 predicted proteins | sample 3171521 | NCBI WGS metagenome assembly SESF01 (sample SAMN10866945, study PRJNA518727) | freshwater metagenome | biome: subpolar coniferous forest; feature: holomictic lake; material: water; isolation source: holomictic Lake 227, 6 m and 8 m depth | place: Canada: near Kenora, Ontario | collected...
GCTACTGGTTATATTCGTTGTTCCGGTACCTTGAGATTTTATTCCTGCGCTTGCTCCTGATGCCGTTGATGTACATGAATTTGATTCAAAAAAACAATTGCTAATTGAATAAGTTCCACCTGAGCTGCCATTATTTACATAAATACTTGCTGCGTTCAGCGACCCTGAAATTGAGTTATTATAGAAATAACAATTCGTACAGGAAGCGTTTTTTGAAGCAGTAGTAGTATAGTATGATAGTGCACCTGCAGTATTGGCAGTGAATTTACAATTCTGAACAAACATTCCTCCTCTTGTTGCAATTGCAGCAATAGTTACGCCACCAGTAAAAGTTATTCCATCTAAAGTGTTGTTTCTGTCTCCACCTGCAGTAATAACTCCTGTAGTACTGGTGTTCGAATTAACTATCGTTTCATTGGTAAAATCCCATACGTTTGTTCCTTTTATTCTATCTAAAACTGATGTTTCATTGCCTGCAAATCCGCCATAAATATATGCCGGTACAGCCGAGCCTGTTCCAGTTAAGACAGTCCAAGCAATAGCCACATTGTACGTTCCTTTTGCAATCCAAACCTGATCAGAAGTTACAAATGAAGTTCCTGCATTTCCACCTATAAGATATGTAGGTGTTGGGGCATTTCTATCATTCAACCATTGTGTTAATGAAACAGCAGTAGTTCCATTAGTGCCTGAATTGGATAAATCAACAACGCAAACAGTATAACCCGTAACTACTGAAGTAGTCCAAGCACTACTATTATTTCCGACTAAATAAAGGTTTGCAGCATTGAGAGAAACCCCTACTGTTAAAATAGAACAAAATAAAAATGCAATAATTCTTTTCATAATATAATCTTTTAAATGTTAATTTATATATTGTTTGTTTTCATTGTGCAAATATATACAACAATTGAAAAATACAGGTCATAAAATAGTGCGTAAATGTCCTATTTTTGTACGGGCCATGAATTTAAATTAAACCAAGAAGAATTGAAGTTATAAGTTTCGTATGCTCTTGTTTGAATCGTTTCTTCGAAGGTTTATTGTTATCTTATAAACTGAAAAAACTTAAAGTATCCCTGATTGAACAGAGTTTTTGCTTTTTGTCAACTTTCAACAAATATTAAACGGATCGTTTTTAAAGAATTCAGGAGTATTCAGTTTTGCTTCTCCCGGTGCCGGAGGGGGTGTGGATTCCAATTGCAGGGAAATCTCATTATCGAGCACTACCCGCTCAACCTGGGGAGCGATATAGAATTGTTTTTCTTGTTTTGCCATAGTATGATCTGATTTAATGGTTTTTAAATTCAGTGCTAAGCCGCCAAATCACCGGAATTTCTATTCCTGCGACTTAGCGACCCGGCCTGATATATTATTTAATAATTACTTTAGTTTTTGCTGTTTTCCCTACGCTTTTTAAAACAATCGTATACACTCCCGGCACAAGTCGTGTATCAAATACTTTGATAGTTGAACTCAGGTTTTGGGCAGCAACCCGTTGACCAATGGCATTGTAAACGGCTACGGAAGTTTCAGCGTTTGGCGTTCCATTCAGCATAATCTGACCATTGGCGTTGGTCGAAAACCAGAAACTTCCGCTATCGGCAGGGTTTATTCCGGTAATTATCGAAGGCGCTTTGAAAATCAGTGCAAAACGGCTTGTATTATTCGTGCTTACTCCAGAGCTAAATATATAGCTACTGCCATCGCTTAGGTCGGCAATTATCGGATTGTTACTATCCTGATAGTCTTTAAATATAAGCTTTGTTCCTGATGGGAAATTTGATAGTTGTGAAGCCTTTATACAAAAGTTTGTACCTGCCTGACCTGTTGTGAAACCAAGTGGAATTTCAGTATCGTAAGGTATAGCATTCATTCCGTTAATAACTAAACTTTCGTTAGCTACTGTTGTATAGATTTCAGGAATAGCTGAGTTTGCATTACTCATTTTTTGTGAATCGTATGCATCCAATCCATTCGAAGCATTGGAGTTGAACAATACAATGGCTTCATCAGAATTCACTCCATTCGATACCTGCAAATACAGAACTGATTGATTTGCATTATTAACCGCCTTTGTCCTGAATTTATTGCTCGATACATCGTTGTGAGAACGCATGGCATTAGTAAGTGCCAATGTTCCTGAAGTACCGGATGATACCTTAACCCAAAAAGCCTGCATAGGCGGAATATATCGGGTTATTACGGTGGCATTATTTGTCCCAACACCTGAACTGGCATTATAAGTATCAAATTCGTAAACGCTTCCGTTTTTAGTGCGATACCAAAAACTCGCATCAACATTTGTTGCTGCTGCACTAACGGCTACCCAATCGAGATAAGATGGATAAGGATTTCCAACCAGATTATAACCTGCATAAGCTTTTGTAGAAGTAAGTGTTAATGCCGGAACGCCATTCAATCCGGTTGTTATAGTACCGGTATTTAATGTTCCTCCGCTAAATGAATAGGTAGCAGTACCCGAAGCCAAATTGGCAATATATCCCTGACCTATATTGAGGGCATCTCCGGTAGAAGTACCATTTCCTGTTGTCATGGTGGTCCAGGCATTATTCGTTTCATCACGACTGTAGAAAGTATAACCTGTTTGTGCTTTGGCTACGCTTATGGGTGACGAAATATACCAGTTACGGGCAGAAGTTAGCGTTTGATTAACGGTAGTTGTAGTTACAGCTGTAGTTGTTCCATCATTATCAATATACGTTCCGGTACCGCTATTTGTACCATCGCTATTAATAGTCATTGCTGAGGCTGTTAGTGAGCTGCTGTTTGTTACCTGTCCTCCGGGAGCTATCGTCAGACTATTTACGCTTGTTGTCGCATCTATAGTCAATAATGCTCCACTTCCTACCACTACATCACTTCCCGATGTCAAAGCCAATGGACCGACTGAAGTTGAACTTGTTACATTAACAATACCCGTATTAGGTGTTGCCGAATTGGTTGCGGCACTTGTGGCACTTGTTCCTGTACTGTTGGTGGCTGTAACTGTAAAGGAATAAGCTTTATTTGAAAGACCTGTTACTAATATCGGGCTTGTCGAACCGATACCGGTAATTCCATCCGGACTCGATGTAACCGTGTAACTTGTAATATTAGCACCGCCATTATTCGAAGGTGCAGAAAATGACACCCAAGCCTGACCATTTCCGGCTGTGGCTGTGCCTATAGTAGGGGCATAGGGTGCAGTTGTAGCTACCGTTCCATTATAAGCAGTATATGTAATATTATAATTACTGGCTGAAAATCCACCTGTTCCGGTTGCCAATGAAGGGCTAACAATATAAGCAACACCGGCAGCTGTAGTAGCTGAAAGTCCTGCTGCATCTGGAGTTAATGTAACTATGCTAATGGTTTCTCCTGAAACCTCAGCACCATTCGTTGTAAAGTTCGTTGCACTTGTTCCTGCTGTCAGTGCTGTACCGTAGGTTTTTAAAGGACCGGTGGCGGTAATGGTCAAAGATTTTTGAGCAACATTTAAGGTATAACTTGCATTTGCAGCACCATAAATTCCATTAGCAGCAATGCTAGCTGTAATAACCGATGACCCAGCTCCCACTATCGATACCTGACCGGAGTTGACATCAACTGTCGCCACAGCAGTATTACCACTTGCATAAGTTACAGCACCAGCCGAACCAGCAGTACTAGAAGCTGCATTTGTAAACACTGCATTCCCATAGGTTTTACTCACAGGAGTCGGTGTGGCAAAAGTAAGGACTGGATTTGATGAAACAGAACCTGAACTCGCCACATTTTGTACTGCCAAAGACAAGGTTGAAATTGTGGTGTTTTCGCTGGCAATTGTACCGGCAGCTAATCCGGCTTTCAACCGAATATAAATAGTAGTAGTGGCAAGAGTTCCGCTATTAGTCAATAAGATTGGATTTGTAGAAACAAACGATGCTCCAGTTCCAGTTGAAATCTGGCAATTAGTAGATGAACTTATAGCAATATTTGATAATAAATTCGTTCCACTAACTGTAAAAGACTGTTCAGATGAAGGACCATTTCCGTTTGTATAGCTAAAACCGCTTAATGTGGTGGGTGAAACGGTACAAGTAGTATTGGTAGATACAAAATTGGCCACCAACGTGCGAGCCGCTGACACCGTAAAAGTATATGAAGCAGTTGTAGTAACTTCTGTTCCACCCTCGGTCCAGTTCACAAATTTATAGCCATTATTGGGTGAGGCAACCACGTTGGCACTGCTGCCAACGGTATAAACGCCTCCACCTGTAACAACACAACCTGTTCCAACAGCAGAAGTGTTAACAGCTACCGTACTTGCAGCAGTTGTAGTAACGGAAAAATCATCCAACAACACGCCGGAATAATTGGTTTTTATGGTGCTGGCATCGTAAGTAGTGGTTAACCCAATACCTGCAAAAGCGGTTGTAAAATCAGCTGTGACATTGGCTGCTTTAAAAGTAGGAATATCGAAAGTAGCCGAATACTGTGTCCAGGTGGTACCTCCGGTCAAAGGGATAGCACACGAAAGGTTCGTTCCCGTTACATTGTCCCTTATAAATGCAGTAACAACAGAAGCGACATTGGCAGAAGTTGAATCCCTTTTGGCCCAAAAACTAACCGTATATTTTTGCGTATTGGTTAAACTTAGTTTTTGTATGGCAATGGCATTGGTCCAGGTATCATTACCTGTAATAGGAGTTCCTTTCTTAATTTTCAGATTTAAGCAATTTGTTCCTGAATGAGGATCGTAATTTGAAATTACTCCTGAAATATAGTTTGTACTTGGTGCTTTTTTTAACCACATGCCGGGAGTAACTGATATTGCACTTGATGTGGGACTGGCTATTTGAGTAGTTCCATCAGCTATACCTGCAACCCGACGCAATACATTTAAACTACTTTCTGAAACTGTATATCCACTTGCAGCATCTTCAAATCCTGCATTGATAATTGAAACCGTCACATTTTGAACCACATCCGCAGCCGCTTCGTTATATGCGTTGCCAGCTTGTTGGGCTGTAACCGTGGCTGTACCCGGACCAACAACGGTCAATGTACTGCCACTTACCGATACTACTGATGTATTACTGGATACATAAGTGATAGGAGCTGGATTGCTAATAGCACTTGAAGTAGCTGTTAATGTCAACTGGCTATCGCCTAATTTTAAACCACTTAAGTCTTGTGACCAAAGAGTTCGAGTACCTGTTGTTGTTAGGGTTTGTATTGCAGACCAGGCACTTGATACTGTTCCATTGGTTACCATTACACGGTAATAGTAAGTGGTAGCTGCAAAACAGCTTACTGCCTGACTAAGCGTAGAACTTGAAATGCTTGAAATATTGCTTGTACCCGATGACAGATCAGCAACCGTACCGTATTGAAGTGTATAAGTATAAGTGGCAGAAGGACCTTGCGAAGCAGTTGTCCAATTGGCTGTAAAACCTGTAGAAGTTACGGCACTTGCAGCTGTAGAAGTTGGAGCTGTAAAAATTGGTGTTGCAGCATTACTAGCCGTAGCTATACCATCGCCATTGGCATTAACAGCCTTGATTTGGATATTATAAGTCGTTCCGGTGGTTAAAGCAGTTGTTCCATCCGAAGACAAGGTTGAAATTATGATTGGACTAGTGCTTGTATTAGCTGAATAAAAACTAGTACCGCCATCAGTTGAGTATTTGTAGTTAGTTATGGTATATCCGCCATTACTACCTGCAGTAAAAGCTACAGAAAGCTGAGTGCTAGTTGGTGTAATGCCCGTAATAACCGGAGCAGTCAATCCTTCGTAAGCCCCAATTGCAGGAGTGGTGCCAAAAGTTCTGCCATCCTTATCGGTGGGTGCTATACCGGATGGTGAGGCGGGCAGAGCAATACCTTTGTTGACTAAATACGAACCTGGTAGTATTCGCCAAACACTTTGTTTAATGGTAGTAGAATCAGATAATGACAAAGAGCCCAAGGATGAACCTATTATTGTGGTTGGAGTTTTAAATATAGGTTGATTTGTTCCACTCACATTTGTACCTGATAAGCTAAAATCATTGTTTTTTATTGTTGTTGCATTTTCAGTGACTGTTTGACCACCATTTGTAAAGTTCTTACTGATTAACGTGCCTGAAGCAGTTGTGGTGGAGGTATTAAGGTTTGCTACGGTTGAAACACCATAAGTGTTATTCCACAATACATTATTAAGCACAATATTGGTAGTTGCAGCCCTATTTACAGTAGCAACACCCGAAATCGGTACATTTGTTGTTTTATTATTGGCAATGGTGCAATTAACGATGGAATCGTTTCCATCAACGGCATAAATATTAACTGTTGCACCAACATTTGATGTCGTTCCACCGGTACCATTATACACCATTTCGTTGTTATGAATCAAACAATTTCTAACTGATGGAAATGGTGATACAGATGGAACGATTCCTATTAGCATACTACGAACCAGATTTGCTGCAGTAGCGTTAACAGTAACCAAATTGTTTCGAACTGTACAATTTGAGAAGTTTGTATAATTAATGCTAATAAAAGGATAAGCTGCACCAGTAGTTGTAGTATTGTAGGTTACATTGTTTTTTTCAAACAAACAATTGGATACGGTTGTTGCTCCACCACTTGAAGTTTTAAAAAACATTTCAAAAGGCGCTGCTGTAGAACCACTTGGCGTGAAAGTAACCACAGAGTATTTCATGGAATTATTTTTAAAAATAGTACCAGCTATTAGGTTAATGGTACGCATATAAACAGTGGTCGTTGAAGAAGCATTTGTTCCCACATGAGTAATGGTAAAACCATCGAAAGTATAGCCAGAAGCACCAAATGTGAATGCTGTTACATTTCCAGTTCCACCTGAAGCAATTGAAGCGGTAGAATACAAAACTGTTTGATTCTGAAATTCCCAGGGTTCAATAATCCCATTCCCATCCTTATCAATAAGTGTACGGGTAGTGGATGTACCGGTATTCGATAAATCGCAGCTACCATAGTAATTGGCTGTGGTACTCGATGCAAATGCTGCAGCATAGCTGAGGGTTCCGCCTTTTACATAGATGTTATCGCCGGCAGTTAAAGTGCCGACATAAGCTGTATTTACTGCTCCGGCAAGCGTTTTTACAGCAAGTTCCCAGGTTGTACCTCTATTTGTAAGGACACCATCAGTTCCATTTGTTGGATCTACAAAGATATTTTTGGCATTTGCCATTGAGAAAAATACGGTGGCGCAGAGTGCCAGAATGGTAATTTTTTTCATAATATTCAAATTTGAATGTATTAAAACTCTACTCATTTAATAAGTAGATGGATTTGTAGGGTGCAAAAATAGGGATGGAAGTCTATTAACTGGGGATATAATAATTCAAATAATGCCTATTATTGTACAGAGGGGTTACAAATTGTATTAGGGGTTAATATAGCACTTTCTTAGTTGTAATATCAGTATCCGCCTGTATTGACACAAAATATACGCCGTGTTTACACCCTGTTAATGAAATATGTTGGGTATACCCTTCCATTACTCCTGATTTTATGAGGTTACCGGTAATTGTAAAAATTTCATAACGTGCATTCAACCGATTGCCTGAAAGTGTAAATCCATCCGAATTCGGTAATACTGTAATTTTTATCTCATTATTATCGTTCAGCGTGCTTATTGCGGTAATAAAAGGATTTACTGGCCACTGACCACTCAGCAGATAGTCTGCCCATACTTTTTTCGCCGATGGTATCCAGGCAGGTAAAGATCCTAACCTCAATGTCAACTGAGCTTCGTAAAGTGATTCGGGTGATACAGTAGTTCCATAGCTTTCGTAAAGTCCTAAAGTTGAGGTTACAAAGGTACTTTTACCCTGCCAGCCCACCACATTGGGATATACTATTTTTACAAAATTTCCGTAAGGAGGTTTCAAATGGTTTTCCCAGAAAGCAATATTGGAATAAGTGCCAATCTCCTTCGTATTCCAGTAGGTAAAGTCTTTTCCATGATTCGGACAAACCATCGCATCGCCCCCGTTTCCGATATATTTACAGTTACTAGCATCAATCAGGGTATAATATGGATAAGAAGCGTGGCTATCGGGACCGCTGCGTGTACCACCCCGATAGCGCCAAAGAACTGTAGCAGAGGTGGTAACAGAAGGTCCTGGTCCATGCCACTCTCCGGGAGAATTGGCTGCATCGTCTATGTAACCCATTAAAGTTCCGTAACTTCCACCATTTGCCTCCACCATAAAATGCCCGGGATTACCGTCGAAACGAATAAACAGAATGGAAGATGCATAACTTTCTGTTAATGCAATTCCGCAACTCATATCCGTAAAACGTAAGCGTCTTAAAAAGCCATTTTCTGCTTTATTCATCGCAATACCTGACCAACCGGAATCGTGAATGTAATTCTTGTGATGAACGAAAGTTTCATGGAAATTACCGTGAAACCAAAGATCTTCCACCCCTAAACCCTGAGTTAATGGTCTTGGAGTTACACTCCATGAGTATGAAGCCGTCATATTAATATTAACAGGCTCTACCAGTGAAATCACATTGCCGTTGATACTGGCAATTTTGTGTTTTTCATTAATCGTTATTCCATTGGTAATGGTGGTAGTCCACTCCGGATAAGGTGCCAGTCCGTTTAACAGTTCATCGTTGGCAGCAGGATTATTGCTCAACACAATTTCAATCAAATCGCCCGCTTTAAAGGTGGAAGCACTGACAACAGTTATTTGTCTATCACCACGTTTGGCATCCAGAGCAAGTTGGGTTTTAACAGGATGACTTTGATAATAGTAAAACTTAAACAAGGGTGGAGTACAATACATACAGGTTGTATCGGTAGGAACGAAATGGTTGTTAATAAACAATTCGGTTCCTCCTACCCCACTTCCACTGCCACGTAAAATGATATTTCCTTTGGGTATAAGGATTCCGGCTGTTCTGCCCACTTGCTCGTTCATCAAAAATTTGCCCTTTGGAAAAAACACAATGCCACCACCGGCTGCGGTAGCTGCATTTATGGCGGCTTGGACTCCGTCAAAATCTTCAAGTGCATCATCCTGAATGGCTCCGTATTTACTGACATCAAAAACCGGCAAACTGATATTTGGAATAGAATCTGTACCAAATTTATACCCTGAGTATGAATAATCAGGCAAAACAGAAGTTGCGGGATTGGTTTTAAAAGCTGTATAACAGGCTGCTTCGGTTTGAGATTTTGTGTATCCACAAATCATCAATACCAATGAAAGAAGTAAGATTTTTGTTTTCACGATTGATTTATTTCTTAGCGTCAACTATCCATTTTGGCAGTTTACCCAAACGTAATTCCAACTGGGCTTCGTAAAGCGATTGGGGAGTTACCGGCTTTCCGGGGCTTTCGTAAAGTCCCAAATGCTCTCTTACAAACGAAATGGAATCGCCATACATACCAATAATATTAGGTTTTACAATTTTCACAAATTTGCCGTAGAATTTATTTTGTTCGTTGTTGCTGTTTTCGTACAACTGCAGTTCCCAGAAATCTACTTTTTCAAATTTCCCTATTTGTTTCATATTCCAATAAGTCAGGTCTTTCATGTGATTGGGAAGCAATTCGTAATTTCCACCATTGCCAATGTATTTACAGCTAGAAGCATCCACCAGCGTACAATAAGGCCACGAAGCATGAAAATCGGGACCGCTGCGTGCTTGTCCTTCGTATCGCCAAATCACGGTATTGCAACTGCTGTTGGAGCTGCATGGACCGTGCCACATACCGGGCGCGTTGCTTGCATCTGTTACATTGGCCATCAATACACCATAACTATTGGTTGCATTAACTGTACAATGCCCCGGATTTCCATCGAAACGAATATTTATCATGGTACAAGCATATCCATTTCCAATTGAAATACCTGCACAGACGTCAGTCAACCTAATTCGACGAATAAAAGCATTGGTGGCTCGCCCTATGCTAAGGAATGTCCAACCAGCATCGTGAATAAAGTTTTTGTGGTGCACAATAATTTCATGGAAATTACCCTGAAACCATATGTCTTCCACGCCTAATCCTTCGGCCAGGTTTAATCCTTCCACTTTCCAGTTGTAAGATGCAGTGATATTGGTACAAAGTGGTTCGCAAAAAGTGATTACATTCTCCTCAATTTTGGCGATTTTATGTTTTTCGCTGATTTGTACGCCTTTTTCGTTGGTAGTTTTCCATATATTCCAGGTATCCATATTGTCTAAAAACTCCTTATTTGCAGCCGGATTTTGCATTTTCATCGAAACATAGTCGCCAACTTTAAAGCCAGAAGCATCTTCAAGCACTATTTTCATTGCACCCCGTTTGGCATTATCCAGAATAACGCTTTTGGCATTGGAACCTTTATAATAATTGAACGTAAACATAGCCGGAACTGTCCATTTCTTTTCCGGATCTTTCGGTAACATATAGTTTTTCATAAAAATCTCGGTACCGTCAGTTCCTGAGCCACTTCCACGAAGTATTATATTGGGTTTTGAAATAACAATTCCATCACGGCGACCTTCTTTCTCGTTGATTAAAAAACGGCCTTTAGGGAAGAAAACAATACCCCCACCGGCTGCCTCTGCTGCTTTAATAGCTTTTTGAATCCCTTCAAAATCTTCAAGCGTATCGTTAGGTAAAGCACCGTATTTCGAAACATCAAAGATCTTTCCTTTCACTTCGGGAATACCCTCAGTACCCATTTTATAACCTGCCCATGAATAGTCGGGCAAAATGGAAATGGACGGATTTTTCTTAAATGCTTCGAAAGCAGACGACTGATTGGTTTGAGATGAAATGCTGAGATTTAAAAGCATAAAAAGTGCGATAGTAATGTTGAGTTTGTTCATAATTTAACCTTGATATAAAATTCACTGACAAAGATAGATTGAGGAAGCACTTAACACCACACAAAATAATGCGTTTTTCGCCCTAAATTATACAGAGATGGAAATACTTTATTTATTTTATTTTGAAAATTTCGCTTCCTGCGAGCAAAAAAGCACCTGCACCATATTCCTGCGATTCGGTAGCGGTTACTGATCGTGGATCGGCACCAACCGCCTGCACCCAACCCAGCATTCCGGTATTTTTATCAATCGCCCAGTTCAGGCCTTTCCATGCTTTAAGTATTACTGGAAGGTATATTTTAGATGAAAGTAAGCCATTATTGATTCCATAAGCCATGGCGTAACAATAAAAGCCCGACCCAGAAGTTTCAGGAGCGGGATACTCCTCGGCATCAAGCAAACTTGAACGCCACAAACCATCTTTTCCTTGCAGGGAAGCTATTTTGGTACACATTTCCTTGAAAACGGTTTCGAATTTCGATCGGTTGGAATCCTTTTTTGGCATATCTTGCAATATACGTGTCAAGCCACCCAATACCCATCCATTGCCACGTGACCAGAAAATTTTCTTGCCGTTTTTACTGAGTTTTTGGGTACCATCTGTTCTTTCCGAAAAGCGGGAATCACGGTAAAACAAATGTTCATTTTTGTCGTAGAGCAAGTTATAGGTATCGTTCCAAAGTACGCTCATAGTGTCAAGATATACTTTGTTTCCCGTAACTTTGGAATAAAGAGAAAAAAATGGCGGTGCCATATACAATGCATCACACCAATCCCAGTTATTATTTCCTTTCCAACCTACAATGGGACCGCGTTTAGGGTTTTTCAAAATTGAGTTTAACCTGAATTTTACGTCACTTATCATGTTAGTATCCTGTTTCAGCTTATACAATTCGATGTAGGTCTGACCAATACATAAATCGTCGGCGAACTGAAAATTTGGTCCGAGTTTCCAGTTATTGCGGGAACAGAGTGACATTGCAGCATCGAGGTATTTTGAATCGTGTGTGGTGCTATATAACGCCATTACGCCGGTCAGAAATGTACCCCGAATCCAGTTCGTGTCTCTGTTCCTATGTTTGAGCGAATCTTTATCTACATATTCTGTTTTTTTCAGGTTCGCCAACTGCCAATCGCAGACATGGGTCATAGCTGAAATAATTTCATTTTTTGCAGGAAGTTTTTCCCTCGCCGACAACGAGACTGTAAATGCTATTAAACAAACAATCACAAGATTTTTTTTCATATTTCAATTAATTTATTCCCGTACCAAATTTATTTTGTTGCTTTCCTACTTCATTCACTTTCAAATCATTAGTCTCCTTTCTTAGTCGTTCGTTTTCAAGTTCCAGTTCTGATTTATTAGTCTGTTTCCGGACAGTTTTCTCCTTCTGTTTTCCAATCAAATTCGCTTCTTTTTGATTGATTATGGTTGCTGTAGTGTCTACAACCGAATTGAAAATCAATTCTCCACCGACGGGCGTTTGCGAACCTTCGTGAACCAGCGAAGCGGTAATCCTGATTTTTCCTGCTTTGGTGGTGGATTGTAGCAAAACCGGTGCTGATCCCCATATTAACTCGCTTGTATTGGTCTGAGTACTTTCATCGCCAAGCAATCTGCCTTCGCCTTCAATGCTAAACCGTATACTGTTACTATTCAATCGTTTCACCGTTCCTTTTTTATCTACTAGCTCGGCAATGACCGTTATGATGTCCGAACCATTGGCTATTAAATCAACGCTATCATTATCCAACCGTAACCGGATATGATCGGGACTTTCAGCCGGACAAACTTTGTGGGTTGCCACTACTTTTCCGTTTATTAATCCCTCTGCCAATAAATAAACCTCATTCTGTTTACCGGCTCTTGCTTTCGCCTTACAAGCCATAAAGTCGAACATATTCTTAAACGTAATTATAGGCGATGGCATCCCGTTGAGATTTGAATCTTTCTTATACGTTCCTTGTTTGCCGTTTTTCAAAAATGTTAGCCGAACTTCATCGCAATTGGAATATACAGTTACATCGTTGGGAGAAAACGGGGTCATTTCATTGGCTATATAAACCATAGGACCCGTTTCGGACATAAGATCAGATTTTACCGGACTGCGCTGCGACATAAACATATAATACGAAGTCTTGGGTTGGCGGAAGGCATCCATTATTCCGGCAAACTGCGGATCTGGGTGATAACCACGCTGATGGTCGAACGAATGCCAAAAACAACCGCCTACAATTTGTCGTGAAGATTTATACAAACTTTCGAGACAAAGCACGTTATAATCAGGCTTAGCATAATGTTTTGCCTGAATCAACATAGGAACCTCACCCCAGTTGCGATTTACACGACTATCCGAATTTTGAGCGCTCCAGTCGTCCACATTATCGCCCCACTCGCGAACGAAATATGTTTTGGTTGAATCCAGATTACTCTTTGGCCGCAATAATAACGAAAAATACTGCGCACCATCAGCCCCATCATCACAAGCCGATGTGCTATAGGGATAAGGATATTCCTGCTTGCAAATTTCGGCAGCATTTTTGGCAAAATCTTTCGGATAAGAAGTTTCATTCAGAATCGGTTCCCAAAAGAAAAGCGAAGCATGATTACGGTGAATACGTATCATATTGCGTATGTCGGAATATACACGTTCACCAAATATAGGCGCATCACTCCAAAATTGCCAGCCCGGCGTTTCAACCAATGCAAAAATTCCAAGTTCATCACAGGCATCCATAAAAGCGGGGTCGATTACATAATGAGTTCGAATCACTTTCATTCCGGCATCGCGAAGTTTTTTTGCATCGCGCCATTGAATTGAATTGTGAAGTGCATTCCCTATAACGGCACAGTCCTGATGACGATTGGTTCCAATTATTTTATCATACGGTTTTCCATTAATCCAAAGACCTGACTTTTGCTTAAATTCAATACTCCTGATACCTATCCTGGTGCTATAACCATCAACAATATTCCCTTTGCTGTCTTTTACATACACGTTAAGCCAATACAAATAAGGAGTTTCGGGACTCCAGAGTTTGGGCTTTTTAAGCTCAAAACCTTTCATTGAATATGCTGCTTTACCGCTTGTTATATTTAATTTTTGAGCAGTTCTGTTCACTGTTTTGCCATCCGTTTGCTTTAATTCGTAGATAACTTCAGCGGCAAAATTCGTGGACAATTCATTACGAATATGCGTTTTTATATTCACCAGAGCGCTTTTATCTGAAACCTTATCGTACGAAACGAAAACTCCGCCACCGGCCACTTCATTTTCGTAATTTGGGTCGGTAATATGTACGTTGTTTGTTTCAATTAACCAGCAATCGCGGTAAATACCCCCAAAATAACAGAAGTCCAACAAAT